>Ga0079306_1002088_pt1 | contig 11707 bp, 7 predicted proteins | sample Methanotroph_Enr_FD_79181 | JGI IMG/M metagenome (GOLD analysis project Ga0079306, IMG submission 79181) | Enriched soil microbial communities from Old Woman Creek wetland in Ohio, USA - Methanotroph_Enrichment_5 | ecosystem: Environmental > Terrestrial > Soil > Wetlands | place: USA: Ohio...
AAGGAATCAGAAGGTGATTGTCAGGCAGCAAAAGCAGATCGGCGCCGAGAATGCCAAACATTGAATCACAGCTGATAGTGTCTATCTCGTTGACTTCACCGTGAATATCCATGTTCAGGAGAATAGTATGGCCTTCCCCTGAGTACCAATCAATGCCTTCATTAAACATTGCAACATAACTGCCATCAGAAAATTCAACAATATTTTCAACATCACCGTAACACGGAAAGGGGATTTTTTTGCTCCATTCAAGGGTTCCGCAAGCACTGAATTTTACAAAGAGCGGGTATTCATATCCACCGTCCATATAGGATTTCCCTGCCACGGTAAAGCCTCCGTCGATGGTAGGCCAGACTTTTGAGAAGCTCGTGAGTGAACCTGGTTCTCCAACAAACCTCTTCCACAGGATATTTCCATTGATGTCAGTTTTTGCAATTAAGCCGTAATTCAGGTTATACCATACCGGCGAAGAGCCGGCTGCAAGAAATCCCTGGTCATAATGCTCCCGGAAGTGGTTGAAGACGGTATTTGGAGAGGTAAGTCCCGGCTTGACATTTTGGGCATTTGTCGCAATTGAACAGCAGAAAAACAGAAAAATTGAGAGAGAAAATCCGGAACAGGCTTTCATAGGTAAAATCAGATTAAATCTTAATCCCGAATCTCTTTTCCAAATCTCAAGATTTCATACACCAGCGGATTAGAACTAATGAAATCCTTATCTCTGAAAGGATGTGGCTCAATGCGAGTATCTATTTTCCTGCGGAGCCTCATAAGTTCCAGTTGTATTTGCATGGTATCTGCATAGTCTTCAAATACTACTGCTATGTCAATATCACTTTCATGATGAGAAGTGCCTTTGGCGCAGGAACCAAAGAGAAAATTATATTTATAGTCGAATGCTTCTCTCACAGCATGTGCAAACTTTCTGGAAATAACTAAAGCGTCCTGAGTATCCATATTCTAAGTTCGTTAATTCTTCCAAACCATAAACTGGTAAATTCAGGAGTACATCCTTCATCTAACATATTTTATTCAAATATACGAATTTACGTTCCAGGAATGTTATTCGCTGTTAAAATCAAGCGCTATTCTATGGGGATGGAGTAAACTTTAAATAAAAAATATCGAATAGAGAAGAAGATGTATACTTCTGAATTCAGAAATCCCTGCCTGCAGGCGTCAATGGATTTTCGACTTTCAGAATATTTAACCACGATTTATCAATGCATTTGAATAACGAATGGTGATCAACGAATTAAGAATGATGAAGTGAAATACTTCTTAATTCATCATTCTGCATTCATCATTCAATTGAAGAATAGAGCTATTTCAGGAATTCCCTCACAATATGTTCTTCCTTGATGCCTTCAGCCTCCGCCTTGTAATTTCGTACAATACGGTGCCGTAAGATGGCGGTCGCGACCGCCTCAATATCAGCAATGTCAGGTGAGTACTTGCCATTGACGGCCGCATGGCATTTGGCGCCGAGGATAAGGTACTGTGAGGCACGCGGGCCTGCACCCCAGGTAAGGTAGTCATTCGCCCACGGATGGGCGGATGGTGTGCTGGGACGCGTCCTGGCAGCTAATTTAACAGCATATTGGTACACATTATCTGTCACAGGGATTCGCCGAATTAAGTCCTGGAAATAAATAATTTCATCCTGTTGGATGATCACTTTCAGGTCTGCCTCGTAGTTGCCAGTAGTTGACTTTACAACCCTGATCTCTTCATCAAAGGATGGATAATCGAGCCAGATGTTGAACATGAACCGGTCGAGCTGGGCTTCGGGCAGGGGATATGTTCCTTCCTGTTCAATCGGGTTTTGGGTAGCCAGAACAAAAAACGGTTCAACCAGTTTATGGCTAACCCCGGCAACCGTTACAGCTTTTTCCTGCATGGCTTCCAGCAGGGCACTCTGTGTTTTGGGAGGAGTGCGGTTGATTTCGTCTGCCAGGATGATGTTGGCAAAAACAGGCCCTTTGATAAACTTGAAGTGTCTGTTTTCATCCAGGATCTCCGTGCCGATAATGTCGCTGGGCATCAGGTCGGGGGTGAACTGTATGCGGCTGTATGACAGCCCCAGCACCTTGCTTATCGTGTTAACCATCAGGGTTTTTGCCAGCCCCGGAACTCCTACCAGCAAGCCATGCCCTTTGCTGAATATCGCGATCAGGACGTTCTTCACAACCTCGTCCTGCCCGACAATCACCTTTCCAATCTCGGCCCTGAGTTCATTATACTTAACAACAAAGGCATCCAGCGCTTCTGTATCTGATTTATATGGAGTCATGAATAGTTGTTGGTTATTGGTTATAGGTTATTGGTTACTAGTGCTGAGTGCCCAAGTGTGTGTGCCGGGAGTTTAGGTCGGAGTTGAGTCATTCAATTGTTATTCAATTGTAATTCATTGGTCATTCAATTTCAAATTGCCGATTTATTACAATAATCCTCACATCTTCCAATCTTCACATCTTCAAATTAACTCATTTTCGAATTTTCGAATTGTCAAATTGTCGAATTTTCGAATTGTCAAATTGTCGAATTGTCGCATTGTCGAATTGTCAAATTGTCGAATTGTCAAATTGTCAAATTGTCGAATTGTCGAATTGACTCATTGTCGAATTACCCTAATCCAGCGTCCACTTATACCTGAGTTCACAACCCTTGTACCTGTCATTGATCCTTATATAGGCAGTTTTCGATTTCTCGGTGACCCATTTATCTATGGCTGCAGCTTTCTTTTTATTGAGGGCCCATTCCTGTATTTTGTTATAATCATCCTTCAGGTTGGCCCGATGCGGGTCAGTACGCAGTTTCAGGAAGAGTAGTCGATATGCCTGGGTTCCGTCCTCAGTGGCAAAAGGAACAGGATTGGATGTTTCCCCAACCTTGAGTTTGTCAATGGTGAAAAATACCTTGGGATCCAGTTCATCAGCCGGCCAGCGGGTATTGCCGCTGTTGGTGTTCTGGAGCAGGCCCCCGTTCACCCTGCCAGGATCATCGCTGAAAAGTTTCACTGCCTTGTCGAAAGTGAGGGAATCTTTATGGATCAGGTCTGCAATGCTGTCGAGTTTGTTGCTGGCAGCCTGCAGGTCAAGCGGGGAAACCTTCGGGATAATCAGGATATGCCGCACATTTACATAATCCCCTTTCCGTTCAATCATTTGCATGATATGATACCCGGCTTTTGTTTTGATGATCTCCGAAAGATCTCCTTTTTTCTTAAGGTTGAAGGCTGCAGCCTCAAATTCCGGGAACATGGTAGCCCTACCGAAAAGACCGAGTTCTCCTCCTTTGGACGCTGAGCCAGGGTCTTCAGAATAAAGGATCGCCAGTGTGGCAAATTTCTCTCCTTTTACTATCCTTTCACGAAGGTTGCTGATTTTTTCCCGGGCGATGGTAAGTTCCTCCGGGCTGATAGGTGGCTGTTTCACTATCTGCCCGATTTCATACTCCGTTGGAATAATCGGGATGCTATCAGGAGGTAATTCGTTGTAAAAAGCCTTAATCTCAGAAGGTGTAACCTTGATGTTTTCGACGATCTTTCCCTGTTGCTGCGACGAAAGCATTTCCTGCCTCAAGGGCTCGCGCAATTCTGACTTAAATTCTACAAGTGACTTGTCATAAAATTCTTCCAGTTTTTCCTGCGATCCGAACTGCTGAATATAATAGCGTAAACGGCGGTCAAGCTCTGAATTTACCTGGTCGTCGCCAACCACAAGGCTATCGATCTCTGATTGATAGAGAAGCAATTTCTGAAGCAGAAGATCTTCGAAAATACTGCAACGCATTACGGTAGGATCACCGGCAACTCCCTGCATTCTCGCTTGCTGGTATTGGTTTTCCACATCCGACCAGAGAACAGGATGTCCTCCGACAATAGCTACAACCTCGTCAATTACTTTCTCCTGCTGTGCAAAAACAGGCTTCAATGCCAATGTAAAGACCAGCACGAGGGTAAGCAGTATTATTCGATTATTCATTAGGTTTTTCCAGTTATTGATAAATTTCAAAATTCTTTTTGCCGAGGGCTGCCTTATACAAATCCTCTTCCATTCGGGTCAGCATCTCCGACTTTCGCTTGTTGAGCAGGATAGCGCGAATATTCCCTACCTCAAAACTCAACGGTGAAACACTCTCTTTTATTTTGTATTCTTTAATACTGACAAGGTACCTGAAGGAGGAATCCTGTACTTCAAAATAGGGATTTTTACTTAGGAATTCCTGCTGATCCGAGACTGAAAGGGGTATTTTGGAGGCAAATTCCGAGAACGATAGCCATGCCTGCTCATCCAGGTGAAATTCTGCAGCCTGTTGCTGGCACAACTCAGTCAGCTTATCCTTATCGGCATCCTTATTGCTCCTGATAAGTTGCCTGAACCGCTGTGCCAGCGTGGAATTTTTGCTGACTGACAGGTAAACGGTCCGCAGGATATTTTCATGAAGCTGGAAATTGTCCTCGTTCTTCTTATAATATTCCTCAATTTCCTGCATTGAAACGGTGGTGTCGAGTTTTTGCCTGACAAGCTCCGATTCATATTGAAAGATGATCAGTGAGTTCCTGTATTGTTCAACCTGTTTTTCAAAGTCCATCTGCTCAGTACTCAGATTTGACTCAGCCTGGTGTAACAGCAGTTCCTGCCTGATCCAGTTGTTGATATAAGTCCGGGTAATCTCGATACTATCCTTTGAAGTGGTACCTGTGGGAACTAATCCTTCAAGTTCGTCAGAATAAAGGTATTTCTCATAAACACGGGCAATGGCATTTCCCTGCTTCTTCTTTCCCGGGAAAAGGCTGCATGCTGACAGCAAGGTCAGCAGGATAACCATGGTTATGGTTCCTTTTATCATTTATTTTCGAAAATGGAATCAAATACACTCCTGTTTACCTTGATAGAATACCTGGAACGTAATTCAGCGATCCATTCCTTTTCCAGGAAATTCTGGTAATCGGATGTGATAATTCCCCTGGCTTCATTCAATAGCTTGGGTTCCGGTGGAACCAGCCTGTGAATGGACAGGAGAACGGTTTTTCCTTCCTTGTCAGTCAATGGTCCGATCATTCCCGTGGCCCAGTTTACACTGTCAATCAGGGTATTTTCACCACGGATATATTTTTTATGCTCGATGGTAACTTTCTGGATCGTATCCTGGTTGATTTTGGCAAGAATCTGATCGTCAGGAAGGTTCTTCTTAACTAGTTTTTTCAGGGTCTTGGTAATACCGGCATCCTTAATAGTATAGATGGAAGCATCAAGACGTTGATCCCACATGTAATTATTCTTGTTCTTTTCATAGAAACCCTGTAAACCAACGGTGTCTTTAACAGCTTTCGACCAGACTTTTTTATCCGTCAGGTCAAACAGCAAAATCCCGTCATGGTACTCTTTCATGAGGGAACGAAAATCGGGATACTTATTTTCCAACTGGTTATCAGCGTATTTTACAACTTTGTCGTTAACAAAATCTTTATACTGGTTTGCTATGTATGCGCCTATGTCACGCTTCTGACCTTTGCGCTGCGTGGTAGCCATGTATTTTGCAAAGTCAGTCTGTGAATAGGTTTGGGTGCCAATTGTGAAAAGGGGTTTTGTGAATTCTGCAGCTTCGGATGCCTTCCAGCTTGCGCTGAAAATGGAATCAGTAACAGCGGATGACAATTCATTCATTGCAGCAAGGTCTTCACGGAAACCATATTCATTCTTGGTTTTCTTTATGAATGAATACTGCGATTCAAAGGCACGGTCGTTCTTGGCGATTTTCTGCTTGATTTCTTCCTTTTCATCCTCAAAATTGCCGACTGGTTTGCGGTCATTCAATTTGATGATATGCCAGCCGAATTCTGACTGGAAAGGTTCTGAATAATCCCCGGTCTTCCTGAGTTTGCTGATATTGGCAATAAATTCAGGTAACATGCGGTTCACGCCGAACCATGGAAGTACACCTCCCTTATCGGCAGTGCTTTTATCATCCGAAAACTTCTTGACAACTGTAGTGAATTCTGCACCATTTTTTAACATGTTATAGGCCATGTTGGCGGAATCAGCCACCTTGAGCGAATCGTCAAGAGTTGAATTTTTCGGGAATGTCAGCATAATATGTGCAAGCTGAACTTTACCCATGGCAGGCAGCTTATCAGTTACCTTGATCAGGTGGTAGCCATAATCAGAACGCACAGGCATGCTAACCTCACCAACATTGGTCGTGTAGGCTGCATTTTCGAACGGGTACACCATGTCGAAGGCAGTGAAATAGCCCAGGTCGCCCCGGCTGCCTTTTATTTTACGGCCATTATCGGTGCGGTCCCTGGCGGATTGGTCGTCAGATGCTTCAGCAGCCAGTTTTCCGAAATCTTCACCTTTCATAAGTCTCTTCCTGAGCTGCATCACTTTGTTCCAGGCAGCAAGTGTATCAGCTGTCGGGGCTAGTTTATCAACTTTAACAAGTATATGACTGGCCCGTATGTCGAACAGTTTCCTGCTATATCCTTCCCTTACAAGATTGTCGGTAGCCTTGTCATCCACCAGGTAAGGCTGGGCCAGTTGCTTGCGATAGGATGCAAGCTCATCAGTGAATGACTTCACGGTATCCATGCCCAGTCTCAGGGCCTCCGTTACTTTGAGGCGAAAATTGATGTAAAGATCCAGGTATTCTTCCAGGGATTGACGTTCAATTGCTTCACCTTTTGTATTGTTCTTCTGGTATACTTTCAGGAATTCCCCTTTGGAAATGGATTCATCTGCTACTTTGAGCAGCTCAGGGTCATTGGTTTGAGCGATAGCCTGGCTGAATAGTAAGCTGCAAGCCACGAAGAAGAAGGAATTAATCAGGATTCGTTTCATTGGTCTAAGATTCGATTGTCGATGAGCCTGCTAAATGAATAGCAGCTTTTCTGGTTAGCTACTTAATTGTTAGGGATTATTTGCTTTTATCAACTATATGCTTGGATTAGCTCTTAATGACAGTTGAAGGGTGAACAGGCCGGTTACCGGCTGTAATTCGGTGCTTCACTGGTAATGGTGATATCATGGGGGTGGCTTTCCGTAACCCCTGCAGATGAAATTTTGATAAACTTTGCATGTTGCAAGGCTTCTATACTATCAGAACCTGTGTATCCCATACCGGCCCGCAATCCTCCAACCATCTGGTGAATCACTTCCGATAAGGTGCCTTTGTAGGGAACCCTGCCAACAATTCCTTCAGGGACCAGTTTCTTGATGTCGTCCTCGGTATCCTGGAAATAACGGTCTTTCGATCCTTTCTGCATGGCTTCGATGGAGCCCATCCCGCGGTAGGTCTTATACTTGCGGCCTTCAAAAATGATAGTTTCACCCGGAGATTCGTCAACACCGGCAAAGAGGGAGCCTGCCATGATGCTGTGCGCACCGGCTGCCAAAGCTTTTACAATATCCCCGGTATAACGTATACCGCCATCTGCTATAACCGGGATACCGGTTTGTTTTAATGCTGATGCCACATTATAAATGGCAGAAAGCTGGGGTACCCCAATACCCGCAATTACGCGTGTAGTACAGATAGAACCCGGGCCAATCCCTACTTTAACAGCATCGGCACCTGCATTGGCAAGTGCAATAGCTGCTTCAGCCGTAGCAATGTTGCCAACGATCAGCTGAAGTTCAGGGAAATTCTTTTTGACAAGTTTAGCAGCATCAATAACACCTTTGGAATGTCCGTGGGCTGTATCAATTACCACGGCATCCACTGAATTCCGGACCAGTTCGGATACCCTGTCAAGGATGTCTCCCGTAACACCAACTGCAGCTGCTACACGCAAACGGCCGCGTTCATCCTTGCATGCGTTGGGCCTTGCCTTGATCTTGATAATATCCTTGTAAGTGATCAATCCAACAAGGCGGAAATCCTTGTCAACAACCGGCAATTTTTCAATCTTATATTCCTGAAGGATGTCGGCAGCTTTTTCAAAATCAGTGAATTCAGTGGTAGTGATGAGGTTCTTGGTGGTCATTACCTCAGTGATAGGCCGAAGGGGGTTGCGTTCAAAGCGGAGGTCACGGTTGGTGATGATTCCCACCAGTTTCCCGTTACTATCAATGATAGGAATGCCCCCGATCTTGTATTCCCTCATGATCTTGTGAGCGTCTTCTACAAGGGCATGTTCATTGAGCGTGATCGGCTCTACAATCATTCCGTTTTCTGCGCGCTTTACCTTGTATACCTCGTTACCCTGCTCTTCGATGCTCATATTTTTGTGCATCACGCCAATCCCGCCTTCCTGGGCCATGGCAATTGCCATGATGGAACCGGTAACGGTATCCATCGCGGCAGAGACTATAGGGATGTTTAACCTTATTTTCCTTGTAAACAGGGAAGTTATATCTACTTCGCGTGGCAAAACTTCTGAATAAGCCGGTACCAAAAGCACGTCGTCGTATGTCAGGCCCTCGCCAGCAAATTTTTGATCGTCAGTGAACATGGCTTTTTTTTGAATGTGCAAATTTATTAAAATTAGCGAAAGGCTTTACTAAAATATGTTAATAGCGCAAGCTGTAAAATCTTGAAGATAAATAGCCTCATCACAGCATGGATCCACGAAATCTATTGTGTCTTAAAACTCAAAAAAGTTATTCGTGAAATAGAAATTATCTTACCAGTGTAAAAGCTCCCCGCTTTTCGTAGGATTCGCCCAGCATTGACTGGTAAGAAACCCGGTAAATATATACATCTGCAGGAGCAGGGCTTCCATTTGCGATACCATCCCAGCCATTGAATATATCTTTTGTTTCAAATATCATCTGTCCCCACTTATTGAAGACCTGCATATTGAAACTGCCGGTTATTACATAGGTTTGTACCGGCCTGAAACGGAAGTTCACACCATCGGGCCGGAACGCGGTAGGCATGAATAATTGGGCATCCCTTACAGCACAAGCTTGGTTTGATGTTGATACCGCGTCCGGGATAACAGGGTTTCCAGGGTTTTCAAATGCTTTTACAAAATAACAGGTTTGCACTCCCGGGGAAAGTGCCGAAATATCATCAGTATATTGATTCAATGCACCTGAAGCAAGGGGGCCTGGAGGATCCTGGATGCCATTCACCAGGCGGAAAAGGTCATACCTTTCCACACCTTCATACCAGGTGCCGTAATCATTCCAGCTGATGGAATTTAAAGTTGCCCCTGAAGCGGAACAAGCCAGCAAAATGGTCTGTGCAATATTTTCCGAAAACATGGCCAGCTGGTTGCAGCTGTCGATCATGGCCAGGCGGTAATAATAGCTTTGATGGTGGACATCGGCTGTTGCATCGCTCAAAAAGTATTCCTGGGGCAGGAAGTTGGTCCCGTTTGATGAGAGTGTGTCAACAGGGCTGAACGGACCTGCAGGAGAGTCAGATCGCTGAAGTACCATTTGACGAACTCGGTTCAGCGGGGAATAATAATACCTGGCCTCCACATAACTGTCATTTACAACGGTCACCTGCTCCAGGTAAATTGTATCCGGAACAACCGGTCCGTAATAAACCTTATTCACCCGGCAGGAGGAAGAGGAGCCTTCACCACTGCCCGAAAAAGCCTTGACATAGTAAGTATAGGAATTTCCATTTATGAAAAGGGTGGAATCCGTGTAGGTGGTTTCAGTATTGGTCACCGTGGCAACAGTCACGATACTGCCAAAGTTGGTTTGCCTGTAAACAGTATATCCCCCAAGTCCCCCGGGCATATTCGTGTATGCATTCCAGCTGAGATAAGCCTTCCTGTTACAAGGACTGATATCGGGAATATCCAGTACAATGGAACGGGGGGCGGTAAGAAAGGTTCCGGGACTTACATTGTCGCAACTGTCAATGGCAGCTATGGCATATTGTGAGGATTGGCCGCAGGCTTGTATCGTCCTGTCGATAAATATGGTTGAATCCCCCGGAATTGTGTCAATCGAAGGGAAGCTGCTGCCATTGAACCTGTAGATGATATAACCTGCCACATCCGGTGAGGGGCTTGGGGTCCATCCGATAACAGGGTATATGCCCGTACTGTCGTTGTAAACGCTTATAGTGTCGTTGGTGGGGTTCAGGGGTTGAGTGCCATCATGAAAAGGCCCTGATGCCGTATTGGAAGTGGAAAGGCAAGGTACACCCTGCATTGAAAACTGTATCCTGTAATCCACCAGTGAAAGTGTGCAATGCGATGTCAGGGTGTCATTGTACTGTGTTAATAAATTATGGATGTCGTAGGGCAGCGTCGCCAGGGTCTTCCAACTGCCATTATCAAAGCGTTGAACGATAAAATTGCATGGGCCCGGCAAGACAGTAACTGAGATTGGAGAGTTCCAGTTAAGAACGGCAATAGATGAAGTGTTTTGTGTGACCGTAAGATAAATATTTGAAAGTGTAACTTCCCGGTTGTTTCCCGGTATGATGGAAACAGCCCGAAGCAGGATAATGTACTTGTCGGAATTACCATTTGCTGATGGAAGCACGTATGACATAGGGGGAACCGCGCTGGCTAATCCCGTGGAATCAATCCACGCATTGAATGCCAGGCCATACATGATTTCATAATGATCGATCTGCGGATAAATAGATGTCCAATCCCAGTTAATGGTTATCTGCCCCGTAGCAGGATCAGTTGTAATACATTCATAGTCCTGTGCCGACACATTTTTTGCCAGGAGGAGTGAGAAAAGGATTATAATAAAAAACAGCGGTTTCCGGGATATCATTGCACAGTATAAAGCTATTCTAAAGGTACAACGAAGATGGTATCAAAAAATTATTCCTCTTGCAATTCTCCTACCACCATTTGGTGCATTTCAGAAGGGGCGAGGTATTTGCGGGCGAGTTCGCGGAGTTCGGCAGGAGAAATGGTCCTGATTACTTCAAGCATTGCATAATGGAATTCATTTCCCAGGCCTTCTTCCATGATATCACGATAGTTGTCGGCAAGGGCAAACGGTCCGTCAATTCCACGCAGGAAAGCCCCCAGCATATAATTCCTCACCAGCTTCAATTCGTGTTCACTCACTGTTTCATCACAAAGCCTGAGTAGCTCGGTTTCAATCTGTTTGAGGGCATCCCGGGTTACCCCGGCTCCCACTTCGCAGGAGATGAAGAAATAACCTGAGCGAAGCAATGGCACTACAGCTGAACCTATTCCATAAGTGTAGCCTTTGTCCTCCCTTAGATTCGTCATCAGCCTGGAACCGAAATATCCTCCCAGCAGGGTATTGAGAACACGCATACCCATATAGTCGGGATGATGCTGGTTGAAAAGCAGTCGCCCGATGCGGATGGCGGATTGAACAGCATTCTGCCTGGGTGTAAAGATTTTCTTTTGTTCTGAAGGCTGTATCGTAAATCCTTGTTCATTGATTGAATCCTGCTTCCAGTCGTTGTTGCCGAAAGCTTTTTCAAGCATCCCGGGAAGTTCATCCATCACCAGTCCCGCTACCATGATCACGGCGTTTCCTGAATGGTAATGCGCTTTATAAAATGTTTCCAGTTCTCCGATATGGAAATTGTCGATTTCTTCCAGTTCAAGGTAATTCCCATAAGGATGCGATTTCCCATAGATCAGGGAGTTGAACCGGGTACGGGCAACGAAATTTACTTTCTCAAGATTCACCTGCAGCAGTTGGCGCTGTTTACCGGTAAATATTTTAAATTCATTTTCCGGGAAGCTTGCATTTTTTACAATTTCTTCAAGGATAGGAAGCGTGTATTTCAA
>Ga0079306_1002089_pt1 | contig 11704 bp, 11 predicted proteins | sample Methanotroph_Enr_FD_79181 | JGI IMG/M metagenome (GOLD analysis project Ga0079306, IMG submission 79181) | Enriched soil microbial communities from Old Woman Creek wetland in Ohio, USA - Methanotroph_Enrichment_5 | ecosystem: Environmental > Terrestrial > Soil > Wetlands | place: USA: Ohio...
AACAAGCAGGCTTATCACTAGACGAACTAAAACGTGTAGGTGTAATGAAATTTCCACGCAAGAGCCCGTTATATATTGAACCAGGCTCAGATCACCAGTTTAAAACAGCCTCTGGCAAAATTCAGCTTAACGCTCATGAATTAGCTGCCGCCGGTTTTGATTCGATGCCGGTATATACTGCGCATCCTGAGCCTGAAGAAGGATTTTACAGGTTGATCTATGGTCGTGCACCTATGCATACATTTGGCCGCACAGCCAACAATCCGAACCTGGTAGCTTTAATGCCTGAGAATTCTGTATGGATCAATCCGGCCGTAGCTAAATTATGGGGATTCAAAAAGAATCAATATGTATGGCTGAAAAATCAGGATGGTGTTATATCAACTTTCCCTGTTAAATTAAGGCTAACTGAACGTATCCGCTGGGATTCAATTTACATGGTGCATGGATTCGGACACCATTTTAAACCACTACACCTTGCCTATGGCCGGGGAGCCAGTGATACCGAAATGATAACCAACGTAATGACCGATCCTATTATGGGAAGCACCGGGATGCGTGGTAATTTTATAACTTTTATTAAAGATGACCCACGAAAGGAAATAGAGTCATGAGATATGCAATGGCTATTGATACCCGCAAATGTGTGGGATGCAGCGACTGCGTGGTTGCCTGCCAGACTGAAAATAATGTCCCGATTGGCTTTTGCCGCGACTGGGTGAGTGAAACTGTTGATGGAACCTATCCAAACGTAAGTATTGAATTACGTTCAGAGCGCTGTAATCACTGTGATAATTCCCCATGCGTACGTTGTTGCCCGACAGGTGCCAGCCATTTTGAAGATGGTGGTATAGTACTGGTAACACATGACAAGTGCATAGGGTGCGGAGCCTGTATCGAATCCTGTCCTTACGAGGCCAGGTATTCACATCCCGATGGGTATGTTGATAAATGCACATTCTGCATTCATCGCGTGCGTAAGGGCGAAAATCCTGCATGCGTGAGTGTTTGTCCGACAAAATGTATGTATTTCGGCGATATCGATGATCCTAATTCGGAGATCACCAACGTGCTGAAAAACCGGAAATTCAAAACACTGGCTCCCGAAGCAGGAACAAAACCACAAATCTTTTACCTGACCTGATAAATCAAAAATATTCGTTTTATTATGAGAGAAGAATTATTTGTAAGCGGTCGCAATATTCCTAATATTGACCCTTATCTGAATATCTGGCACTGGCAGATCCCAATTTACTTGTTCCTCGGAGGCCTTGCTGCCGGCATCCTCTTTTTGGCAGGGGTGTATACCATACTTGGCAAAGGAAAAGAGATGCAGGCCACCGTAAAATGGGCACCCTTTATCGTGCCCTTTGCACTCATTTTTGGCTTGTTCATGTTGTTCCTCGACCTGAAGCATAAGCTGTATTTCTGGCAGTTGTATACCACTATCCGTTTGGAATCGCCTATGGGTTGGGGAGCCTGGGTATTAATGATAATCACTCCGATTTCCCTGCTGTGGTCAGCAACATACGTTAAAGAAGTATTTCCGAAATGGGACTGGAAGTTTAAATTTCTTAACCAGTTTGAAGCATGGGCGATACAGAACCGGAAACTTATTGCCTGGCCGATGGTGATCTATGCTGTTATTCTCGGTATTTACACCGGAATACTGCTATCAGCTTTTAATGCCCGGCCATTATGGAATACAGCCTTGTTAGGTCCGTTGTTCCTTGTATCAGGGATGTCGACAGGCGCAGCCACTATCATGTTGATCAGCAAAAGCCATGAAGAAAAGAAGATTATTGGGCGCCTTGACTTGCTATTCATTATTATAGAGTTATTCTTTATCACGCATATGATCATGGGATCACTGGCAGGATCGCAGGTACAGATCGATGCAATTTCGATTTTCCTTGGGGGACAGTTTACAGTTTCCTTCTGGGTTTTCGTCATTCTGCTTGGACTTGTATTCCCGGCTATTCTTGAGACAATGGAACTACTGGGTTTCCGTATACCTATAATAATTCCGGTTGTATTAATTTTGCTGGGAGGACTCATGTTCCGATTTATCATGGTGGAAGCAGGCCAGATAACGCGGTATTTATATTAGCCGCATCTTAAGCAGGAATAAAAAATATTTACCACATAATTAAAATGTTAAAGTAAACAATCGTAAAGAATTCATACATTTTAGTTTTAGTGTTAACACCAATTAAAAAGAAAAATTAACATAAAGGTCTGTTAATCATGGAAAAGATGAAACGAGATGGCACTTTTTATATCAATCCCTACCTGGGAGGTGTATTGCTGGGCCTGGTGCTTTTCAGCACCTATTACATTACAGGGCGTGGATTGGGTGCCAGCGGAGCAGTAAAAAGCACAGTAGTTACAGCAGTTCATGCAGTGGCACCAACGCATGCTGAAGATAATAAATACTACAGTAAATTCCTGAGTGCCGATAGCAGTCCAATGAGTAACTGGCTGGTTTTTGAAGTGATTGGTGTAATGGCGGGAGGATTTCTTTCGGGGGCCATTTATGGGCGATTGAAACTGAAGGTAGAACATTCGCCAAAAATCACCAGCCGACGCAGGCTTATAGCTGCATTAGCGGGAGGATTGATGTTCGGTATCGGTTCGCAGTTTGCCCGGGGATGTACCAGCGGGGCCGCCCTCAGCGGAATGGCTGTACTTTCGGCTTCAGGTATAATTACCATGATTGCCATTTTTGGATCAGCATACTTTTTCTCATGGATTTTTAAAAAATTATGGATTTAAGGGGATACTAACCATACAGGTTTTCAATCACTTAATCCGAACCAATCTCCGGAAATACATCAATCCATTTCAAATGCATTTAAACAATAATTAATATGATAGGACCACTTATTCCCATGGGTGTTATACCCGAAACCTGGAACAATGTTATTGCATTGTTGCTGGGTGTAGGTTTCGGCTTTGCGCTCGAAGCCTCCGGTTTTTCTTCATCACGCAGAATCATGGGTACCTTTTTTGGCTATGATTTTGTCGTTTTGCGCGTGTTCTTTACAGCCGCTCTTACGGCCATGATAGGTATACTTTATTTCGATTACATGGGCTGGATGGATGCTTCCATGCTATATATCAATCCGTATTATGTAATGTCAGCTATTGTTGGCGGCATTATCATGGGACTGGGTTTTGCATTGGGTGGTTTTTGCCCGGGTACCAGTTTCACCGGTGTGGCGATTGGTAAAATTGACGCTATGGTTTTCAGTGTTGGATTATTCATAGGCGTCTTTATTTTCTCCGAGCTATATCCGTTGTTCCAGGGCTTATACAACAGCGGGAATATGGGAGGCGCTAAGATTTACGATATGCTGGGAATGCGCGAATCTGTTTTTGCATTCCTGCTGATAGTAGCCGCCGTTGGAATGTTCTATGGAGCTGCTTTTGTTGAAAAGAAAGTTAAAAAAGTGGAGTATTAAGCTAATGTATTATGAATAAAAAATATCTTTTATTAACAGGAATTGTAATTGCGCTGGGTATAGGCATACTCTTCATGCCTGCCAGACATGCTGAAAAGCAAGTGCAGCCAGAGGTTTTACTTTCAGCAATTGATGATCCCTCCCGTTTTTTGACCACGGATGATATCACCGACCGGCTGGTAAAAAAAGATCCGGCGCTAATGCTGATTGACGTAAGACCAGCCGTCCAGTTTAAGGCTTTTGCTGTTCCCGGAGCCATCAACATCCCGGTCGATTCATTGTTTTCGCCATCGGCTATGGAAATGCTGAATCAAAAAGAGATGGACAAGGTATTTTATTCCAATTCCGACGTTACCTCGGATCAGGCATGGATTTTATGCAAGCGCCAGGGATTACAGCGGATTTATGTGATGCAAGGCGGTGTAAATGAATGGTTTAAAACAATTGTTAAAGCAGAGAAACCTGCCGAAACTGCACCTGTCGAAAATATGCAATTGTACCAATTCAGGATAGCAGCATGTCAGCACTTTTTTGGAAGCCCGGAAATGGCCGTAACCCCAATAGCTGCTGAAAAGAAAAAAGTGACAATTGTTAAAAAAGCATCCGGGGCTAAATCGGGTGGTGGTTGTTAATTTTACTTTCAAAACATAGTATACCATGGAAGAACTAGAAAAAACCAACCGGCTTACAATTATAGTTGTGGCCTTCGTGCTGGTAATAATAATAGGATTGATCACCTTCAGAAGACCTGATGTAAATTATGTGCTTTCGCCTGCCGAGAGCCTGGCATTACTGAATGATACTGCTTTAGTTATAATACCTGACCAGGTTGCAGCATTATTGAAAGACAGTTCCGGGAAGACAGTTTTTATTGATGTACGTAACTCCATTGCTTTTGGCCGGGGTCACCTTAAAAATGCAATCAATATCCCGGTACGTGAATTGTACTTGCCTAAAAGTAAAACTTTATTCAGAGAAATTGAAAAAGCAGGCCAAACTGCCGTTTTATATGGCGAAACCCAACAACAGGCTAATGGCCCATGGCTGATGCTTCACCAGACTGGTTTTCAAAATGTGAAACTTTTCACGGGAAATTATGCCCAACTTGATCCTTCCCAGGCTGATTCACTGACCAAACTTTTACCACAACTAAGTGAAACCCCATCAATTGATACTACTGCATTGAAATTAATCTCAGCACCAATGGGCAAATCCAATGTTGCTGCACCGATAGCCAAAACAGAGAAAAAGTCGGTTGCCCCAGTTAAAAAGACAAGTTCTTCGGGCGGAGGATGTTAATGGGGACAAACTGAAAACACATTCAAAAGGCTGCCATGACGGTGGCCTTTTTCATAAAAAGGATTTTAAATAAAACAATTGAATTTGCTTATAGGATCCTGCGTTTAAGTCAAATTTGAGGAAAGAAGCGTTCCACTTCATAAGCTATCTTATTAAGCTGACAACCCCTCTTCGTGTTACAGTTCCAGAACTTTCATTCTTATCCATCCGGTATTGAACCATGTAGCTATATATGCCTGACTGGCATTGCTCACCCTCGAATGTCCCGTCCCATCCTTCATCAGGATTGGTGCTTCTGAAAATCAATTGACCCCACCTGTTAAAAATCAGAAGTTGGTATGGTTCGAGCGAAGTGCGCTGGGTTACAGGTCTGAAAACATCATTTTGCCCGTCATGATTGGGCGTGAATGCATTCGGAAGCCAGAAACCTGGCAGGTAATAATATTGCTTTGTTGCAGTATCCCGGCAGCCTTCCGGGTTTGTAGCCACAAGCATAATGGTATATTCTCCCTCGAGGTTATATGTAATGTCCGGATTAGTTAAGGTAGAGGTAATATTGTTTCCAAAGTTCCAGGAATAGTTTATTGCACCGGTAGTCCGGTTTTCAAAATGCAATTTCCCCCTTGTATTGCCTGAGTTTTCGATATATTCAAAAGAACTACCGGGTTTGGGTTTAATGGCGATTACCGAACTTGCAGTATCTGTACATCCAAAAGCGTCCATCGCAGCCAGGCTGACATAATAACTAGCGGCTTCATCAAATTTAATAACTGCAGGATTACCATAAAATGTTTGTTCATTGCCGGATACGGATCTGACGTTCCAGGTATATTGTGTCAGGGTAGTATCAGCAGGATTACTATGATCAGTAAAAATGATCCCTGCACCCTGGCAAGGATTATCATGAATGAAAGCTGCTTCAGGAAGATTATGAATTATAATTGGGTGAGAAACGCTATTTCCATCTCCACATTGCAGGTTATGGCCGAAAACCGATGCCGTATAGTGACCTTGCGGCATGAGTGGAGAAAACTGCCTGTTAAAAGTGGTGTCAGGAGCTGTAATTTCAAAATCCGTTGAGATGCCCGGCCCGGCAATACTCCATATATATTTTTGGGCATAGGGAATCGATGCGGTTTGGAGGCTCACAGGTTGACCAATACAAATATTGGTCGGACCGGTGATATAGCCCGAAAGAGGTCTGAGTTTGACGGTGATCGGAATGTCCAAAACCTCATCAGTTGTAAGATACCACCATGTATTTATCGTGTTGGTATCTCCTAAGGATTGGTTTTCTTTCCATTTCCATGCATGGCAGCCTGATTCCGGATCAAGTCCGGAATAAAAGCATCCAACCGTTGAATTACTGGTAGGCGAGTTATGAGATGGCAGCCGGGTGTCATCCCAGAAAAGCTTGAGCTTAGTATTTCCCGAAACCGGTACTGGCCGCTGAATATCCACTTTAAAACCATTGGGATTATCCTCAACATCGTAAAGCGGGACATTGGAAAGTCCATTCAGGAACCGGATCCTTGTGGTAACCTGGGCCCCGTTGGCAACAGGAAATCCATGCCCGTCTTTCCCGTCCCAGGCCGGTAGAAGAATATTTTTGCCAGCTGAAACGATGTAACCGAGTTGAACATCTTCGGGTCCGATAGAATTGGGATTAAGAGGAGGTACATCAACCAAAATCTCAATATTTCCTGCTTTACTCACATCCGCTTCAAAGGTGATTACTGTATCACATTCATTCGGCAGGACTTTAAAATCGTTCATTTTGCCGATATGACCTGAAGGGAAAACCAGTGGATCAGGATCACTCAGGAATATTTTATATTCCGGCTGTACAGTTGCGTTACCGGTAATAGAGCGGCGGCGATCGTTCCATGAACCGTTGGTTGCACACCCCCATTCATTGCTGTAAATATCCCAAACGCCACCTGCCAGGCCGTTACAATTGAACCGGGTCACAATGCTGTCGTTCGTATAAATATAAAATAATGAATAAGAGGCACTTTCATCTGCCGTTACACTTCCTGAGCCAAGCTGCCAGGCCTTGCTCCACAAACGCCCGGGAACAGGATTGTTTCCATTTGCTACCGTAACATCAATGTATTTAAATACGCGTATCTGGTTTTTATTATAGTCGGGGATTTTAAACTCAATAATATAATCACCATTCATCGCAGGATTGATTATCAATGGCTTATACCCACCCGGATTTGTATTACTAATATCCGGCCCCTGATCAACCTGGTCCCTGGTCTGAATAAAGCCGGCATCTCCCTGAACAAAAGTCAAAGGCTTTAGTGAATACCCCACAACGACATTTCCTGCAGGATCCTTTACCTGGAAACTAACATCATTGTATATGCTATCATTAAAGTAGTCGATGATATTTCCAAAGCCAAAATAGATTTTCTCAGCGTTAAAATCGTTCACCCGGACATTTAGCCTGAACTCTTCACTGCAATCGAGTAATGCAAAAGGAATCCGGTATTCCAACTGGTTTTGTAAAAGCACGAGTTTGCAGACTGAATTACCCGGAGCTCCATTAGGCTCCAGTTGTTTTGTGCCTTCACCGAAAGCAATCCCCTGAATGCCTGCTATTGCAGAAAGAATGCATAAAGAAATCAGCTGCCTCCTGAGTTGGCAGGTAAATGCAAATAGTCTATGTAATGGTATACGGCTCATGTTAAGGTGAAACTATCATCTTACGGTTAATGTTCATCATGAACGCAAAATGGCTGGTTCAAACCCTGAGTAAAACGAGAAAATGCTTTAACTACAAATTTATTGAAATTTTAACCTGAAATTTAAAAACATCATTAATTACCGTATTCCGTCCGAAACGGTTTAGCTGTAAAGCATATCAAACCACACTTTCATCAATGGGCTGGATAGATACACTATTATCAAATTCCGTAAAGCTTCTGACAGGCTTCACTTCTCCCGGCTTCAAATCACCCAGATAGATGTTCCCTATCCGCACACGCACCAGCCGCAATGTCGGGAACCCTGCAGCAGCAGTCATCTTGCGCACTTGCCTGTATTTGCCTTCGGTAAGCGTTATCGAAACCCAACTCGTCGGGCCATGCCGGTCGTCCCTGATTTTCCGGATACGAGGTTCAAAACCGGGGTCATTTTCCAGCCGGTACACTTTGCAGGGCCTGGTTTGGTATTTTACATCACGTATGCCGATTTCAACACCCTGCCGCAGTTGCACAATAGCGTCATCGGTTATCAGTCCATCCACCTGGGCATAATATTCTTTTTCAATTTTCCGGCTTCGGATGTGTTCGCTTACACGGCCATCGGTTGTAAGCAGCAGCAAACCCTCACTCGGTTCATCCAGCCGGCCGATTGCCATCGTGCCCTCTGGAAAATCGTATAATGAACCCACGAGTTTTTTCTTAGGCAACTCACATACAAACTGGCAAAGATAGCCGTATGGTTTATGATGGATGAAATGGAAATGTACGGGCATAATACGTTCGCTAAGCAGATAATAATTAGGGAATAAAAAAAACTTATCAAAATTCTTTACAGAATTCCCAACAACTATTATTTGTGCAGTTGATATCTTTTATCAGAAATACGTCCTTCATGGGCGAGGCTCAATCACAAAAAAAACTGCTTTTGCAAACATAGAGTTTTTGATGAAGCAATGACTGATTTTTTTACCGAATACTTACCTCCGCTTAGCCGATAACGGGAACCGTTTTGCAGAAGGCGAAAAATTGCTGAATGCATTTGACCAAACTGGTCCGGTCGGGAAACTCTTATCCATTCCTTTGCCGGAAGAGTTTTATAATGACCTTGTAACGAAAAATATTCTCCATATTAAAATTAATGAAAGCACCGACAGTGCAGATGGTTTTGCTGTGGATTTCATTCGCCTGCTGGTTTACCGAAACAGGGAAAACTCCTGTAAAGGCGATATTTCAGGAAGAGTGCTTGAAAAGAGCACCGGATTACCGCTTGCCCATGCAAAGGTATGGTTGGCTGACAGCAGGAATGTAACTGCCAATGCTAATGGAGAGTTTGTTTTTAAAGCAATACCTACGGGTTACGAAATTATCAGCGCTTCTTCAGCAGGATATGCTGATGGCTATGCAGCAGCTGACATTGGCCAGGGAGAAATAAATCCTGGAGTTATCATTTTCCTGGAGAAAGGAAAAAATTCTTCTCAGTTCAACAATCATAAAATCACGGTGGGTGAAACCATTAACCTGAATAACATTTTGTTCGACCAGGGTAAGGCAGAACTTAAAAGCGAGTCGAAGGCAGAACTGGAAAAAGTTGCCGGTTTTTTACAGGCGAACATAAATGCGGAAATCGAACTTTCGGGACATACTTCAGCCGAAAGTGAAGCAAATTATAACCGCTCATTATCCTATAAACGAGTGAAAGCCTGTAAAGATTATATCCTGTCGAAGTGAATTGCTGCCGGCCGCATTATTGCTATTGGCTATGGTCCTTACAAGCCTGTTGCACCCAATGATACGGAAGCAAACCGCGTCAAAAACAGAAGAGTTTAAATGCGGTTAGCGAATTTATGATTACCAATTCCCCGGGGAATCAGGATTCAGTTATTAAAAATATTCACTGGAAGAAAGTTGGTACTGGCTTTGAAATATAATGTTATAAGCATGTAGCAGGATCATAAAAAAAGCGTTCATTATTACCTGACGCATCAGGATAATGAACGCTTAATAATCACCAACTGTTTGTATTAGCCAGTTAGTCAATAATTTATAGTTTACTTGACAATTCTTTCCCTGGTTTGAACTTAGCTACTTTTTTAGCTTTAATTTCTAATGCTTCGCCTGTTTTTGGGTTACGACCTGTTCTGGCTTCCCGGGTTGCTACTGAAAATGAGCCAAATCCTAAGATTTCAACTCTGTTTCCTGCCTGTAATGTTCCTGCAATAGCTTCATGATAGCTATCGATAGCCTTTTTTGCATCCACTTTAGTTAAGCCTGCACTTTTGGCTACATGATCAATTAATTCTGATTTGTTCATAATTTGTTTTTTTAATGGGTTGTTAATGGTTAAAAATTATTAATACTGCAATTTAACACGCTGAATTATACTAACAGTTAATGCAACCAGTTGTTTAGAATAAAGGCACCTATTTCTCATATTATATCGTGTTTCCTTAGTGAAACCTTTCAAATACAGTGCTAAGATATAAAATATTATGGCAATTGTTGCAGTATGCCCGCTTATTGTAGAAATTTAATTCTTCAGTTGGAGAATTCTTTCTGAAACGACACAACTTCCACCTGGCAGCTAACTAAAACATAATGAACGATGACCAGATCAGCTGCCTTCTCATTAAAGCCCTTTCCAGGTTGAAAAGTAATAAATATTTTGCGTTCTCATGTATTAATGACACTCCAGTAATTAATCTCGTATCAGACCCTTCTCCTTTGTGGCTCTTCAAAACATCTTTACACGGCCTTTTTTAAGCTTCGTTTTAAATGCCCAAAGCGAATCAGTACCCCTGATATCAATGCGTTTAACTTCAAACCTGTTTTTTACCGGCCATTTATTCACCCGGTTCCCGATCCTCAGCCCCAAAATTATTCCCGACTTCTCAAGCGTTTTTATAAATGCAGCTTTCAGGACTGCTTCTCTGGGGTAAGCGCCATAAGGGTATGCCACGACAGGCAAATAAGGAATTCCGTTACGGTTTAGTTCGTGCCTGCATTTTTCAATATCTGCCTCAATTTCAGCAGTTGAAGCTGTTTTCAGGGATGTGTGCCCATAGGTATGCAGTCCGAAACTAACATAACGGCTATCCATCGATCGAAGTTGGCCATAATTCATAATTGGTTCATCACCGTTATCCCAGCCATTGGTTTTGCCTAAAAAACCTACCGGCAGCATAAGCGTTGCATGAAAATTATATTTCTGCAGTAATGGATATACATATTCGAGAATATTAACATAGGCATCATCAAAAGTAAGCATGAAAGCCCGTTTTCGAAGTGCAACAGGCTTAGTATCTATAATCCGGTTCAGAGTCATGCAAGAATAACCCTTTTCGGAAAGATAGCTGAATTGTTTTTCGATATTTTGGACTGAAATAGTCAATTGATCACTTAAACCGGGGCTTACTTTATGATACATTAATACAGGCAGTCCCTTAACAGCAGGAAGGAAAATGCTGAACCGGATAGTAAGGAATATGCATGCAATAAAAAGAATGATAATAATAGAAGTCAACATGGATTGCGCTTAAAGATTTGCCTCGTAAAGTTTGGTGTATTTCACGAAAATATAAAATGTGGAGAACAGGGACCATACAAACCCCGGATAACCGTTCAGAAAATTGAGCCTGAGAAAATATTGTTTGAAAAATTCGAACGGTAACCGAAGAACGGCTTTTACCTTTCCTGCTTTCTTTCCTTTAAGCAACGCTTCTTTTTGATAGATTGTAGAATACGAGTTAAATTTTTGGAAGTAATGAGCAATATCCACGTAGCTTATATGTAATATCTCGTTCTTAAGTTTCAGGACAGTGCCTTCGACCTGAACACCTTCATGTACTTTCAGGTTATTGAAATTCCCTTTATTTTTATTGAAAAACCGGATATGGGGCTGCCTGTTTTCACACCCATGCCTGAAAGTCCTTTTCATGAAAATCAGTGTAATAGGCACAAGAAAACCAACGGCAGGTATTTCCGAAAGTGATAGGATACTGATAATTTCCTCACGCAAGGAATTGGTTACCACTTCGTCGGCATCTACTGAAAGAATCCAGTCGTACGAAGCTTTCTCTAATGCAAAGTTCTTTTGCTCCCCATAACCCGGAAAGGGGTGAGTATAGACTTCACAATTTCCGTATTCCCTGCATATATCCGGGGTTTTATCCCAGCTGCCTGAATCAACAACAATAATTTCATCACACCACCTGAGAGATTCAAGCGTTG
>Ga0079306_1002090_pt1 | contig 11701 bp, 12 predicted proteins | sample Methanotroph_Enr_FD_79181 | JGI IMG/M metagenome (GOLD analysis project Ga0079306, IMG submission 79181) | Enriched soil microbial communities from Old Woman Creek wetland in Ohio, USA - Methanotroph_Enrichment_5 | ecosystem: Environmental > Terrestrial > Soil > Wetlands | place: USA: Ohio...
AGCGAGTTCAACTCAAAATAAAACTATTTGTGCCACAGCGCTGCCTTTCTATTGGAACAACATAGCATTCACTAAATCTGAAATCAGAACCCTAACGCTCAAAAACATGTTAGGGTGCGACAGTGTGGCAACATTAAATCTAACAGTTGTGGCAACAAGTTCGGCCCAACAAAAAACTATTTGTGAAACACAATTACCTTTTAGCTGGAATAATATTCTATTCACAACAGCGGGAACAAAGAGTTTCACGCACAAAAACATTCTGGGCTGCGATAGTGTGGCTACTTTTAATCTGACTGTTCTGGCTGCAAGATCGACGCAGCAAGAAACTATTTGTGAATCACAATTGCCGTATTATTGGAACAACATAGCTCTCACAGAGTCCGGCAGCAAAACCATTACGCTCAGGAACATATTGGATTGCGACAGTGTGGCAACGCTTAACCTGACTGTATTAGCAGCTAGCTCAACAGAACAGAAAAATATTTGCGCAACTGAACTTCCATTTTATTGGAACAATACTGCATTCACTGAATCCGGAAGCAAGACCATTGGGCTTAAAAACATATTAGGTTGTGATAGTGTAGCAACGCTGGTTCTGACTGTTTTAGCCCAGGGATCAACCATAAATGCCGATATTTGCCTGGGGCAATCGTTCTCTTTCAATGATTCGATCAGAACTAAAGCTGGAACATATATCGCCCACCACATTAACAAAGCAGGTTGCGACAGTATTGTCACATTGATTCTTACAGAAAAAAAACCAACGGCCTCCAAAACCAGAAGGGTTGTTTGCCCATTGCAACTGCCATTTAGCTGGAATAATATATCGTGCCCGGATGCGGGGACATATACCGCAAGGCTGACTAATTCTGTTGGTTGTGACAGTATCGCCACGTTGGAACTAATTGTTGAGTCTCCTATTGTAACCACGTCTGAACTGACTATCTGTCCGTCGGAGCTACCTTATCTTTGGAACGGTATGAGTTTCACGAAATCGGGAACATACACTGCAGATTTGAAAACCCCTGCAGGCTGCGATAGTGTTACAACTCTAATTTTAAACGTGAATCAGCCAACCAGTGCCATGAAAGCTGCCTCGATTTGCGAGGGTGAAACTTATGAATATAATGGTATACCGTTTTCTACACCGGGCTCATACAGTGTAAAATTACAAAATTCTGTTGGGTGCGATAGTATTGTAACCCTCGTAATCAATTCCGTAGTCGGTTCAAATATATCACAGGTTGTTCGACTGCTTCCCGGCGAGACTTATACAGTAAATGGGAAAGTGTACGATCGCGAAGGAGTTTATACAGAAATTATTAAAACAGATGCTTGTGATAGCATTGTGGTTACTGAGGTATCTTTTATTAACATACCGAATACGCTAACTCCGAATGGCGATGGTGCTAATGATTTGTTTATGAAAGATTCACACGTAAAAATATACAACAGAAACGGCGTTTTGCTGTACGACGGCACAAGCGGTTGGGATGGAAAATATAAAAACAGGTACGTCTCAAACGATACATACTTTTATGTATTGTTTACAGATGATTCAAGAGTTAAAACAATAGAAGGTTATATAACGGTTGTTCGATAGATTATAAGAATCAAAATGAGGAAATTAATTACAATCTTCATATTTAGTATTTTCTTTTTCCCGGCAATTGCTCAATCAAATATCAGATTGAACAATTACTGGGGAAACGCCCACTATATCAATCCCGCATCTATTTATGATAAATATCTTGCCGAGTTTAGCATGGCCGTTCGCAAACAATGGGTTGGGTTCCAGGGTGCACCAACTACTTTTTTTGCTTCCGGAACAACGTATTTGGAAGATTACCAGACACAACTCGGATTAAAACTTACACAGGATAATATTGGCTATACATCAATAAGCAATATAAATTTATCGTATGCATACGCTATTATGTTTCAGCGGGACTGGCAATTACATTTAGGGCTGGGAGGCAATTATCAGTTTTTATCGTATGATATGTCGAAGTTGAATTTATCTGATTACTCTGATCAGACAGCATACTACAAATTACTGCCTCGGAATCAATTTAATGCTGATTTTGGGTTCGAAGTAACAAATAAATCATGGAGAATGGGTGCTGCCAGTCAAAATATTTTTTCGATATTCTCCCCGACAAATTATCAATTACAAACGAATACCAACTTGTTATATGCCAGGTATCGTCAGCAATCAAACCAGGTTGTTAATCTGGGTGTTGGAGCCTGTGCATTTCAATATGCCAATATTTACCAATTAGAACTCAACCTGACCAGCTATTTTAAATTTAATCAATTTAACGGACTGACAGACAAACCCGATTTGTTTGATTTTGGAGTATTTTATCGCACAAAAAGTGAATTGGGATTGATATTCGGGTTTAATATTGGTGAATCCATGCATCTTTCGTATAGCTACGATTACCATCTCGGAAGCATTAACCGGGGATCGTATGGTACCAATGAATTGATTATCACCTACAATCTCCAACGAAAATCAGTCTGCCATAATTGCTGGTATTAAAAACAATTGATAAATTAATTGATTATCCGCAAAGCGACCTGTCAAATCATCTAAGCTTCTTGGGCAACTAACCTTGCCCAGCGAACCGAAAAACAAGTGAGGTAGGCGGTTAAAATCGTCCTGTTTGAGTCTCAGCGTATTTCCACGGACGAGTTTGGACGATTTGAGCCTGCCGAGCGTAAGTTTTTCGAATGAAGTAGGCACAGTCTTGATCTTTTTTGCTTACTTTTTTGCATCTAAGCATAAAAGTGGGGTTTGTGGTGAAGCCCAGTCATGTTCGGAAGATGAGAATCTATCCTTGATTTGCCACAATTTAAGTGATATTTATTAGGTATAATGGTCAAAAATAGTTGGTAAAAACCTCTGAAATCGTTATTGGTATTGCTTTATAGAAAAGTTTATTGAAATTCGTTTCAATAAACTTTTTTAATATGTCAAAAACAAGAAAAACAAGATGTTTGGGTTGCCAAAGTTTGGATGTAATTCGTTGGGGAAAACAGTTAGGCAAACAACGTTTCAAATGTGAAGAATATGGATTGTTATTTACAAGAAGTAATCCGAGTGTAATTAAATGCATTCTTATTTTTGTTACTTTTTAATTTATCGTACATAGATAATTTACTTAATATAATCCGATAAAGACAATTAACAAACCTACAAAGATTAAATCTTTATGATTTTATATTGAATAGTTGGAAAAAGCACGTAATAGGGGAATTGTGCATTTATTGAAAATCATACATTTATGTAATAATTCCATTTTTTAATTCAATTATTATTTAATTATGTTTGCAAAATAAAATCTTTATCATATATTTGCCCTCTAGTAGAAATAATCATGCGGTAAAAAACTTTTCGTTTTTGAGTTTGTTTGTCTTATTGAAACTTAAATTCACATACGTTTAAATACTTAATGTGATAGGATGTATTTTCATTTATAAATTTTTAATTTACTAGCAGAATGAGTGAAAAAGAAGAAAAGCCCAAAAAGAAAACGAGAAGGGAATTCTTACAGGATTTAGGAATAGTTGGAGTTGGTACCGTGTTAGCCGGTTCTGCAATTTTTGCCGGTATTAATTATGACAAAAGGAAAACCAAGGGTCAACGAATCAAGGTACTTACTGCTGAAAACGAGTTGTTGGAGATTGAGAAAAACGATGCAACAAGAATTGTAAAAGCTGACCCAGCATCGTTTACATACCTCCAGAAACAAGGTAGGGAAGGATTGGCCGGACGCCGTTTTGTAATGGTTATCGACCTGTCGAAATGCCGCAATGCTCAAAAATGCATGAGCGCGTGTAATGAAGCTCATCACCTCCGCCCCGAGCAACATCACATCAATGTGTTGAAAATGCAGGAATCGAATGAAACGCCTGCTTATTATATGCCCAAACCCTGCCAGCATTGCGACAATCCTCCGTGTGTATCGGTTTGTCCGGTTGATGCCACTTTCAAACGCCAGGATGGAATCGTATTAATAGACAACGAACGATGTATCGGTTGTCGTTTTTGTATTGCCGCCTGTCCATACAGTGCCCGTATCTTCAATTGGCAGGAACCTATCAAATCAGTAGAAGATGAGAATGTACCATATAATGTTGAATTAAACGTTCCGCAACGAAAAGGAACTGTCAGTAAATGTTTATTCAGTGCCGACAGATTGCGCGAAGGCAAACTTCCGTATTGTGTTTCCGCTTGTCCAAATGGCGTTTATTATTTCGGGGATGAAAATGAGGACGCCGTAACTAATGGAACTACAAAAGAAACCGTACGTTTCAAAAAACTGCTGGAAGATAACGGTGGCTATACTTTAATGCCGGAGCTTGGGACTCACCCACGGGTTTATTACTTACCTCCTAAAGGTAAAGAATACCCATTCCAGGATAAAGATAAAGAAGAAGCCGCAGAACATCTGGGATAAAAGACCCCAAACCCCTAAAGGGGCTTAAAAATCAACATTCTTAACAACAAACTAATCCCGCTCTCCGTCAGCAGACGGATTGGGGGTCATAATAAATAAGTATTATGTCAGATAATTTAAATACAGAAAAAATCACATCCGACTTATTAAAATCCATCCGGTTAAATAAAAGTTTTATTCTTTGGATGGGTTTTCTGGGAACCACTTTACTTGTGTGTCTATATGCATATTATTTGCAACTCCGGGACGGTTTGATTGTTACCGGCCTGGGCGATTATGTATCGTGGGGGATGTATATTTCCAACTTCGTATTTTTTGTTGCAACGAGTTTAATCGGGATGTTAATTAGTGCTGTATTGGGCCTTTTGGGTCAGAAGTGGGCAGCACCCCTGGCTCGCATCGCAGAAATTATTGCCCTGGCATTTGCGGCTGTAGCCGGATTGGTTATTGTCATGGACATGGGACGTCCTGAACGTCTTTTGAACGTTTTTATACATGGGCGTATCCAATCACCAATTGTGTGGGACGTAACAGTAGTAACTATTTATGTAGTCATCAGCACTTTGTTGCTTTATATTCCGCTCATACCTGATTTGAAAATCTGTTACGACAAATTTGATAAGATGCCACCGTTTCTTAGAAACATCTATAAAGTGCTTTCCCTCAACTGGACCGGGACACTTGAACAACAGAAAATGATCAAACAATCAACGCGTGCATTATCCATTTTCATTATTCCTGTAGCTTTGGCTATTCATACGGTTACATCGTGGTTGTTTGCCAGCACCTCGCGTGTTGGTTGGGATTCAAGCATTTTCGGGCCATATTTCGTTACGGGTGCTTTTGTTTCGGGAACAGCTGCTGTTGCAATTGCCATGTATGTTTACCGAAACAATTACAAGTTACAGGATTATATTACCGATATGCATTTCGATAAGATTGGCAAATTATTAGTCTTATTATCATTGGTTTACCTATATTTCAATTTGAATGAATATATGGTTCCCGGCTATAAAATGAAAAAAATTGATGCCATGCATATTCACGATTTATTTACAGGAAGCCATGCTTTGATGTTTTGGTCGGTACAAATTTTGGGGCTTATGATACCAATTATTCTATTGGTTTTCAAACAAATGAGAAAACCATTGCCCATGTTGGTCATTTCAATATTTGTGTTGTTGGGAGCCTGGTTTAAACGGTATATTATTGTAGTACCAACTATGGAGCACCCATACCTCCCCATACAAAATGTACCTTTGGAGTGGAAAATTTATACTCCTACTCTCACCGAAACATTAATCACAATAGCACCAATAATTTTAGTACTGATAATAGTTACAGTTTTATCGAAAGTTATCCCGATTATTCCGGTTAGTGAAGCTATTGAAGAGCAACACAACGAAGTGAATGATTAATTTGATCTACCAACAAATAACTTCTAATAATATGCTTAGAAAAAATATCAATATAAAAGTTGTATTAACTCTTATTGTTACTGGATTGGTTTGCATAAACTCCATAGCCCAAAACAATTGGAATGTGCCAGCTGATAAAAAGATCAAAAACAGCTATATCAAGTTCGATGCAGCATCGGCTAGCCAGGGAGAAGCCATTTACACAAAAAACTGTGCTTCCTGCCATGGAAACCCTGGAAAGAATAATAGCCTTAAATCATTAAACCCACTCCCACCCGATTTAGCAGTAACTAAATCCCAGCAATTGACAGATGGTGAATTATTTTATATTCTGGCAACTGGAAGATCGCTAATGCCAGCGTTTAAGAATGTACTGTCGGAGGATGAAAGGTGGAAGGTTATCTCTTACATACGCAGCTTCAACAAAGGATATGTTCAAACAATATCTAAATTTGACCCTAACAAGAGTAAATTAGTCAAGATAGACATCAAATATGATGCTGCTAATCACAAAATGCAGGTTTTAGCCGTTGCCAACGAAAAATCAGGGGTTGTAGCTCTAAAAGATGCTGAAATAGCTTTGTTTGCAAACCGCTACTTTGGTCGCCTGCAAATAGATAAATCTGCCCGGACAGATAAAGAAGGTATTGCTAATTTTATTTTTCCTAAAGACATGCCCGGAGATAAAAAAGGCATTGTAGAGTTGGTCGTTAAGATAAATGATGAGAATTATGGCGAAATAGAATACCAAAAGAAAATGAATGTTGGCATTCCTACCGATAAGCCGGCACTGAATGAACAAAGAGCAATCTGGAACGTATTAGTAAAAGCCCCCATTTGGATTATTGTTTTATACACATTTGGAGTTCTGTGTTTCGGAGCCATAATGCTATATATTTTCTCAATTTTAAGAAAACTATTTAAATCTGGTAAAAACTAAAAAATTTAAATCATGAAAAATCTTTCAATTATTGGACGAATTCTTTTTGCCTTGCCGTTTGGCCTGATGGGTTTAAATCATTTTTTAATGCAAAATGTATTTTTAGGAATGATGTCATCATTTATTCCCGGAGCCGGCTTTACAATATGGCTCATTGGTGCAATGTTAATTACGGCCTGTATCGGCATCATTTCAAACAAGTTTGTGAAAACGGCATGTTTTGGCCTTGCCGGATTGTTGTTTTTATTTATTGTCACCATTCACATTCCGGGGCTGTTTACTGAAAACTGGCAACTCGCTTTAGTAGAATTACTTAAAGACACCGGATTATTAGGAGGAGCAATTATAATTGGAGTTAACTCAGACTCTAAAAAGGTTGTAAATACAAAGAATAATTAAAGAAAAAGTATTATGACTAAAAAATTCATCTATGCATTCGTTGCTTTTATCACCTTATCATTCAGTAGCTCCGCTCAAATTGACCAATCTCCGGAGGTAGGCGTTATTGAACATTTGGGAAATCAAATCCCGTTGGACTTAAAGTTTGTGAATGACAAATTCGATACTGTCACATTAAAGCAGTTGATAAACAAACCAACCATTTTGTCGTTTGTGTATTTCGATTGTCCGGGACTTTGCAGCCCATTGTTGGATGGTGTCGGTGATGTGATAAAAAAGACAAACATGGAATTAGGTAAAGACTATCAGGCAATTACCATTAGTTTCAATTACAGGGACACCCCTCAGAAAGCAAAAGAAAAAAAAACACGATTTGTAGAAAAGTACTCACAGGGCAAAGGAGACGGCTGGATTTTTCTGACGACAGACAGCGTCACAATTTTTAAAATTACTGACGCTACCGGCTTTAAAACGAAACCTGTCGGATTAGATTTCGTTCATCCATCGGCAATTATTGCTGTAAGCCCGCAAGGTATGATCACCCGTTATTTGTACGGAATCACGTTTTTACCAAATGATTTTAAATTATCAATTATTGAAGCTAACAAAGGGCAAACGCGACCAACAATCCAACGGATAATGATGCTTTGTTACAGCTATGATCAAACAAGCCAGCGCTTTGCACTGGATGTTACAAAAATTGCAGGAATACTTATCGTGTTTTTCATTTTGGTATTTATCATTATGTACTTGCTAAAACCGAAAAAGAAAAATCAAAACTAATTATTATATGAATACTGGAACTGAAAAGACTGAATATGTAAGTTATCTCGACCATCAGGGAAAATACAAAGGTATTTTTGCTTGGATATTTGCCACTGATCATAAAAGAATCGGATTGCTTTATCTGTATGCTATTATGACATTTTTCTTTGTAGGCGCTCTTTTAGGCTTACTGATGCGAGTGGAGCTTATTGCTCCGGGTCAAACCATAATGAAACCACAAACTTATAACGGAGTATTCACAGTACACGGAATAATCATGATTTTTATGGTTGTAATTCCCGGATTATCCGCCATCTTTGGAAACTTCTTTTTGCCTATTCAAATAGGGGCAAAAGATGTGGCATTTCCAAAACTTAACAGATTTTCCTGGTGGATCTTTATGGCAGGAAGCGCATTGGCTATTGCCTCACAGTTCCTTAGAAACGGACCTCCGGATACGGGTTGGACTTTTTATGCACCATACAGCACTACAACCGGAACAAATGTGATTATGGCTACCACTGCAGCCTTTGTTCTTGGCTTCTCGTCCATTCTCACCGGATTAAATTTCATTGTAACTATTCATCAAATGCGTGGTCCGGGTATGAAATTTTTCAATATGCCATTATTCCCCTGGGCACTATACGCCACGGCCTGGATTCAACTGCTTGCAACACCAATCATTGGAATAACACTGATTATGTTGATTGCAGAGCGCCTCTTCGGAATTGGTTTCTTTGACCCTAATTTAGGAGGCGACCCTTTATTATACCAGCATTTATTCTGGATATATTCGCATCCAGCCGTGTACGTTATGATTCTTCCGGCAATGGGTGTTATTTCTGAAATTATTCCTACTTTTTGCCAGCGTAAAATATATGGTTATAAGGCTATTGCATTGTCGAGCCTGACCATTGCCGGAGTTGGATTTCTTGTATGGGGCCACCACATGTACACCTCGGGCATGAGTGAAAATGCACGCTGGTTTTTCTCACTACTGACATTTATTGTGGCTGTGCCAAGTGCCATTAAAGTATTCAACTGGCTATCTACCATGTACAAAGGGTCTATTGACCTGAAACCACCTTTTCTGTATGCCCTGGCATTTATTTTCCTGTTTATAATTGGTGGAACAACGGGGCTGATCCTCGGGTCAGTTGCAACAAACGTGCAGGTACATGATACCTCCTTTGTAGTTGCGCACTTCCATTACATTATTTTCGGTGGAATGGGTTTTGCATTCTTTGCTGCAATTCATTATTGGTTGCCGAAAATGTACGGAAGAATGTACAACATTAAACGTGCAAACATTGGTTTAATAATTATCTTCATTGGGTTCAACCTGTTGTATTTCCCTCAGTTTATCATTGGAATTATGGGTATGCCCAGAAGATATTTTGATTATCTGCCCCAGTTTCAACCGGCTCAGGTTATTTCAACCATTGGCGGATTTATTCTTGTAGGTGGATTGATTCTAATGGTTTACAATCTGGTGGCGGGAGCACGTAAAGGTCCTGCTGCACCTGCAAATCCATGGAGTGGCACAACACTGGAATGGCAAGTGCCGTCACCTCCATCGTTGGAAAACTTCGACGAAGAACCTGTTATCAAGCAAAATCCGTATGATTATAAATAGTTTAGTATGAGCGAAGCAAAAATACATGTTGAAGAGCACAGGGATGATGAAGCATCCAAATTAGGTATGTGGCTCTTTATTTTCACTGAGTTACTTCTTTTTGGAGGTTTGTTTTTAGTATATTCAATTTATAGGGCTGAATATCCCGATAATTTTCGTGAAGGCAGCCTGGAATTGAGTGTAACCATTGGTGCTGTAAACACCATTGCACTCTTATTCAGCAGTATGACTATTGCAATGGCCTTGACGGCAATGCAGAAAAACAACAAGAAACTGGCTATACAGATGATAGCCGTGACATTGTTTATGGCATTGGTTTTCCTTGTAAATAAATACTTTGAATGGGGACACAAAATTGAAGCTGGTTTATATCCGGGCTCGACTTTAATGTCGTTATTGGATAGAGGTCATCTTCTCTATTTCAGCCTGTATTTTTTCATGACCGGATTACACGCGCTACATATTATCATTGGTATGGTGTTGCTGTTTATCTGTCTTTTTAAAGTAAGAAATGAAACTATTCATAATCAGAAATATGTTCTATTAGAAAACAGCGCACTTTACTGGCATCTTGTCGATTTAATCTGGATTTTCTTATTCCCGTTGATGTATCTAATTTCATAATTCAACCTATACAAAAATGGCAAATAACACATCACATACAACTGAGTACAGAGTTTTAGGCAAAATCCTGTTACTGCTCATGTTTCTCACGTTTCTTACAATTTCAGTAACCTCGTATGATCTGGGAGCATTTACAGTAACAATTGCCCTGTTAATTGCAGGTGTGAAAGCTTTTATGGTTATGTCCTATTTCATGCATTTAAAACACGAGAACCTTTTACTGCGCATCCTTGTAGCAATGATTTTTGTGCTTTTTGCTGTGATTGTCCTGATTACCTTTATAGATTACGCATACAGATAAAAATTTAATGTTCTTATATCCTGATTCCTTACTTAATGTTCCGGAATTTTAAAATAAAAAAATATGTTCAGTAACGCATCTAATTTTGTCCACGGTGTAGATAATGCATTCTTAATTATTCTTGGGATCTCTTTTTTTTTCCTGATCTCTTTAACTGCATTAATGATTTTCTTTGTCATAAAATATAAACGGAAGAAGAATGTAAAAGCAGTGCAGGTTAAGGATAGTACCTGGTTGGAAATTACATGGACTACAATTCCATTGTTATTAGTTCTCTTTATGTTTTACCTAGGTTGGGCAGAATTTCTTCCTATGCGTACCGTACCCAAAGATGCCATGCAAGTAAAGGCAATAGGCAAAATGTGGAAATGGACTTTTGAATATGAGGGAAATAAGCAGTCAGACACACTGGTACTGCCAATAAACAAAGCTGTAAAAGTGGATTTAGTATCAACCGATGTTTTGCATGGATTTTCAATACCGGCATTCAGAATCAAAGAAGATGTGGTTCCATACAAAAAAAACTATACCTGGTTCATTCCCGGAGAACTTGGTGATTTTGATTTATTTTGTACAGTATATTGTGGATTAAGTCACTCATACATGTACTCTACCGTTCGTATAGTACCGCAAGAAAATTTCAACAAATGGCTAGCTGCCCTGCCTGTTAAAAAAGCTCAGGATTCAAATGCCGGATATGCTGTGCTGGAGAAAAATGGCTGCTTTGCTTGTCATTCCATTGATGGGTCAAAAGCTGTAGGACCAAGTTTTAAAGGGTTATATGGCACAACAATCGATGTAATGACTAATGGAATAAAAAGAAAGGTTAAAGTAGATGATTCATATGTGAAGTCTTCGATATATGAACCAAATGCAGATATACCTGTTGATTATCAACAAGGTATCATGAAGTCTTATAAAGGGATTATTACTGACAAAGATATCCAGGCAATAAATGATTACCTGAAGAATCTGAAATGATTAATCTGGAACAAACATAACAACTTACCCACAGGACGTTATAACTATATTTATGAATAACTTAAAAACTATTTTATCCTTGATTAAATACAAGGTTTCTATAGCAGTAACATTCACTGCCATTACAGGATATATTGTTTACACAAGATCATTTGATATTAATATTAT
>Ga0079306_1002091_pt1 | contig 11701 bp, 10 predicted proteins | sample Methanotroph_Enr_FD_79181 | JGI IMG/M metagenome (GOLD analysis project Ga0079306, IMG submission 79181) | Enriched soil microbial communities from Old Woman Creek wetland in Ohio, USA - Methanotroph_Enrichment_5 | ecosystem: Environmental > Terrestrial > Soil > Wetlands | place: USA: Ohio...
GAGCACCGGCCTTCTAAGCCGGGGGTCGCAGGTTCGAGTCCTGCCAAGCGCGCCATTAGCAGTACCTCCCGTATAACACACCATATTATGGTGAGCGTAGCTCAGTCGGTAGAGCCCCGGATTGTGATTCCGGTTGTCGTGGGTTCGAGCCCCATCGTTCACCCCATTAGATCAATAGCTTATTTTTAGAAAAACAGCTCAGATCTATCAAAAACACGATATCCATTAGCCCTTGATGTCACTGATAAAATCTTATTCCAAATAAATTTTTGCTAAGTTTTTTGAACAAGCTTATCAGGAAAAATCCCATTTATACTTGATGGTTTAGCTTGAGCGGCTTATTGATAGTAGTGAGTTTAGGGTTGAGTCCGTCTGGGCATTTAGACGCCCATCTACAAAATATCCGAAGCGTAGTCAGCTAAGCGTGAACGCTCACCGCGCCGCAAGGTAATATGTGCCCCATGCGGCCAGGTTTTAAAACGGTCGACAACATAAGTCAATCCAGAGGTAGTCGCGGTTAAATAAGGCGTGTCTATTTGCGACAGGTTGCCGATACAGATGATTTTAGTTCCCGGCCCGGCACGGGTTATCAGGGTTTTCATTTGTTTTGAGGTCAGGTTTTGAGCTTCGTCAATGATCAAAAAGCGATTGAGGAATGTCCGTCCACGCATAAAGTTAAGCGACCTGATTTTGACCCGATTCATAATGATGTTGCTGGTTGCGCTTTGCTCCCATTCACTGTGTTCTGCATTTTGGCCTAAAAGCTCAAGATTATCGATTAACGCGCCCATCCACGGTGCCATTTTTTCCTCTTCGGTACCGGGCAAAAAGCCTATGTCTTCACCGACCGGAACGGTTTCACGGGTCATGATGATTTCTTGATAGGTTTTGTTTTCCAGGGTCAGAGTAAGCCCTGCGGCTAAGGCTAATAGGGTTTTTCCGGTACCTGCGGTGCCCAGTAAGGTGACGAAATCAATGTTGGGGTCCAATAACACATTGAGGGCAAAGTTCTGCTCCCGGTTTTTTGCCGTTATGCCCCAGACGTTGTTGTGCTTTGCACGATAATCCTTGGCCAGTTCTAATACCGCGATCTGTCCGTCACAAGACCTGACGATGGCTTCAAAATTGGTTTCGTCTTCTATATACAAATACTGGTTGGGGTACCATTCGGTTACTATGGGATCTTCCAGTTTGTAAAAAGTGCGATTCTTTTCCTGCCAGGATTCCATTTTGGTGCCGTGCACAGTCCAAAAATCCTTTTCCAGCGCCATTGCGCCGCTGTAGAGCAGGTCAATGTCATCCAGTGTCTGGTCGTTATGGTAGTCTTCCGCAAGCAGTTCCAGCGTCGCTGCCTTGATGCGCATGTTGATGTCTTTCGATACCAGGATAACGGTGATGTCGGGCAGTTCCTTGGTGAGCGCCAAGACAACGCGAAGAATCGAGTTATCGGCAATATTGCCGGGCATGCTTTCCGGTAGCAGAGCGGTCATGGCGCTGGTCTGGAAATATAAGCGCCCGCCGTTGGTGGTATCGGTTTTCGGTCCGTGTTTTATGCTCGACAACGGCAGGCCGTCGTCGATGGTTTGCTGGTTGGCGTCACGGATTAATTCATCCAGAAACCGGCTGACCTGTCTTACATTGCGCGCCAGTTCGGTGAGGCCTTTTTTGGCATGATCGAGTTCTTCCAGAACAATCATCGGAATGAAAATGTCATGTTCCTTGAAGCGGAATATGGATGCCGGGTCATGCATCAGCACGTTGGTGTCTAGCACAAACAGCTTTTTATCAGGGGACGTTTGAATATTCATGTCTAGGCGCCTGTAAGTTCATGTAAGGCTTGCAGGACTTCTTCGCAATGGGTTTTGACTTTTACTTTGCGCCATTCACGCACCAGCAGACCCTCGGAATTGACCAGAAAGGTGCTGCGCTCGATGCCTCGAACCTGCTTGCCGTACATGTTTTTCATTTTGATGACGTCAAACAGTTGGCACAGCTTTTCATCAGGGTCTGAAAGCAGGTCAAAGGGGAATTCCTGCTTGCATTTAAAGCCTTCATGAACGCGGACGGTATCACGGGATACGCCGACTATAACGGTATTGAGTGCGGTAAATTTGTCGATATTATCGCGGAAGCTTTGGCCTTCTTGCGTGCAGCCGGGTGTGTTGTCTTTGGGATAAAAATAAATAACAAGGTATTTACCTCGGTAGTCTCTTAGTTTTACCGTTTTATCGCCGGTAGATGATGCTTCAAAATCGGGTACAGGGTTGCCGGAAGTTATCATTATTAAATTTATCGTTTTATAGGTTCAAGAATGGCATCAATATTTAACCGGTCGCAGAAATCCATGAATTCTTCGCGTAGCGACAACAGATGAAGTTGCGGCGGAATCAAAATTACGAATTTGGTTGAGAATACTGAGGTTTGAATGTAGGGCGCCTGATAGCAGCTGCCGGTTATTTCCTCAATATCTATCTCCCGGTCGAACAGGAAAGAGGTAATGGATTCCGTGACATTATCGCGATCCAGGGATATTGTTTCCAAGGAATAGGGAATGCACTCTTTGGGCTTGTCTTTTGGGTCCGGTCGTAAGATGTGGATTTTGATGTCCAGCCGTCTTTGGATAAGATCCAAGGTGCTTTCAAACTTGGCAATCTGATTCCAATTGCCGGAAATAAGCAGGTATGCGGCTGTGGACTGCGCGAGCCGGGATGATCTTATTTCCAAAATAGTACATTTGCAGTCGCGCACGGCGGGTAATATTTCGGCAATAAAATTAATCTGATGGTTGCCTAAGGCAGTGATAGCTAGTTGCATTATTGTTTCTTAAAAGTTTTTTTGCGAGTTTAGCATCAAATCAATGAAACTTTATGAACATTAAATTTATTTGGTATTAAAATGATAAAAAATGTTTTTATGCCGATAAGCATCACACGCTGCATTTAACACCGTAGCTACCTTAATCTCTCATTACTGAGCCAGAATATGACTGATTCATCAGATAAAAAATCAAAAGAAAAAATCGATAGTCTAAATGTTGACCTGGATGCCATGCAGGATGAGGGTGAATGGCCTGCTTTTTCTATGAATGAGTTTCAGGATGATGATGAAGCCATTGACAGGTTGCTGATGAATGCCGATTTTGATGCGGATGATACGGCTGAGCAGCCAAGTGTGGAGTCTGGTAGTGAGCTTGAAGCGTTAGATGATTTTTCGGATTTTAGCGATTTCGATGAGTCGGGAGTAATGCGGTCAGCAGAAACTGAGGAAGTTACGCAGGCTACAGAGGACTTATCCTTTCATGGTTACGATGCCGAACCGGCTGATGAAGCCGATGATTTTTCCGCTTTGAGTGATGATTTTGATGAATCGGATTTGATTCAGGATGATGAAGCTGATGCATCGGCTGCAACTGTGGCGGATTTAATCGCAGTCAATGAAGAACCGCAGGCAGGTATTGAAGAGTCGGGCGAAGACGAGGATGCACTTGACGCGTTGGATGATTTTTCGGATTTTAGCGATTTCGATGAGTCGGGAATAATGCCGTCAGCAGAAACTGAGGAAGTTGCGCAGGCTACAGAGGATCTATCCTTTCATGGTTACGATGCCGAACCGGCTGATGAAGTCGATGATTTTTCCGCTTTGAGTGATGATTTTGATGAATCGGATCTGATTCAGGATGATGAAGCATCGGCTACAACTGTGGCGGATTTAATTACAGCCAATGAAGAGCCGCAGGCAGGTATTGCAGAGTCGGGCGAAGATGAGGATGGGCTTGGCGCGTTGGATGATTTTTCGGATTTTAGCGATTTCGGTGAGGCGGGAATAATGCCGTCAGCAGAAACTGAGGAAGCTGCTCAGGCTACAGAAGATTCATCCTTTCATGGGCATGATGCAGATCCGAGCGATGAAGTCGATGATTTTTCCGTTTTAAGTGATGATTTTGATGAATCGGATCTGATTCAAGATGATGAAGTTGGGGTTGCGGCCGGTTTGGATGAACAGGCATCCGATGGCGAAGGTGCTACAGACAGCTTACTTCTGGATGCTGGTTTTGATTCCGCGAATGCGTTAGAAAAAACAGACGAGACGGCGGATGACCTTTTTGATGATAACGGTCTCTCAGACGACGTTGATGGTTTTGACGACTCGGATATGATCCAAATCGATGAAGTTGATGATTGGGCGGATTTAGTCACATCTATCGATGAGCCGGATAAAGAACCTCTCAATGACTTACTGGATGATGAAGATGATGTCGATAGTCTACTCTTGGATTCCGTCTTTGATGCAGAGGATGCGTTAGAGGAAACATCCGGGGAGAAAGATGAATTCGGTGACGAAGACTTGACTGAAACCGATGATTTTTTTCAATCGGATGAAGTGGTTGATGATTTTTCCAGTCAGCCAGCGGGAGTCCAGTTAGCGGAAACTGAAATGGCTTCTATGCAGGATGAGCAGGAAGATGATTTTCTTTTGCCTGATTTTGATATTACTGCTGACACGGAAATCTCCGATATGGGCAGCGATCTAGAAACTAAAGACGATGAGATAGGCGATGGCTTTGGCAATATCGATTTCTTGAACGAAGAAGACGCCTTGAATGTATTTGGAACGGACGCGCTGGAAGGTAACGATGCAATTGTTGAACCCGAGTCAAAACAAGCTCCAGCTGTCGACACCGTTATGAGTGCTATAGAAGATGCTGAAAACTTAAAATTGAGCCCATTTGGATTTGAACAGGAAGACCTGAAAAAACAGCTGGAAGATGCTGAAAGCAAAGTTAAAAAGGCGAAACTTTTTAGTTATGTGGCGCTGGGCTTTGGCGCTGTTGCTTTAAGTGCGGCTGTTGGCCTGGGGGTGATGACTTACGGCACAAAAGCCGAATTTTCAAAATTAACTGAAGAGATTTCAACGCTTCAGGCAAGCTTGGCAAAGAGTGCTGAAAACAGTTCGAATATTGTGGTGAAACAGGATATGGTCAGCAAGGAGCTGGACATGCTGCAAGTTAAAATGGGGGGGCTGGAAGAAAAGGCATCTTCGGCACCAGCCATTGATGCGTCGGTCAAAGTTGAAGAAGCGCAGGAACCTGCTCCGGTCAAAGCAGCAAATGTAAGTGAGTCAGCAAAGGTCAAAACTGGAGCGGTGCCGGAACCTGCGCCGAGCAAAGACAAAGCGAGCCAGAAAACCACTCCTGCATCTGCTAAAGTAGAAGCCGTGCCGGCCAAAACAAAAAGCCAATCTGAAACCGTACAGGTCAAAGAGAAAACTCCGTCTGAAGCCGTGCAGCCCAAAGCAAAAGCCCAACCTGAAGGAGCAGTTGCGGCTAAGCCGAAAACTGTGGAAAAAACTGTTGTTAAGCCGGAGCCGGTAAAGGAGAAAAAACAAGCGGCCCCTGGGAAATGGGGTGTAAACCTGGGTGCGTTCAAGCAGGAATGGTTTGCCAAAAGTAAAGCGGCTGAATATGCACAGCAAGGTGTTTTTGCCGAAGTGATCCCTCTCCATGAAAAGAATACAACCATGTACCGACTGCGGGTTGCGGGCTTTAAAACCAAAGCGGAAGCGGATTCAAATACGGCCAGAATAAAAAAAGCGCTTAACCTGGATTCGGTTTGGGTGAACGATAATTAGGGCAAATGCCGGTTATGAGAGAGAAGAAATTGGTTGTAGCAATCTCATCCCGAGCATTATTCAATCTGGATGAGTCGCATGCGATATTCGAAACGCAAGGTAGGGAGGCCTTTTGCCGTTATCAAATAGAGCATGAAGATGAGATTTTGGAACCGGGCTACGGTTTCGCTCTGGTTAAAAAGCTGTTAGCCCTGAATGACAGCAGCCCCGATGATCCCCTGGTTGAAGTCATCCTGTTATCGCAGAACAGTGCGGATACGGGATTAAGGATTTTCAATTCCATTGCCCATTATCAGTTGAAGATTATCCGGGCAGCATTTACCAGCGGCGTATCGCCGTATGGTTACATTCCCGCATTCGGCGCGCATTTGTTTTTATCGGCCAATGCCGATGACGTCGCCAAGGCCCTGAGTGCGGGTTTTGCTGCGGCGACCATACTTTGCGGCCCCAGCATGACGGATCGTTCCGATCAGCTGCGCATTGCTTTCGATGGCGATTCGGTGCTGTTTTCGGACGAATCGGAACGAATTTACCAGCAGCGCGGCTTGGCGGTGTTCACCGAAAATGAGCGCAACGAAGCCAAAAAACCATTGCCGGGCGGGCCTTTCAAGGATTTTTTGAGCGCCCTGCATCATATTCAGACACAGTTCGATCCTCAAGCCTCGCCGATTAGAACCGCCTTGGTGACTGCTCGCGCAGCCCCGGCTCATGAACGGGTAGTCAGGACATTAAGAGCCTGGGGTATCCGTATCGATGAGGCGCTGTTTTTGGGCGGCATCGCCAAGGGCGCTTTCTTGAAAGCATTCGGCGCAGATATTTTCTTTGACGATCAAAAAGGGCATTGCGAGTCCGCCGCCCAGCACGTCGCCGCAGCGCATGTGCCGCATGGCATTGTTAATCAAAAAGAGTAATCCACTTCCAAGTTGAGTTCTATAGGCTGGACATAGTGCAAGACGTTGAATTCCTGTATTCACAAAAAGGTCATATGACCTATTCGTTTAAGCTTAAAGAGTTTTTGTTGGGCAATCAGCAATGCGAGTAGACGGACTGGCTTGTCCTGCTTAGTATGTGACCGGGGTGATCGTTGGCTGCAAAAACGACGGGCAAACCGTATAAAACGAAGTTGATGATTGTTATGTGGACTTAATGGTAAACGTGAGGATTCTCCATTCCTGAAACGTCTTATAATCGAATGGGCAATGCTGATCACACCTACCAACTGTGTAAATACAGACTAAGGGATGATCCGGTTCGCCTTAATCATTTTTTAATTTAATGAGTTTATCCTTATACAAGCTAACAAAACTTACTTGTTTTTAATCGCTATTTAATTTCACTACCACCGGAAACCTGTTTAATAATGAAAACCAAAATCGCCCTGTTTTTAGGACTGCTGTTTATTGCCAATGTGAGTTTTGCCGAGTTAAAGATCGGCTTTGTTAATATACCTGCTGTTCTTGAGAAAGCGCCTCAAGCAGAAAAAGCCAAAAAACGCCTGGAACAAGAGTTCTCACCGCGCGACAAGCAATTGGTTGCTCAGCAAAAGGACATCGAAAGCATGATGGCAAAAATATCCAAAGATGCTGCTGTGATGGGTAAATCCGAGCAAGCTAAATTGGAAAAAGATATTGCAAATAAGAAAAGAGATGCACAAAGAGCGCAGCAGGAATTTAGCGAAGATTTTAATGTGCGTCGTAATGAAGAGTTGGGTAAATTGCAAAGCCACATCGTTGAAGTTATCCGGGGTATAGCCAAAGATCAAAGTTTTGATTTATTGCTTACCGATGGCGTTATTTATGCCAATGAGCAGATTGATGTCACCGCTCAAGTTCAACAAAAGTTAGCGGCCCAGCCCAATTAACGTATTTTTAGCGCCATTGCAGCAAACCGACATTATGCTCGCTGGATACCCCCCGTTCAACTTTAACCATCCGAAAGCAACTTAGGCAGTGGAAAGGATCAAACGACTATTTTTTACTGCGGCACTAATGCTCGCCATCGTCTCCGGCACGGCGGGCACTATCACCAATGGGGTCTGGCTGCCGAGTGGCTGCGGCACTGAACCCGTGGTTCCGGTTATTGATCAAAACAGCGTTGATGCCTACAACCAAAGTGTCAAGGCGATCAATGACTGGCAGCAAAAAGCCAATACCTATACGGTTGCCTGATTAAAGAGGCTAACGCTGACAACATACTGATCGCCAATTCCGCAAATGGCGAGCAGGTATTAAAGTATCAACAAGTCGTAACCCTTGATCAGGCGCTGAAAAATGTCAGTGGCGTAGTGGCCGGTCAAGGAGGCGATAGACAGTTCTTTTTACGCGGCTTCAGTAACATGAACTACTATCGCGATGGTTTTCCGTTTATTAATAATTGGATTCATACCGAAGACCTCGCTAACGTCGAGCGGGTCGAAGTGTTGAAAGGCCCGACGCTACCTTGTACGCACTGCTGATTTTCTCGGTAGCCACCTGGACGGTGATTTTTTACAAAGTCTGGGAGTTCACCAATAACAGTTATCGCAATCACCGGTTTACCGCCGCGTTCTGGGATGCAGTCGATCTGGCCCAAGTGGAATCATTGCCGGAAGACGCCGCGATAGGGCCGCAGTCCCGGATCGCGCAGCAGGGATTTGTCTGGTTGAATGAATGAAAGCCGCGACTCTGACGGTAAACATCTTAAATATCGCGGTTCTCCGGCCGAGTTGCTGGAGCACTCGCTGCTGGTGCAAATGCAAAAAGAGCAACACCTGATGGAAAGCGGCCTGACCCTGCTCGCCAGCATCGGCAGCACTTCGCCGTTCGTAGGCCTATTCGGCACGATGCTGGGCATCATGCATGCGATGCATGAGATTACCGCCAGCGGCTCGACCAGTCTGCATTTATATGCCTACCAGGATGTCGTTTATTCAAAGATTGCCGAAGTGATGGCGACAGTGCAACACGCCAGGATTGCCAAAATAGCCTTTGTGACTGTGGAGCAGTAATTTGCTTGGTTAATTTTCACTGAATGTAGAAAGGTCGGGCAACAAAAAGCAAGTAGCCCAGATGACGAAGCTCCAGCTTCGCGAGACTGGAAGCGGGAGCTTCCCGAACTGAATTCCTCAGTCTGGAGTTTGAGAATTAGCACTCATTAAAATCATTAACTTAATGAGATTGGCACCGCGCGTGGAACGAGAGTAACAGGACTAATATTTCGTGCGCAACATCCTGCTTTCGTCCATCACTGCAATTGCTTCCTCACAGCTGATTACGTTTTCCTTGTTGCTAAGAATATAATCGGCCAGATGCTCAATGGCCCGCCAATGATTCGGTGAGCTTATAAACTGAAAGGCTCGGTCAAACAGTTCGGTCATCTTGTCTTCATGCTGACTCCTGCTCGCGATAAAAATATCCAGATATTCATAAACCTTTTCAAGGTCGGAGCTGCCGCCGTAATTATGCAGGGCATTGAGGTTAATCAGTCGGTCATTAAACTGTTCCCCATCGCGCAGGGCGACATGTTTTGCTTCAGCCAGAGGCCCGATCAGCAAATTGATCATATCCGCTTCAAAAGCGGTCTGATACGCGTCTTGCTCAACGGCTGAGAAATAATGGGTGCTTTCAATCAACGCAACCGGCAGGCTATGAATCAGGCGGCCTCCTTCGACGACGGCGGCATAGTGATCATAGGCGAATGAGCAGATATTCAACGGCCTGTTTTTTTGACGATCCTGGGCCTTGATGGTGATTTGAAAATACACCGGGGGCAGTTGTTTTTGTTTGTTGTATAGATAAATGGCAGCGGCGTGACCGGCTTCATGGACAGCGATTTGCCTGGTCAAATCTTGATCGGCAATGGAGTAGGATGCATCAGTTTGGTAATTCCGTTTCATGATTCCACCCAAAAGCCAAAAAAATGCGGCCAGGGCTGCTGACCGCACACAGAGGAAGGATAGTAAAAAACTCTAATGAAGTGACACAAGAGCTGGGCATAGTCTACTGAGTAAAAGCAGCTTTGAAAATGTGACCGATTGCCGCGCGACAATTGGCCGCGCGAAATGGCACGGTATGTGCTTCGTATCTTGGTTTGCATAATGAAAACCTTCCCAGGCCTTATAAATACTGGGATTAAACAAAACATTTTACAAATCACTGAGGCATTTCACATAGCAAAATAGGGCATATGACACACAACCCTGCTTGGCTGTTTGAATGGCTTTTAGTCTAACACGGAAACTGGCATGATTAAGTCTGAACTCATTGACACATTGGCGAAAAAACAGCCTCATTTAGAACGAAAAGAGGTGGAATTGGCGGTAGCCTGCATGCTCGAACAGATGAGCAAGGCGCTGACGGCTAACGATAGAATAGAAATCCGGGGCTTTGGCAGTTTCTCCTTGCGTTACCGCCCGCCTTATACGGGCCGTGATCCCCGGTCAGGAGCGGAATTAAACTTGCCTGCCAAGTATTCGCCCCATTTCAAACCGGGCAAAGAGTTACGGCGGCGGGTGGATGTGTTAAAAGAGGGCTTGTCTGATTAAACAGACGGCTTGGTTTTTAATTAACCGGCGTGAACGAATATTATCGTGTTCGTATGAGGAGCGGGGTAATAATTGCAATACAAAGCGGTGGCTGAGAGCGCCCTCAACCACCGCTGAACATATCGGCTTTTTTATTGTCCGATGAATGGGAATAATTGTTTCTTCGGCATGCCTGCACGCCGTTCAAAATTGTTGACTATGATTTTGCCGCCCGACATCACCAGGTCGGGGTATTCCAGTATTTTCAAAGCATGAGTAGGGTCACCTTTCACGGCAATCATATCGGCAGGTGCGCCGGGTTTCAGGGTGCCCAGCAGCGGACTATTCAAATGTCGGCCTGACTTTGATGTTGCGCTGCGCAAGACCTCAATCGGTTGCATATTTGCCGTGTGCATCATGGCGATAAGCTCCTGCGCATTGATGCCCCAGGGAATGTCCGGGTGCGCAATTTCAGCCCCGTACAACAATTCCCCGCCCAATGCCGCCAAAGCTCGGGCATTATGAATAACGCCAGGACACTTCGACAAAGTATCCAGCGTAGTGACGGTTGTAACCTTTTGCTTCACCGCTTTTTTTATCGAGCCATCGGGGATGACGGCGCATGGCAGGTGCGCCCATTCATCAACGCCCGCATCAAGGGCAAGCTTTGCGCCTTTTGCCTCGCCGATATGCGCAGTCACTTTACGACCCTGTTTATGGGCTTCATCGACTATCGCCTTGACGATATTTTCCGGCAATAGCGGCCATGCTTTTTTTGAATGGTGAGGGTTGTCATGCGTTGCACCGGCGTGATGATGACCCGAGGCCCAGGGCGCACCCGCTTCGCCGCCGGGTTCCAGCGCGATCTTGATCACGACCGCGCCGCCATCAATAAGCGTGCGCACAGTTTCCCGCGCTTGCTGTTCCGTAGCAACGGTTATCGCGATATTTTCAGTTCCCATTTCAGGAATTGGGTAGCCGCCGGGCGCGGTAATAATCGGCCCGGAAGTAAGCTCGCGCAAGCTGCCGTCGCCGCCGTAAGGTTGGTGCAAAGGTCCGCCTACATCCCTGATTGTGGTGATGCCATGCTTTAAAACGGTATCCGCCGGAATATGGTGATAGTCCAGGTGGGCGTGCAGTTCGATAAAACCGGGCAGCAAGGTTGCATCGCCCAAATCGATGACTTTTGCCGTGACGGACTTGAATGCTTCGGGGCTGTCGATTTGGGCGATAACCCCGCCGATCACCAATACCGACGTATTCATTCTGAGGGTATTGCCGTCGAAAACGCGGGCGGCATGAATAAGCACAGGTGTTGGTTCCGATTCTTGGGCAATGACCGGGAATGAGGCAAAGGCGGTTAAGGTTAAAAACAACAAGAGTTTGATGGGGGAATGTATTTTCATTATCAGGCGATTTTGCATTTCGTTTTTTAAACAGAGCGTGCGCTATTCAATCAACAAAGTGTTGGGAATGTTCAAAGCAAGCTTTGAACTCCAGCGTTAAAGGAGTCCAAAGCTTGCTTTGGATGCATTTGAAAGGGTATTGTCGGTAACTCAGTGTTCGCGGTGC
>Ga0079306_1002092_pt1 | contig 11700 bp, 6 predicted proteins | sample Methanotroph_Enr_FD_79181 | JGI IMG/M metagenome (GOLD analysis project Ga0079306, IMG submission 79181) | Enriched soil microbial communities from Old Woman Creek wetland in Ohio, USA - Methanotroph_Enrichment_5 | ecosystem: Environmental > Terrestrial > Soil > Wetlands | place: USA: Ohio...
AAGTATTTACAGGAATATCCTGAAAAATAAGATGTCAAGCTTTTTAAACCTGACCAATCTGGTTTTTGGGTTTGGCACCTTCATCCTCTTTGCCAGCCTGGTGAGTTACGAGTTTAATTACGACACGTTTAACACGAATTACGACAACATCTACCGGGTTCAGACCAAACAGGAAGATTCGTACCCGACCAATTTCTGTACCTATAGTCCGTCGGCTCTACGATACCATTTATTGGCCGATTTGCCAGAAGTAGAAAAAGTTTTGCTGATGCGCGAGATTTCAGGAAACCAGGGTTCTGGCCAGTTTTTCACCTTGCCCGATGGCAGCCAGTTGTATGAAAAATTAGGTTACTGGTGCGAGAATTCCATCTTCGACATCTTCACTCTACAATTAAAAGAAGGAAGCACAGCCAACGCGCTCACCGAACCCAATACCATTGTGATTACCGAAAAGCTTGAGAAAAAGCTTTTCCCGAAAGGCGGGGCAGTAGGCAAACAGATAGTGATCGGGAAACGATATCCGCTAACCGTAACCGCTGTTATTGCCGACTTCCCAGTCAACTCAAGCCTGCGTCCTTCGTACCTGATTTCGATGAGTACTTTTGAAACACTTTCAGGACAAAAAGGGTTCCGCGACAACTGGATGGCTACCAACAACGACAACTTTATTCTCCTGAAAAAAGGCGCTAACCCCAAACTGGTCGATGCTAAAATCAAGGATGCTTTTAAAAATGTAAAAGACTTTGAAAAATCGACTCCTTACCTGCACCCACTTTCGAAGATGCACTTGTCGCCAAACAGCCAGCCCGACTATTATATTATCCTGTCGATGCTTTCATTGGCTGCTATATTAATGCTGGTCTTGTCGTGCGTCAACTACGTGAATTTATCGGTAGCCAACTCAACCCAACGGGCCTGCGAAATCGGGATCAAAAAGGTAGTTGGCTTCTCGAAGAAGGCCATTGCTGTCCAGTTTCTTGGCGAAACCATGCTATTTACTTTTGTGGCAATGATTTTGGGTATTGTGGCGGCAGTGTTTGCATTCCCCGTGCTCAACGATATTCTGGATAAAAACATGGATTTTTCGGTCTTTTTTCAAGGCCACCTGATACTCATTGTGGTACTTGCCGGCTTGGTTGCCGGAATTCTATCCGGTATTTATCCGGCGCTGATTCTTTCGTCGTACAACCCGGTCCGTGTGCTTAAAGGCAAACTTTTCAGCGACAGGGGAAAAACCTTCAGCACAAAAAAACTACTGATAACCACCCAGTTTGCCATATCGCTTTTCATGCTCATTGTTAGCCTGATCATGAATAACCATGTGCAGTTTATCCTGAATAAAGATTTGGGATTCGCCAACAGGAACATCGTTTTTGCCGAAATGAATGTGAAGGATCAGGTTTCGTTCGAAACGATTAAAAACCGTTTGGTGCAACATCCCGAAATTGTGGATGTTTCGATGTCGTCAACCATGCCGTTTAACGGGAATATTGGCGGTTATGTAACCTGGGAAGGTGCCATGCCCGACCAGAAAGAAATGATTTCGCGTAATTACGTGAATTACGATTTCATCCCGACCTACAACCTGAAAATGGCTTACGGGCGCAATTTCTCGACTGAATATCCGGCCGATAATCAGAATTGCATCATCAATGAAACGGCAATGAAAGCATTTGGCTATACCGACCCAATCGGGAAACAGTTGTTCCTTTATGGGAAAGCTTACCCAATAATTGGTGTGGTCAAGGATTTTCATGCCTTTTCGGTTCACAATCCTATACCAAATTACATCATGTTCCTGAATAACAATGTACTGATTGGCAGCCAAATGCTAACCGTAAGGTTTACTCCGGACAACGGCCAAAAAGTGAAACAACTTGTTACAAGCGAACTGGAATCGGTAATGCCCAACGAACCTTTTGAGGTGAAAGATTTCAGTACAATTCTTTTTACCGAAAACGCTTATATGCTCTGGAAGGCATTCGAGAAATTATTTCTGATTTTTGCCATCGTCTCGCTCATCGTTTCATCCATCGGGTTGTTTGGGCTGATGCTTTTCACCATTAAGCGGCGCACCAAGGAAATCGGTGTCCGCAAAGTTTTAGGCAGTTCGGTAGCATCTATTTACCGCCAACTATCTTACGAAGTGTTCGCTTTACTGGGAGGCGCTATCCTGATTGCTTGTCCCGCGGCGGCTTACATTTACAAAACAATGCCCGGAACTTACAAGGAACCGCTTTCAATCATGGTTTTCATTATCGGTATCATATTGATTGCCGTAATCGCTCAATTAACAATCAGTTACCACGTCCTGAAAATTGCGGTTAGCAACCCGGTAAAAGCGCTGAGGTATGAATAAGATATCAGAATCAGGATTTACAGGATGAAAAGATGAACAAGATTAAAATAGAAAAATATGGATAAAAAGATAGATGACGAACTGACCTACAAAATTATTGGTTGTGCAATGAAAGTACACAATACTTTGGGAAATGGGTTTCAGGAGGTTATTTACCAACGTTGCCTGGCTATTGAACTGGAAAGAAATAACATTGAGTTTTTAAGAGAACAGGAATTACCAATCTTTTACGAAGGTATTCATGTAGGAACTCGAAGGGCTGATTTCATTGTTGCCGGTGAGGTTATGGTCGAGCTAAAAGCTATAATAAAACTGGAAGAAGTTCACCTTGCTCAGGCATTAAATTATCTTACTGCTTACCAAATTGAAAAGGGATTACTAATCAATTTTGGTTCAACAAGCCTTGAAGTAAAACGATTGTTTCGCAAACACTAATCCTGTAAATCATTAAATCTAGAGAATCCTGATTCAGACAACTAATAAAAAATGACAATATGATACACTTAAACAACATTGACAAGTATTACGATTCAAAGTTTCAACGGACATTCGTGCTGAAAGCTGTTAACCTTGAAGTAAAAGAAGGCGAGTTCGTAAGCATTATGGGCCCAAGTGGCTCTGGCAAGTCAACCTTGCTCAATATCATCGGGCTGTTGGATGCCCCGTCAGCCGGCGAATATTCGCTGTACGACAAATCAGTTCTCGATCTGAAAGAAAAAGCCAAGGTTGATTACCACCGGAATTTCATGGGTTTCATCTTTCAGGCTTATCACCTCATTGAAGAAATGACCGTGTATGAGAACATCGAAACCCCGCTGATTTACAAAGGAGTAAGAGGGCACGACCGTCAGGCCATGGTGGCTGATTTGCTCGACCGTTTCAACATGGTGGCAAAAAAGGATTTGTTCCCGCAGCAGCTTTCAGGCGGACAGCAGCAACTAGTGGGTATTGCGCGCGCCATCATTGGTAAACCTAAACTGTTGCTGGCCGACGAACCCACCGGAAACCTGCATTCCACACAGGGCGAAATGATTATGAATGTTCTTCAGGAATTGAATAACGAGGGAATGACCATCATCCAGGTAACCCACAACGAGAAATTTGCCGAATATGGAAAAAGGATCATTCGGTTGGAAGATGGGATTATCAGAAAGGATATCGCAAACAAGATTGTATTTGCGATATAAAACTGCACAAAATTTTAAATTAAACAATCCCCAACAAGGATTAACAAAATAAAAGGCCATGCAAACCATTTTTAAATCGACCTATCGGAATTTTGTTCGCAAACCAGCGACCAACCTGATTAACCTGGGAGGACTGGCTGTTAGCTTGGCTCTGGTAATTATCCTTTCGGTTTATTCGTACAGCGAACTGACGACCGACAATTTCCATAAAAACGGGAAACGGCTTTATATCTATTCCGACCTGAATAATGAATTTAAAAGTCTGAATACACCGGCTGTTCTCAAAGATCAGATTGACATGAATATTCCGGAGGTTGAATCGTCAGTAAGGGTTGCCGGAACATGGGAAGAACCAGTTTTTCAGGTGGAGGATCACGACCCTATCACTTCGGACATTATTACTGCCGATCCCGATTTTTTTAAGCTTTTCACCTACAAAGCCGTTGAAGGAAATTTAAGTACCGCATTGAATGATCCGATGACCATTGCGATGTCAGAACCATTGGCCAAAAAGCTGTTTGGAAATGAGACTGCTCTGGGCAAAACCCTCAAAATAAATAACAATCAGGTACTAACAGTATCTGCAGTATTTCAACAGCCAACAGCCAATAGCAGTCTGTCGTTTAGTTCGATTACCTCGAATGCTACCCGAAAAATTATTTACCCCAACGGTGGTGAATTTACTGAATGGGGGTGGTGGAACTTTAATTTGTTTGTGCTTTTAAAAGAGGGAGCCAATCCAACAGAAACTGCCCAAAAAATGGCGGCATTGTTTCCAAAAGACGATCAGGGCAACCAAAACTATAAGACCTACCAACTGAATCCATATAAAAATCTGTATTTTGCAAACGCTGCGCCATCATGGGCCGGTTACCTGCATGGCGGCGATCAACGAAAAGTGATGATTCTGCTGATGGTTGCTGCGCTGGTGCTGATAATAGCACTGGTCAATTTCATCAATATTTCCTCTTCTCAGTGGCTCGAAAAAATAAAGCAGACCGGTGTTCTCAAGGTGATTGGCGCTGATAAAGCATCCATCCTGAAAAGTGTTCTTGCCGAAGCTTTTGTCTTGTTCCTGATTTCCCTCTTTCTGGCCATTTTTATCGTTCAGCTTTCGTTCCCGGTCATTAGTAGCTATACAGGAATTCATTTCAACCCATTTTTGATCTATCAACCCTTGTTCCTTATTGTTTCCATCGCCGGAATATTTCTCCTGAGCCTGGTTTTCAGCATTATTCCGGCCATGCGCATTTCGTCTTCAAAAGCAGTCGATAACCTGAAGAAAACGATTCATGTCGGTTCATCCAGGTCGGTTTCACGCGGAATATTGGTTACTGCCCAATTTGCAATTGCCATAGTATTAATCGCTTTTACAGTTCTGGTGCAGAAACAGGTTGACTTTGGAAGCAGTAACTTTAGGTTCGATAAGGAAAACATTATCGGGATAAAACTAACGCCTCAACTTAGAGACAAAGCGGAAGTAATAAAAAAACTGATCGGGGATAATCCAAGCGCTTCGAAAGTATCATTTTCGCAATTTTTCCCCGGAAAGCTTAACGAACATTGGACTTCGTATCAGGAAATAGCCGGAGAAAAAGTACAACTCAATTTTGACACCTTTTGCAGTGACGCCAACCTTTGCCAGATGCTTGTACTTCAACTTGTTCAGGGTCGGTTTTTCTCTGACGATTTAGTCACCGATGCGCACAAAATGATTGTGAACGAAACATTTGTCCGCGAAAATAAAATAAGAAACCCCATCGGTGCGAAATTCGTGATGGGCTTTGGTGAAAATCCTCCATTTGCCGAAATTGTTGGCGTTGTAAAAGATTTTCATTACAAACCGGTTACAATTCCTGTTGGATCGCTGATTATCCAGAACGAACCACGGTCATCGTATTGTCTGGTAAGTGTTAATGCCAAAGATTTCAAATCGCTCAATCGGTTTATTCAGGAAATAAATGCCGAAATGAATAAGCTTTCTCCGTCCTTCCCGGTCGAAATCAGTTTTTTGGATCAGGCAGTTGAAAACCTATATAAGTCTGAAACCCAATTTCGCCGCACTTTTTCGCTGTTTGCCGGATGTGCCATCGTAATTTGCTGTCTCGGTATTTTGGCCATGTCGCTGTTTGCTTGCCAACGCCGGATTAAAGAAATCGGCATCCGTAAAGTTAACGGAGCGACAATTTCAGAAGTAATGGCCATGCTCAACCGCGACTTTGTAAAATGGGTAGCCATTGCTTTTGTAATAGCCACTCCTATTGCATATTACGCCATGAACAAGTGGCTCGAAAGCTTCGCCTACAAAACCGAATTGAGTTGGTGGATTTTTGCTCTGGCCGGCTTACTGGCATTGGGAATCGCGCTGCTAACCGTAAGCTGGCAAAGCTGGAAAGCAGCCACAAGGAACCCTGTGGAGGCGTTGAGGTATGAGTGACAAAATCACACTAAGTGTGTTTGAGATGCCCAGGCAGAATGAGCTGTAACTTCTGAAAGCAAAAACTCAAGATCAGAGTATTAAAGTAAAATAGATTCTAAAAAAACAAGTAAATCAAAATTGCAATGAAAACAAAAGTAGTATTCCTTTTTCTAATCATGGTTGCCTTCTCTTTTAATGTTAAAGCCCAAATAAAAGGTAAAAAATTCGAATTGAAGACCGAACAAATGGGGACTCTTGTCTGGAGTTTTAATACGTCAAAATATGTGATCATCGCTCAAACGGGAGACACTATAGTTAACGGAAACCTGAAGATTGAAAAGGACACAATTGTGCTAACCAATGAGAAAGGCCAACAAGCCTGCCCCGAGGGTAGTGTAGGAAAATATAAATTTTCCGTTCTAAATAAAGAACTCAAAATGGTGCTTATAGAAGATGATTGCATTGGAAGGTCAAACTTCATCACAATGCCTTGGAAGCAAATAGCTGAATAACAGGATCGAAAGTTTTACCTACAAAACCGAATTGAGTTGGTGGATTTTTGCCCTGGCCGGCTTGCTGGCGCTAGGAATTGCCTTGCTCACCGTGAGTTGGCAAAGCTGGAAGGCGGCAACGAGGAATCCGGTGGAGGCGTTGAGGTATGAGTAAAATAGCAACAAATAAAAAATTAAGCCATGATTATTTACAACTTAAAACTAGCAATTCGCAACCTGTTGAAAAACAAACTGTATTCAGCCCTCATTTTGGGCGGATTTTCTATTGGATTTGCAGCTTGTATTCTGATCGGCTTATATTATCATACCGAAACAAGTGTCAACAACGATTTTGCAAATCACAAACAAATTTTCAGAATCTACGATGCGAAAAAGAATCGTTGTAATCTGGATTGGAATTTGTTCCCAGTTCTAACCCATGATTATGCCGAAGTTGAAAATGCCTGTCCACTTGAATATATGACAGGATTTCGGTTGACTGTTAAAAATGATCAGGCACATACCAGTACTGATATTCAGCATATAGTGACCACAACCAACAATTTTTTTTCCATTTTCTCGCTCGAAATGCTGGAAAGCCAGGGCAGCCTACCATTCGACGGCAAAGAATCTGCAGTAATTTCCAAAGCAGTTGCGAAAAAGATATTTGGTTCGCAGAATCCATTGGGACAACGGATCAACCTAAGTAACTATTTTCAAGCAACAGTTACCGGAATTTTCGACAAACTGCCAGCTAATTCAAGTTTCCAGGCCGATGTGATACTTAACAGCGAGAATGAAGGATTCAGAATGTCGAACACTTGTAACAATGGCAAATGCTATAATCCGACGAATCTTTTTGTTATGCTGAAGAACGTGACATCTCCAACAAATTTCGCTAATAAACTGAACAGTTCGACGACCATAAAGGCAATGGATGTGGATAGCTTATCGCTGCAAAACCTCGACGACATTTACCTGTCGACACTCACTATGAAAAGCCGACATGCAAAAGGGAATCCGGGACTTTTGAAAATTTTTCTGGCAATTGCTGCCCTGATCCTTCTCCTTTCGAGCATTAATTACATGAACTATTCCATTTCGATGCGTTACGCCAAACTGAAAGAAATTGGGATTAATAAAACCAATGGAGCAAGCTGGCGGGATATGGTCAATTATACTATTGTTGAAGTAACACTGGGAGTGTTTATTTCACTGATTCTGTCGGTTACCATTACTTTAATGGCATTGCCTTATTCTGAAAAACTGTTTGGAAAGGCTTTGCAAATTGACGAAGGCGACTGGATTTCGATACTTCCTTTCATGTTGGGCGCATTGATGCTTATTATACTGGCAAACAGCCTTGCCCCTATTTATATCTTATCCAAATTCAGGATAACCGAATTCCTTTCCGGCTTCCGTGGAAAACGTAACCGCAAACAAATTGGCAAACAAACGATGCTCACTTTCCAGCTCACAGCTTCGATAGCCCTGATTGCTGTAGTTTTAATCATTTTCAAACAGCTCAACTTTGTTAAACACTCTGATTTAGGATTTGATCGGGAATTGCTCGTGCGGATCGACCTTCCTTATAAATTTCAGAAAACAGAAGTATTGAGACAGGAAATCGGGAAGCTTCCGTTTGTGAAAAGCAATGCCATGAGTTATGGTTGTCCGGGGATGATCAACCTGAAAATGGGAAGCAACACGGGCGAGAAAGGCTTCGATGTCAACTGCATTAAAGTGGGCGACAGTTACTTAAAAACAATGGGAATCGAATTACAGGAAGGGCGCGATTTTCTGGAAGGCGATTTCGATAAGGCATGCCTGATCAATGAAGAAGCCTTGAAACAATACGAATGGGATACTTTCGAAGGGAAAAAATTCAACAATGGGAAAGATGGTGGATACAATGTAGTAGGGGTATTAAAAGATTTCAAGTTCGAATCGTATCATCAAACGATCGAACCTTTGGCTTTGATTTTAACAAAAGAAACCGATGGCAACATACTCTCTGTCAGGTTAGCTTCGGGAAATATCGGCCAATACATGGATCAAATCACGAAAATATGGAAGACTCTTTCGCCTTACGAACCTATGAGCTTCATGTTTTACGACGATTTTTTTCAATCGATGTATGTTGCTGAAGAGAAACTTGCAAGTTCAATTACTTTCTTTTCACTTATCGCTATTGCGCTCACCTGTATGGGTATTCTCGGTCAAATATTTATGATTTGCCTGAACAGGATCAAGGAAATCGGCATCCGCAAAATTAACGGAGCAAAAATCTCCGAGGTATTAATCATGCTCAACCGCGACTTTGTGAAATGGGTAGCCATTGCCTTTGTAATTGCTGTACCTATTGCCTGGTATGCCATGAACAAATGGCTCGAAAACTTTGCCTACAAAACCTCGCTAAGCTGGTGGATTTTTGCGTTGGCAGGTTTGCTGGCCCTTGGAATTGCGATACTTACTGTTAGTTGGCAAAGCTGGAAAGCGGCAACGAGGAATCCGGTGGAGGCGCTGAGGTACGAATAAAATGTCGGAATCAGGATTTACAGGATGAAAGGATTTGTTGGATTTTTCAGAAAAATAGAAGCAAATTATCCTGTGAATCTTTAAATCCGGAGAATCCTGATTCCGGACAATTACAAATGATGAATTAAAAACTCCTAAAATATTGCACCATGTTTTGGAATTTTATTGTGAATACGTTTCGATACCTGAAAAAGAACAAGGGATTTACAGTCCTAAATATTTCAGGATTGGCTGTGGGGTTTGCATGTGCCATACTTGTTTTTACACATGCCTTTAAAGAGCTTTCGTACAACAGTAAAATTCCGGATAAGGAGAGGATATTTTACCTGGTACAAAAAAGTCCGGATTCGCCGTTAGGGAATACAACGATCAGCTATGCCATTCCGCCAATGCTTGCAGCACATTTTCCTGAAATTGAATATTTCGCTCGAACCGAGAATTTCAGCTCATTCAGCAATTGCATTGTGTCGTACCAGGTTTTAGGAAGTAAAGATATTGTAAGTTTCAATGAACCAGAGTTTTGCCTGGCCGACAACGACCTTTTCAGGATTGTTCAATTCCCGTTTATTGAAGGTACTGCAGCCAATGCGCTGAAAGACCCAAATTCGATTGTGCTCTCGAAAGAAACTGCCAAAAAATATTTTGGCGACCAACCCGCACTGGGGAAAACGTTGACTTTAAATTCGGAACACGTTTTCAGTGTTTCCGGTGTTGTTGACATTCCGCCGTATGTAACTTTCAATTTTTCGATGCTTGCGCCCATCACAACTTTGCGCTCGAAATCGGAACTCGACGGTTGGAACAGCAACGGACAGCCCTTGTTTAAACTGAACAAGTCGGTTGATTACAAAGCGTTTAATTCAAAAATTGAGCATTTCTACAGCGAAATTGCCCCAGAGCAAATTCGTAATCCGGAGCAGTTGACGCTTTCTGTTTTGCCCATCACCGAACGCCGGTTGTATTACAATAAAAATCCGCTCTATCTGCTGATATTCATTAGTTTGGTGGTGCTCGTCATCAGCATTATGAACTATGTAAACATGTCAACATCGATGGTGCAAAAACGCACCTCGGAGATAGCGCTTAAGAAAATTTCGGGTGCAAGTGTGAACCTGATTCGCCGTCAGTTTATGCTCGAAACGGCGTTGATTTGTTTAGTTGCTGTGCTTTTGGGCATTGTACTCACTTTTGCCGGAACCCCGATCATTCGAAAACTGATAGGTTCCGACGTTCTTCCTTTTCTAAAAGATAACCTATTCTTATTTATTTCAGGCAGCGTTTTACTCTGGGCTACAGTGACATTGCTTTCAGGATTTTATCCATCGTTCATTTTATCAGGCATCAGGCCGCTTTCTCTTTTCCATAAAGGCAGAAAAACCACTTCAGGAGTGCAAAGCAAAAATGTGGTTATTACTCTCCAGTTTGCAATATCCATTTTGCTAATTATCATCACGTTAATGGTTGGCAAGCAATATCGTTTCATGAAAGATTTGCCGCTTGGGTTCGATAACGAACTGGTGATGCAAATACCGTTCAACAATAAACTGAAGCAGAATTTTCAAAATCTGAAGGACGAATTGAAGCAAATGTCGACAGTCCGCGATGTTTGTGCGGCTTCGTCGATGCCAGCCGGTGTACCAAATAACAGTGGTGTGGTATGGACTGACAACAAAAACGAGAAACATGATGAATCATTCTGTTTTGCTATTGTTTCCGAAGGATTCACCCAGACTTTCCAGATGAAAATGGCTTTGGGTGATGAATTTACAAGGGAGAGGCAGGAAGAGCTGAAAGGCGTAATCATCAATGAATCGGCGGCACAGCGGTTAGGTTATGAAAATCCGATTGGAAAATCGGTAAACTTCTGGGGAAAACAGAATACCATTATTGGGATTGTGAAAGATTTTCAGAATAATTACTTATTCAACAGGGTCAGACCAATGATATTGTCTGCTCATCCCGATAATCAAGGATTTACAAAATTCCTGTTTGTGAGTGTAAGACCAGATGATATAAGCAGGACAATTTCAAAAATCGAGAAAACAATCCAGAAATTTTCTCCTGAATTTCCTTTCGAATATAGTTTTACCAATGTCGAGTTGGATAGCTACATCAATGAAATCAAGCAGATAAACAGCGTTTTTAATTTTGGAAGTTTTATTTCGCTTCTGCTGTCAGTTATTGGCTTGGTTGCATTGGCCTATCACACCATACAATCGAGAATAAAGGAGGTTGGTATTCGAAAAGTGAATGGAGCGCGCAGCTCCGAGATAGTATTGATGCTTAACAGTACTTTTTTGCGACTGGTCGTTATCGCTTTTGTTATCGCCAGTCCGGTTGCCTGGCTCGTGGTTTCCCAGCTGTTGCAGGGAATCGAAAACAGAACCACTATCTCCTGGTTGGTTTTTGCCTTGGGTGGATTGATGACGTTCGGAATTGCTTTGCTCACCGTGAGCTGGCAAAGCTGGAGGGCAGCTACCAGGAATCCAGTGGAGTCGTTGAGGTATGAATAATTTTCACCCCCTGCCTGCGGCAGGCAGGCAAACCCCTGAAGGGGCTTAAAGAAGTGCAAGCATGAGTATAAATGATAAAATTTCAATGTTTTACAATGCCAAACCAATCATTTTTGAGAGGGCAAAGACGATGCGTGATAATATGACTCAAGCAGAAAAGGCTGTTTGGGAGTTATTGAGATCAAAAAATATA
>Ga0079306_1002095_pt1 | contig 11680 bp, 9 predicted proteins | sample Methanotroph_Enr_FD_79181 | JGI IMG/M metagenome (GOLD analysis project Ga0079306, IMG submission 79181) | Enriched soil microbial communities from Old Woman Creek wetland in Ohio, USA - Methanotroph_Enrichment_5 | ecosystem: Environmental > Terrestrial > Soil > Wetlands | place: USA: Ohio...
TGATATAAATGCAGGTAATCTGTTCCCTGAACGAGTTGATAGGTAAATTCGGTAAACGACATACCGGATCCGCTGTCTGAATCCAGCCGCTTTTTAACTGAATCTTTCGACATCATGTAATTTACAGTGATGTGTTTGCCAATGTCACGGATAAAATCGAGGAAGGTGAAATCTTTCATCCAGTCGTAATTGTTGACCATTTCGGCAGCATTCGGTGCATCCGATTCGAAGTCCAGAAATTTAGCCAATTGCCTTTTGATACATTCCTGGTTATGGCGTAAAGTAGATTCATCCAGCAAATTACGTTCCTGCGATTTTCCCGACGGGTCGCCAATCATGCCGGTGGCTCCTCCAACCAGTGCAATTGGTTTATGGCCCGCAATCTGAAAATGTTTTAACATCATTACACCAACTAAATGCCCAATATGAAGCGAGTCGGCAGTTGGATCAATTCCAACATATGCTGAAGTTAATTCCTTATCGAGTTGTTCTTTGGTCCCAGGCATGATGTCGTGGATCATGCCTCTCCATTGTAATTCGTCAACAAAATTCATTGTTATTTCTGAATTAATTACGATTTTTTCCTTGAGATCTTTGAACCTATCGAGTCAAAGAAATCCTGATTTTGACATTCATCCGAAAAATCCGCCCAAAGATATAAAATCAATGGTTTTACATGGAATTAATACCGGAGAAAAAAATGAATGCTGTAATAACTGACTGCATGTCAGTCTATTTTTCCTTTGTTCAAGATTGTTGAGCTGTCTGAAATCCCGAAATCTGTCAACAATTTCTCTTTTGGAAGTTTTTTTCTACATCAAGTCTATGTAGTTTTCGATTTGGCTTTTGAGTCATCAGGTTCTGCTTTTTTATCTGTATTCCAGAGTTTGATAAAAGGGAATAAAGTCGGAACCAGTTGTTTCATTGGCGAATAAATTTTTGACTCAGCTTTTTGTTTTTCAGGAAGAATACGAACATTTTCGTCGACACTCTCGAAGAGCAAAAGAAAAATACTCAGGATAACCGCAGTTTTCAATACTCCGAATATAATCCCGGCAAGGCGGTTCAGAAAGCCAAGAGCAACTGCTTTTACTGCATTATCGAGCACCTTACCAAGGATATGAATTACAATAACGATGGCAATAAAGGTTATCACAAAGGCAATGACACTCAGGTGTTCAGAATGAAATCCGGTATTTTTGGTAATAAATCCGGCCGTCCAGTCCGAGAATTTGATTGCCCCCCAAATACCCAATATCAGAGCAGCAAGCGATGCAAGTTCAACAATAAAGCCTTTTCGGAATCCCTGAATTGCTGCAATAATCAGAATAACACCAAGTACCAGATCAATGTAGTTCATAAAATAGGTTTGTGCTAAGTTAAATCGGAAGTAAAAATACTAAAAATATATTTCTGCCACCATTCCAAAACGTTTTGATGGCGCTATTAGTGTTTGCTGATCGAATTTGCAGTTATCAAACTTAAGTCAGATTTTTTAATAAATTTGACCGTACGGAAAACCGATTTGCATGCCAGTAATCAATTCTATTATTAATTGGGTTAATTTTAAGCGAATATACCAGATCGAACTGTTTAAAAAGCACCCCCATGAAGTTCAGCGGGAAGTTCTTTTTGATCTTCTGGATAAAGCTTCTAATACTGAATTTGGTTTAAAATACCACTTTAAGAACATTCATTCTGAAAAAGAATTCAGCGAACAGGTTCCAATTCAGGGTTACGATGATATTAAGCCGACTATTGAACGGATGATGTTGGGTGAAAAGAACCTGCTTTGGCCCGGCGAAACCAAATGGTTTGCAAAGTCTTCAGGAACAACAAATGACAGAAGCAAGTTTATCCCGGTAAGCAAAGATTCACTGGAAGATATTCATATTCGCGGAGGCCGCGACGTTCTGGCAATCTACCTGAAAAATAATCCTGACTCAGGGATACTTTCTGGAAAATCCCTTACCCTGGGCGGAAGTCACAGGGTAAATAACTACAATAACAATTGCTATTACGGCGACCTGTCGGCCATTATCATTGAGAATATTCCTTTCTGGACTGATTTCTACCGCACCCCTTCAACCGAAATCTCGCTGATTGAAGAATTTGAAGAGAAACTTGATAAAATCATCGAACATTCGTTGGGCGAGAATGTAACCTCTTTTGCCGGTGTCCCTTCGTGGTACCTGGTTTTGCTTAAGAAAGTTTTGGAGGTTACCGGGAAAAATAACATTTTGGAAGTATGGCCAAACCTGGAGGTTTTTACTCACGGAGGGGTGAAATTTGAGCCCTACCGCGAGCAATACGAAAAGCTGATTCCGAGCACTCAAATGCGTTATATGGAGACCTATAATGCTTCGGAAGGATTTTTCGGAATTCAGGACGAACCCGAAAGAAATGACATGCTTCTTATGCTCGATTACGGAATTTTTTACGAGTTTATACAGATGGATGATTTTCGTTCCAATAAACTGAAAACAATATCCTTACAGGATGTTGAAATTGGGAAAAACTACGCCATGGTTATCTCGACCAACGGAGGACTTTGGCGGTACCTTATTGGTGATACCATAAGGTTTACCTGTAAATATCCGTTTAAATTCATGATTACCGGACGAACCAAACATTTTATCAATGCCTTTGGTGAAGAAGTAATCATCGATAATGCAGAAAAGGCATTTCAAATTGCCTGTAAAAGAACCCATGCAGTGATTCTGGAATTTACCGGTGGCCCTATTTACATGAAAGACAAGCAGAAAGGAGCACATGAATGGATTATCGAATTCCAAAAAGAACCTGACGATCTGGATCACTTTATATTGTTGTTTGATGGAGCTCTAAAGACTATCAATTCGGATTATGAAGCCAAACGGCATAAGAATCTCAGCCTGGAGATGCCACATGTGGTTGTAGCAAAAAAAGGATTATTCTACGAATGGATGAGGATCAGGGGAAAAATTGGCGGTCAGAATAAAATTCCCCGGTTGGCAAACGACAGGGAATACCTCGATCAATTAATTGAATTGAATAAATCGCTGTAGCTGATGTCAACAAGACAATCCTTTGCGGAAATAATTCGCTGACAACTTTTATTTTTTTTGCCTTTTAACTTTTAACTTTTAACTTGTTTTATTTCGTATTTTAGTTCAAATTTTAAAGTTTATCAAGATGCATATTGCCCTAGCTGGAAACATTGGTGCCGGAAAAACAACCCTGACAGAATTACTCGCCAAACATTATAAATGGAGCCCTCATTATGAGGATGTTGATGAAAATCCATACTTGAATGACTTTTATGAAGACATGCAACGGTGGTCGTTTAACCTTCAGATATATTTTCTGAACAGCCGGTTTAAGCAAGTGGTAGATATCCGAAGTTCGGCCAAAACCGTGATACAGGATCGAACCATCTATGAAGATGCCGAAATTTTTGCACCCAACCTTCATGCCATGGGGCTGATGTCGACACGCGATTTCCATACCTACTCCTCACTTTTCCAAATGATGAACCGCATGGTACAGGCACCTGATTTACTGATTTACCTGAGAGCAACAGTTCCAACACTGGTCCATCAGATTCAAAAACGTGGAAGAGAATACGAAAGTTCGATCCGCATAGACTATCTGAAACAATTGAACGAACGTTACGAGGCTTGGGTGAACCGTTACAAAGCCGGGAAATTGCTAATCATTGATGTCGACCGCATCGACTTCCAGAATAATCCGGAAGATTTAAGTAACGTAATCGACCGTATTGATGCTCAGATTCATGGATTATTTTAATCCTATGAAACTTGTATTCGCAACAAACAATCCGCATAAACTTCAGGAAATAAGACATTTGCTAAACAGTTCAATCGAATTGCTCAGTTTGAACGACATTAAGTGTTTCGATGAGATTCCTGAAACCCAGGATACACTGGAAGGCAATGCTTCCGAAAAGTCGTTTTACATTTTCAATAAGTACGGCTTGAATTGCTTTGCCGATGATACCGGCCTCGAAATTGAAGCCCTGAACGGTGAACCCGGTGTTTATTCGGCCCGTTATGCCGGTGAGGAAAAAAGTTCGGAAAATAACATGAATCTGGTTCTCGAAAAATTGTCTGAAATAAAAAACAGAAAAGCACGTTTTAGGACAGTAATATCGCTGGTGATTGATGGGCATGAAACTCAGTTTGAAGGTGTTGTTACGGGTCAGATTCTGGAAGAAAAAAGGGGAAAAACCGGCTTCGGATACGATCCGATATTCAAACCTGATGAATCAAATTGCTCCTTTGCCGAAATGTCAATGAGCGAAAAGAGTAAAATTAGTCACCGGGGAAGATCAGTTCAGAAATTAGTGGAATATTTATCCCAATTCAAAACCGCATGAACAAACGGAGATATTTGTTATTGATCGCATTGATTTGCATCTCAATTTTTCGTATCAATGCTCAGCCTTCTGTCGGCGACTGGACCGACTACCAATCATACGCCAGCGCAACAAATGTAGTGGATGCCGGTAACAAAGTATACTGCGTAACCGAGGGTGGATTATTTTCCTATGATAAGGGTGATAACAGTACTCAGAAAATGTCGGGTATCAGCGGGCTTTCAGATGCAGGCATTCAGCGGCTTGCATACAGTAAGGCAAATAATCTGCTACTGATTGCCTACCAAAATGCCAATATCGACTTGCTGATTGGGAAGGATGTTTTTAACCTTTCTGACGTCAAGCGCAAACAAATTTCTGCTGATAAAACCATCAACAATGTCATGTTCTCCGGAAATTTAGCCTACCTCTCGTGTGGATTCGGCATTGTGGTGATCAACCTCGAAAAAAGAGAAATAAAAGATACTTACGTCATCGGAAATGACGGATCATACCTGAATGTGTTCGATTTAGCTACTGATGGAACTTCCCTGTTTGCGGCAACTGAAAATGGAATTTACAAAGCCAGTGTGTCGGACCCAAACCTTCAGAATTATAACAATTGGGTGAGGCAGACAACTATTCCACGGGCCAATAATAAATTCAGTAAAATCGAATATTTTAAAGGGAAAATTGTTGCAAATTATACTCCTGACAAATACGCTGAAGATGAAATGTACGAGTTGAATGGGGATATTTGGAATCCTTTTCTTCCCGGAATCCATTACGTCTCAGACATGACCACAAACGGGAATTATCTGGTGATAACCAGTCGTGAAGAAGTCTTCGTATACAATGAGATGTTTGAACAGGTAAATTATATCAATAAATATGTCTTTCCTGATCGTGAAGTAAAGCCGATCCAAACAGCATGTGCCGTATTGGACGAACAAAATATTTTATGGATTGCTGATCCGGCGAATGGATTGGTCAAAGTAGGTACCAGGGCAGAACGAATTGTACCTGAAGGACCGGTTGACAACAAAATTTTCGCACTAACCATGAGTGGTCAGGATCTTTGGATTACTTCAGGAGGAAGGGACAATGCCTGGGATAATCTATGGTCGGAACCTAAATTTCAACTTAACCGTCAGGGCAAATGGTCGGTTTTCGACCGAAAGGTTTTCCCGGTTCCCAACGAGCCGAACAATTTCGGAGATATGATCTGCATAGCAGCAGATCCGAAAAATCCTGATCATGTATTTGCCGGTTCGTGGGGTGGAGGTGTATTGGAGTTTAATTCCGGAGTATTTGTTAAACGCTTCAATAACCTTAACAGTACGTTACAAACGCAGATACCCGACAAACCTGATGCTTCGTATGTTCGTATCGGCGGAATGGCGTACGATTCGAAAGGAAGTCTGTGGATTACCAACACCGGAGTTGCAAAAGTGATTTCGGAACTCCGACCCGATGGCAACTGGAAAGCATACGAGTTATCCGGGATCGCCAACAAATTTATTGGGAAAGTGGTTGTAACCCAAAAAGATGATAAGTGGATTCAGGTTCATCGCAATGGGTTGTATGTATTTAACAGCGCCAATAACCAATCGAAAGAACAAAAAGTAATTGCCCGTTTCGTAAATTCTGAAGGTGAGTTTTTCAATGAAATGAATGATGTTTATGCTTTGGTTGAAGACCGGAACGGTGAGATTTGGGTGGGTACCTCCGGAGGGGTAGCTGTGTACTCCAATCCTGAAAAAATCTGGACGGAAAGCATGATGTACGCTTCCCGCCCCAGCCTGGATGTGAAAGATAATCTATTCCATCCACTGCTCGAAAAGGAGACAATTACATCCATTGCCGTTGACGGGGCAAACCGGAAATGGTTCGGAACCAAAAATTCAGGAATATTTCTGATTTCGGAAAATGGTGATGCTGAGATCAAGCATTTTACTTCGGAAGACAGCCCATTGCCAAGCAACGAAATCACTGATATTGCCATTAATCAGAAAACAGGCGAAATTTTTATCGGTACAGCATCCGGGTTGATTTCATATATGGGAGAAGCAACAGCAGGGAACGAGGAATTCAATGATGTCTACGTTTATCCTAACCCGGTACGTGAAACCTACGCAGGTCCAATCGTGGTAAAGGGACTGGTTGACAATACGGATGTAAAAATAACCGACATTACCGGGGACCTGGTATATAAAACCACTTCGCTTGGCGGGCAGGCGATCTGGGATGGCCGTAACCTGAATAACAACCGCTGCAAAACGGGTGTCTATCTGATATTTATGACCGACCCTCTGGGCGAAAAAACGAAGATTACCAAACTTCTATTTATCCATTAAATCCGTGAATTGTGCTCGAAAAAACGCGGGGAATTTTTTTGCATGCTGTTAAATATTCCGAAACCAGCCTGATAGCTGCTATTTATACGGAAGCTTACGGCAGGCAGTCGTTTATAATTAATGGAGTGAGAAGCAAAAATTCGACAGTGAAAGCTTCTGCGTTCCAACCGCTCTATTTGCTCGATCTCGAACTTTATTACAGGGCAGGCCACGATATTCAACGGCTTAAAAATGCACGCATTGCAAATCCGTATACCTCCATTCCGTTTGATATACGAAAAAGCTCTCAGGTTTTTTTTCTTGCCGAAATACTGTATAAATGTTTGCGCGAAGAGGAGCCGAATCCGGAACTGTTCAATTTTATTTTCCATTCATTAACTTTTCTTGATTTAACTGAATCAGGGATTAACAATTTCCACATTTGGTTTCTTTTTAAATTAACCAAATTTTTAGGGATCAATCCAAGTCAGGATAATTCCCAAATCAGCAACTTTTTCGATATGCAAAGTGCCGTTTTTGTAAGCCATGAACCAGTACACAATCAGTTCACCGATAAGCGGGCAACTTTATTGTTTTCAAGGCTTTTTGAAGTCGATTTTTCTTCCTTAGAGACCCTTGATTATTCCCAGAGCGAGAGGAAAATCGTACTCGAAAAACTGATTGAATTTTACAAAATTCATTTTGATAATTTGGGCGAAATTAAATCGCTGGGTGTTCTGCAGGAAGTCCTGAGATGAACAAGTTGGATATAATAAAGGTTAAATGTGAATACAATCGGAATAGTAATGAATGTGAATAGCATATTTTTTTAACTTTGCACTTCAATAGTTAATCCATGGCTCTTTCGAAATTACCTAATACAAAAGGAAGTATTTTTTCCACAGTGAACAAACTGGTTACTGAAACCGGTGCAATTGACCTTTCACTTGGAAAGACTGATTTTCCGTGTCCGGAAAAATTGGCTGATTTGGCTGCAACATACATTCGTTCAGGCTACAACAATTTTGCTCCACACGAGGGTATTAGTGAACTGCGCGAGGTGATTTCGACCCGTGTTTCGTGGATGTACAATCATACTTACAATCCTGAAACTGAAATAACCATTACAGCTGGTCATGTTCAGGCGATCATGACTGCAATAAGTTCTATCGTTAAAGATGAGGATGAGGTTATTCTGTTTGAACCGGCCTACGAATCGTATGCTCCGGCAATTTCAATCAATGGAGGCCGTCCGGTTTATGTTGCGCTGAAACAACCAAATTTTCACATCGATTGGGAAGAAGTCAGGAAGATGATTACTTCGAAAACACGAATGATCATCATTAATTCGCCACATAATCCAACCGGTGCGGTATTGACCGATTCTGATTTGATTCAGCTTCAGCATTTAACCAATGGAACCAACATCGTGATTCTGAGCGACGAAGTTTTTGAATCGATTGTATTCGACAACAATACCCATCAGAGTGTTTCGCGATATGAGAAGCTTGCCGGTCGCAGTTTCGTGGTTTCATCATTTGGACCTGTTTTTAATATTAATGGCTGGGGACTTGCATATATTCTTGGCCCTGAAAAGCTGATGAACGAATTCAGGAGAATACAACAGTTCCAGATTTACAATGTAAATACACCTTTACAATACGCTCTTTCAGAATACCTGCAAACTGAAGATTCGAAAAAAGATATTTCGGAAATGTATCAGGGCAAACGAAACTATTTTAATCGTTTGCTGGAAGATAGTTTATTCAAAATTGTGCCTTCACAGGGAAGTTATTTTGAGATTCTGGATTATTCGAAAATCTCCGACGAATCGGATTCTGATTTTACTTTCCGTTTGGCCAGTGAATTTGGGGTAGGAGTAATACCGGTTTCAGCCTTTCTACACGAAAAGAATAAGCTAAAAATGGTTCGTGTATGTTTTGCGAAAAACAATGAAACCCTCGAGAAAGCGGCTGAAAGATTGAGGCTTGTTCCTTCGTTAAAATAAATCCTAAATAACCGTTATCCGTACTTTCTTATTTTTTAGTTTGCTGTTATCGATCCGTTGAATGAGCTGATTCACTGCAGATGATTGCACACCAACAAAAGCACAATCCGTTTTGATTTCGATGGTTCCTATCTGATCGTTGCCAATTTTGCCTTGTTTCATGAATAAACCGGCAATATCTCCTTTCGAGATTTTGTCTTTTCTCCCTCCTGAAACAAATACCGTTTTCCAGATGGAAGGTGATGGTATCGGCGCGTTCTGTAGTTTTTCAATTTCAGCATTTCCGATAAAATCAGGCAGATTTTCGTGCTGCCCCTTGATTACATAGGCTGTTCCATCATTGAACATGCGGGCAGTGCGGCCATTCCGGTGCGTAAATTCATGACTTCTTTGTGGCAACTGATAATGTATAATGAATTTAATTTCCGGAATGTCGATTCCTCTGGCTGCAAGGTCGGTGGCAACAATCAGTTGGAAAGTTCCGTTCCGAAACTTGATGAGCGCCCGTTCGCGGTCTTTTTGTTCCATTCCGCCATAAAAACAGCCATGACCGATCTTGTTTTCAGTTAAAAAATCACTCACCTCCTGAATGGTATCTTTGAAATTGCAGAATACAATTCCGGGCTGATTCCCAAGGTGACAAAGCAGTTCGGCCAAAGTATCCAACTTATCCGGAGAAGCAGAAAGTATCGTTTTGATTTTTAGTTGTGAGGTTCCTTTATCCAGATAATCGACGATAATTGGATTCTTTAAACCGACAAACTTCGGAATGTCAACTTCCTGTGTGGCCGAAGTCAGTATCTTTTTCTGAACCTTTGGTAATAAGGCCAGTATTTCCTTCATTTCAGCCTCAAATCCAATTTCCAGCGATTTGTCGAATTCGTCAAGTACCAAAGTGCTTATAAATTCTGGTGAAAAGTTTTCCCTTCGCAAATGATCAGCAATCCGACCCGGCGTACCAATTAGAATTGCCGGCCTGTGTTTTATTTCCGTTTTATCTTTCGATCCGGATCTTCCGCCATATACAGCATTGGTTTTATATCCTGTTCCCATTTCGCGAATAACCTGCTCGATCTGAATGGCCAATTCGCGGGAAGGAACAACAATCAACACCTGAACTTCAGGGCAATTAATATCCAGTTCGGCAATAATCGGCAACAGAAATGCCAGGGTCTTACCTGTTCCCGTTGGAGAAAGCAATACAATCTCAGGATTGGAGTGAATAGCAACATGAGCCTCTCCCTGCATGGCATTGAGTTTCTCAATGCTCAGTTTCTCCAAGATATTCGTTTGATTTTTAATCGGACTTGTCATCCGGCAAAGGTACAGTTAATAATGTCAGATATTTGGACTTTCAATTCGAATTGGAAGATCGAAGTTATAAGTGACCATGGGAAACATTTGTAAATATCTTTAAAGTGGGAACCACTATTCGAGGCTATGGCCTGTTTGGGAATTAATAACACAGACCGAACAAACCAGGAACAAGTATACTTAATAACGATGAAACCCTTAACCCACTTGCCTCCGCATGGGATATGAGCCTTCGTTAGCCCAATAATAACTAGTATTTTTTTAGAATTTCTAATGCTTTTTCAATTATCCGGTCAACTCCGGCAATCGAGTCTGCTACCGAAGTTTGAACTGTAATATCAGGAACTATGCCTTTGCTGTCAACAAGTTTATTGTGAGCAGTTTCGGCATAAGATGTTGACAATCTGTAGGTCCAGCCATTTGGTAATTCCCGGAACACCGGACTGCCAGTACCTCCACCGGTAGTGTCACCAATTATCGTAACATTTGGCAATACCTGCATGTACATCACATAATCTTCGGCTGAACTTGCCGTTTCCCTACTCGTTAACACAACTACTGGTTTCGTATATTGATAGTTTCCTTTAGGTTCAATATACCAGTTTATCCAATCCGAAAAGTCATTCTTTCCCGGGCCGTTTTTTGAACGATGCCTGCCTGCCAACCTTTTTTCATCAGCGAAACGGCTTGCAACAGTTTCGGCATTCCAGCTATTACCTCCGCCATTCCATCTAACATCAATTACAATTCCGTCTTTATCTTTAAACTGATCCAAAATTGTATCTATTAACGAATACCTGTCATCCGTACTGTTGGTACCTCCGTTTATCGTGCCTGAAAAAGTGTTGATACTGAGGTATCCAATATTGTAATTTTTAAACTCGCAATATCCAAAAACTGTTGATTTTTGAAAAGAACCAGATTTCAGATAATTATATTGATTTATCAGTTTACTGCTTGGGTATTTCCCATGTCCCCATCCTTTCCATGATGCCGAACCATGATTGGTATAAAGATTTACATGCATGTCATTTAATTTCACAACAACTCCTGACAGGATGCTAAATAATTGTGATTCGGTCATGGTGGCGCTTTGTGGTTTAACGATTGTATAAACCGAATCCCAATTGAAATTTCGTATGCCGAATTGAGAATAATACCTATCAAAATCCTTCCAAAACAGTTCGAAATTATTTGCAGGAGTATTTGCAGGATCGTCTTTAAAATAGATTTTTTCGCATCCAACCAACAGATACAGAAGTATTACGAACAGAATATTCCTCATAATCAGTTAAAATTTTACAATTAAACCTATCAGGTATTGATTGTTTAAATAACGGGCATGCAACAAGTCCTTATAGTGAGAGAAATAATAGAAATGCAATCGGTGTTGAAATTCAAGTCCGATGTTCTTTGATAAAAACTTTGTATAGGTTAGTTCGGTTTGATACTCTATTAATTTGTTAAGTGTAACAACATCGCCATGCGTAATAATATTCAAAATTGGGTCGTTTTTAGTATCTATCTTGTTAATACTCTCGCTAACAACCCCGTTGTATCTATCTTTTAGAATCACATAAGCAACTAAAGGAACATTGACATTGAATCGCAAATAATCGTCTTGTTTATAGCCAAGCTTCTTTTCCATCAAAAAATTAATCCCAA
>Ga0079306_1002096_pt1 | contig 11676 bp, 10 predicted proteins | sample Methanotroph_Enr_FD_79181 | JGI IMG/M metagenome (GOLD analysis project Ga0079306, IMG submission 79181) | Enriched soil microbial communities from Old Woman Creek wetland in Ohio, USA - Methanotroph_Enrichment_5 | ecosystem: Environmental > Terrestrial > Soil > Wetlands | place: USA: Ohio...
AAATGACTTCGACGCCGCACCGCTCGCAGACGATGCCTTGGAAACGGATCTTCTTATATTTACCGCAATGGCACTCGTAATCTTTGCTTGGACCGAAAATCTTTTCGCAGAACAAACCACCCATTTCAGGTTTCTGTGAGCGATAGTTGATGGTCTCTGGCTTTTTAACTTCGCCATGGGACCATGAGCGGATGGTTTCGGGGGAAGCTAAGCCGACTTGGATAGCGGCTAATCGATTTACATCAAACATTTATGCGCCCTCCCTATTCATTAGGATTAACTTCATGCATACCCTCGGTTTGCTCAACGACAGATTCGCCGGTAAGCGCGCGGATAGTGGAATTAATCTTTCTTTCTTCGGCTACGTCTTCTTTGGCTAGCGCATCCATATCGATTTCTTCGCCATCGGAGTCAAGCAGTTTGACGTCCATGGATAAGCCTTGAAGCTCTCTTTGGAGAACCTTGAAGGATTCCGGGATGCCCGGACGTGGGATATCGAATCCCTTGATAATCGCTTCGTAAGTCTTGCGACGGCCGACGCGGTCATCGGATTTGATTGTGAGAATTTCTTGTAACGTATGGGCAGCGCCATAGGCTTCGAGAGCCCAGACTTCCATTTCACCGAAACGTTGGCCGCCGTTTTGGGCTTTGCCGCCGAGCGGTTGTTGCGTGACAAGGGAGTAAGGTCCGGTCGCCCGGGCGTGTAACTTATCGTCGACCATGTGCACGAGTTTAATCATGTACATAACGCCAACGGAGATGCGTTCGTCGAAACGTTCGCCGGTACGGCCATCATACAGAATGGTCTTGCCATCATCGGCTAATCCAGCTTGCTTCATCATCTTGAAGATTTCATCATTGCTGATGCCATCGAAGACCGGTGTCGCAATCTTTAAGCCAAGTTTTTGCGCGGCCATGCCTAAGTGAATTTCGAGGATTTGACCGATGTTCATACGAGACGGGACACCGAGTGGGTTCAACATGATATCCACTGGGGTGCCATCGGGTAAGAACGGCATATCTTCGATCGGGAGAATACGGGAAATAACGCCTTTGTTACCGTGACGTCCAGACATCTTATCGCCTTCGGAGATTTTCCGTTTTTGGACGATGTAGACACGGACGACTTCGTTCACGCCAGGCGATAATTCATCGCCGTTTTTACGGCTGAAAATCTTGACGTCAAGGACAATACCGGCACCACCGTGCGGAACACGGAGGGACGAATCTTTTCCTTCTTTGGTCTTTTCGGCGAAAATCGCCATGAGGAGTTTTTCTTCTGGGGTTGGTTCAGTTTGGCCTTTCGGCGTGACTTTGCCAACGAGGATGTCCCCTTCTTTAACTTCAGCGCCGGGGATGATGATGCCATGTTCGTCAAGGAAGGCTTTGGCGTCTTCGTTGATGTTCGGGACATCACGCGTGATCTCTTCGTTACCGAGTTTCGTATCACGGCATTCGAGATCGTATTCTTCGATGTGAATTGAGGTATAAACATCATCTTTGACCAAACGTTCGGACATGATGACGGCGTCTTCGTAGTTGTAACCGTTCCAGGTCATGAACGCGATCGTGACGTTTTGGCCAAGGGCGAGATCGCCATTATCCATGGCGGGTCCGTCGGCGATGACTTCATCGCGTTTGATCTGCTGTCCGACCTTGACGATCGGGGTTTGGTTGATACAGGTGCCTTGGTTGCTGCGGCCGAATTTTTGTAAACGGTAGATGCGTTCGCCATCGGCTTCTTGGACGACAATTTTCTTCGCATCGTTATAGGTAACGACGCCATCGGCAAGCGCGACGACAGCGGATCCGGAGTCACGGGCAATGATCGGTTCTAAGCCGGTGCCAACGAGCGGAGCGTGCGGTTTGAGTAACGGTAAGGCTTGACGTTGCATGTTCGCGCCCATCAAAGCACGGGTCGTATCATCGTTCTCTAAGAACGGGATGCAAGCCGAGGCGATGGAGACGATCTGTTTGGGAGAAACGTCGATGTAGTCGACGGTATTTCTTGGAGCAATGACGATTTCGCCATCGATACGGGCCACCACTTTGTCATCAAGGATTTCGCCGGTCGGGCTTAATCTGACGTTCGCTTGCGCGATGATGTGGGTGCGTTCTTGGTCGGCGGAAAGGTATTCGGTTTCGTCTAAGACAACGGCGTGGACCTTGTCGACTTTACGGTACGGAGTCTCAAGGAATCCGTATTCGTTAACCTTGGCATAGCACGCCAAGTTGTTGATAAGACCAATGTTTTGACCTTCTGGAGTTTCGATCGGGCAGATACGGCCATAATGGCTGTAGTGAACGTCGCGGACTTCGAAGGAGGCGCGGTCACGGGTTAAGCCGCCAGGGCCTAAGGCCGATAAACGGCGTTTGTTGGTCAATTCAGCGAGCGGGTTGGTTTGGTCCATGAACTGAGATAACTGCGAGGTCGCAAAGAATTCTTTGATGGCGGCCGTTAATGGACGAATGTTCACCAAGTTTTGCGGGGTGACATTGTCAATTTCCGAAATCGACATCTTTTCCTTAACCGCTTTGCCCATTTTGCTGAGGCCAATACGGAATTGGTTTTGAATTAATTCGCCGACACAGCGGACACGGCGGTTGCCTAAGTGGTCAATATCGTCGGTGTCGCCGAAGCCATCCATAACGTTCATGAAATAGGAGAAAGTCGCGATCATATCGCTGATCGTGACGGTTGGTTCAGTCAAGTTAAGATCGGTACCAATGATGTTGGCGACCTTTTCTTTTTTATCGTTGTTATAGACTTTGAGGACGTTGACGATGCCGTGTGAATCTAAGTCTGTATTCACTTTAAGCGCGACTTGGTGGGCGCCCTTTTCAAAGAACTTATCAGCGCGTAAAGCATCCGCTTCGTCTTTGGTGACTAAGTGGTCTTTTTTGTATTTGACTTTGCCTTTGGCACTGACGAGGTCTTCGGCCAAAATATGTCCGGAAAGACGGTTATAAACGCCCAATTTCTTGGCATATTTATAACGGCCGGCGCGACCGAGGTCATAACGTTTGTGGTCAAAGAACTTCTGGACAAGGAAATTAGCAGCGCCATCGGCAGTAACCGGTTCGCCTGGTTTTAATTTCCGGAAGATTTGGAGTAAAGCATCCTGGCTGGTTTTGGTATCGCCGTCTTTTTCAAGGGTGTTGCGTAAAGCTTCGCGGTCACCGAATAAATCGAGGATTTGTTGCGGGTCGCTGAGGCCAATTGCCTTGAGAAGGATGGTTACATACATTTTCCGTTGACGGTCGATCCGGACGGAAAGAATGTCTTTTTGGTCGCTTTCAAATTCAAGCCACGTACCACGTGTTGGAATCAAATCGGCATTGAAGAGTGTTTTGCCGGATTTATCAAGCGTGGTGCTTAAATAAGCGCCCGGGGAACGGACAAGTTGGGAAACGATGACGCGTTCTGCGCCGTTAATTACGAAAGTCCCGCTTTCGGTCATCAAGGGGAAATCGCCCATAAAGACTTCGCTTTCCTTGATTTCGCCTGTGTCTTTAAAACGAAGGCTCAAGGTCACGCGAAGCGGCGCGCTATAAGTCATATCTCTTTCTTTGCATTCGAGATAATCATATTTCGGTTTATCAAAACGGCAATTCACGTATTCGATAACAAGATTTTCCGCATAGTTCGTAATGGGGAAAACGTCGTGCAATACCTCGTGGATGCCGTGCTCCAAAAACCACTTGTAGGATTCCGTTTGGATTTCAACCAAATACGGAAGGGGCAAGCTACCGGAAATCTTCGAAAAGTCGATCCGGTTGTTAGGAAGCAATTTCTGCACTTTGGATTCTTTTGTCATATAATGGCTCCTTTTTTTTCGTTATTTTTGTCCGCTACTTCTTGACAGCCTGGTAGATGTAATAGCCTCTTTCTCTTTCAATCAAGGTGCAATTACCGAAACCTTCAGCGATGTAAGCGCAAGCGCTTGGAGCGCCCAGCGATTTACGAATGACGATGAAGAGCGAACCGCCATCAACTAGATAATCTTTGGCCCCCGCGAACATGGCATAGATTACTTTCTTGCCCGCTCTGATCGGAGGATTCGTCACGATTGAATCGAACTTACCTTTGACGTTTGAGTAGATATCGCTTAGTACGACTTCAACGTTAGTGAGCCCCAGGGCTTTAGCGTTTTCCTCGCATAATGCGACCGCGCGCGTATTTATATCAAGTAAAACGAATTGGGTATGGGGGGTGAAAGCGGCGAGGGTCAAACCCAAGGCGCCATAGCCGGCTCCAACATCCAAAACACGGCCGGTCAGATGAAGCGGTAAGAGAGCTTTCAAAAAAGCATAGGTACCCTCATCCAGTCGGTCTTTCGAAAAAACGCCCGTGTCCGTCTTTAGGGAGAAAGCACGTCCTAAAATGGTGTAATTTATCATTTTTGGCTTTGATTCCAAGGATGAGTCATTCACAAAATAATGAGACATTAGCTTCACCCCCTAAATGCGGTAAAAACCTGCCTTGAAGACAGGTTTAATATTTAACGCGGTAAAAGGACGGAACTATTTAATTTCAACTTCGGCTCCGGCAGCGACGAGGGCTTTCTTGTGCTCTTCGGCTTCAACCGGTGAAATCTTCTCTTTGATCGCGACTGGAGCGCCATCAACGAGTTTTTTGGCATCCATTAAGCCTAGGCCAGTGATAGCTTGGACAGCTTTGATGACAGCAACTTTAGTCGGTCCGACGGCTTTCAAAACTAAGCTGACTTCGGACGGTCCCTTGGCGGCGACAACTTCTTCTTCGACGACAGCGGCGGCTGGAGCGGCTCCGGCAGCGGCGGTAACGCCAAATTCGACTTCGACGGCTTTGACTAATTCGTTGAGTTCAACGATGGTCATTTCTTTTAATGCAGCGATAATTTCGACTTTTGTTAACTTTGCCATTGTTCTTTCCTCCTAATGGTCTTTAGTTTTTGTCCGCAACTGCCTGAACGGTAGCCGCGAATTGACGGATTGGTCCCTGTAAGCACGATAGGAACATTGAAATCAAACCTTGGCGTCCTGGTAAACCAGCGACGGTTTTGATTTGCGCAGCTGAGACGACTTGGCCTTCGACGATGCCGCCTTTGATGACGAGCAATTCGTGTCTGCGGGCAAACGAAACGACAGCTTTCGGCCCAGCGATTGCATCTTTACTGAAGATGAAAGCGTTAGGTCCTTCAACTGTGGCTCCGAGTCCGGTAACGCCAAGAGTGCCGACTGCTCTTTCGAACAGCGAGTTCTTGTAGATACCAAGCGTCGCATCGATCTTGCGCAAAGCCCGACGTAATTCGGTGATTTGGGCAACATTCATGCCGCGATACTCAACCACAATGATGGATTGGCTCTTCTTTGCAGAAGCGACAACTTCGTCAACAATGGCTGCTTTCGCTTTTAAAATTTCTTGATTCATCGTTCTTCACCTCCTGAAAATTAAGATTTTTATGAGGCTCCAATATACAATGAGTATTCTCACAGTGAAGTGAGCGAGAATAATGCGTTATTATTCACACCTCGGCAACATGATTAAGCCCCTTGGCCGTTGCTGTCTTTGGTATATTGTTGCTTTCAACTGAGTTTAGCGACCGGCGAATGTGAGTTTGATGCCTGGACCCATGGTCGTATGGATGACGGCGCTCTTGATATAGTTACCTTTGACCGCGGCAGGACGAACTTTGACGATCGTCTCGCAGAGGATGGTAAGGTTATCGATGATTTTATTGGCATCGAAGCTGACACGAGCGATAGAAACGTGGACGTTTCCCTCTTTGTCAACGCGATATTCGACTTTACCAGCTTTGATTTCTTGAATGGCTTTGGCGATGTCGACCGCGACCGTTCCGGTCTTCGGGTTCGGCATTAAGCCTTTCGGGCCTAAGATTTTGCCCATCTTGCCAAGTTCGCCCATCATGTCTGGCGTGGCGACGATGACGTCGTAAGCAAACCAGTTTTCGTTGGCGATTTTATCAAGTAATTCTTTGCCGCCGGCATAATCGGCGCCAGCAGCGGTCGCTTCTTCAACCTTGCGGGTAATGGCTAAGACCTTTTTGGACTTGCCGTTGCCGTGTGGAAGAATGATCGTGCCTCGGATTTGTTGATCAGCTTGTTTTGGATCAACGTTTAAACGGAATGAAACATCAATCGTCGAGTCGAACTTCGTGACTGAAGTTTTCTTGACGAGTTCAGCAGCTTCAGCAATCGAATAAAGCTTTGCGCTATCGATTAATTTGGCCGCGTTAACGTACTTTTTGCCTTTCTTCATAATTTCCCCCTTGGTGGTAATAACGGGTGTTTCCCTCCCACGCAGTTTTAGTCGTCGATCGTAATGCCCATGTTACGGGCGGAACCAGCGACAATCTTCATCGCGGCTTCAATATCGTTCGCATTTAAATCGGGGAGTTTGTACTCAGCGATTTTCTTTAACGCGGCGCGGCTAATATGTCCGACCTTTGTGGTCTTCGGATTGGCCGAGGCCTTCGTGATACCGGCTTCTTTCATCAAGAGTCCAGCAACTGGCGACGTTTTAATAACATAATCGAATGACTTGTCTTCATAGGCGGTAATGATGACTGGGACGACAGTTCCTTTACGATCCGCTGTTTTAGCATTGAAATCGGTACAGAACTTTGGCATAACGATACCAGCAGACGCTAATTTTGGTCCTGGTTTCGCTTCACCGGCCGGCAACTCCATCTTAACGACCTTCGCGATCTTTTTACTCACGTGACACACCTCCTGTTTTTGTGTATTGACGTGCTGTGGTCAGAGGACTAATCGTTGTCCTTCCACTAAGCATAGCTTAGGCAATTCGCTAGTTAAACTTTCGAAAAGCCACTGCGGGGTTATTATACACAAAGCCAACCCTAGAAGCAAGAAAAATTTATAATTTTTACGTACATGCGAGGGCCCACGCGAGCGCTCGGCTCTAGGCCGGAGTAGGCGCGATGCAAATCCCAGAGCAGCCTTGCTTGAGGTAGATTTAGGTAAAAGCAGGTGCTTTTTGCCGTACTTTTATCAAATTTAACGGGTTTGCTTTTATCCCTTTTCAAATAGACATTTATTATGGGAGAGATTATAATTACATTCATAGCAAAAACTTTGCTATCGTATGGAGTCCACCATGGCTAAGAAACTACACATCTCGCCTTATGTATTGGTATTAGCGAGTTTTGCGACGATTATCCTTATCGGCGCAATTTTATTGTGGATGCCATTCAGCAACCAGACTATCGAGAGTTCTGCGCAAGGAATAAACTTGGCTTCTTCAGCTACACCTTGGGATTTCCAGTGGGGAAAACGTTTTCTTGATTCACTTTTCAACTCCACTTCCGCTGTCTGCGTCACTGGTCTCGCATCTTATCCGAATATTAGTATTCAGTACACGCTCACAGGGAAAATTATCATGATGGTTCTCATTTCTTTGGGCGGTCTAGGATTTGTCAGTATTTTTACTTTCGTCTTAACCTCGCTTGGCGGTCACCTTGGATTCCTCGATCGCTATGTTATCAAGGAGGCTCTGGGCGTTGATTCCATTCACGGTATTATCCGTTTCGTCCGTAAAATGCTTCTCATCACGCTTTGCTTTGAAGTAGCTGGTGCCTTAATTTATGCCATTGTCTTCATCCCGCAATTCGGATTCCAGCAAGGCGTTCTTTTCTCGATATTCCATGCCATTTCGGCTTTTAACAACGCCGGTTTCGATATCTTAGGAAGCACGAGTTTTCAAGCTTATGCAGAAAATCCAATCATCAATCTAAACACTATGTTATTGATCGTTTTTGGTGGTTTGGGTTTCCCTGTTATTATTGAATTATTGAATTCACGTCGCATCCATAACTGGTCTGTTTATACTAAAGTCGTCTTGCTCGCAACCGCTACTTTAATTGTCGGTGGTGCCGTTGGTTTGCTGCTGACCGAAATAGGCATGAGTCATATGTCTGTCTGGCAAGCATTCTTTACAAGTGTCAGTGCTAGAACTGCTGGCTTTGCTACAGCGGATATGAATAGTGTATCATTGGCCGGACGTATTCTCGTCATGGTGCTAATGTTTATCGGCGCATCGCCTCTATCGACTGGCGGCGGTATTAAAACTACGACTGGATTCATTGTCTTCTTAACAATTTATTCTTTCATACGCGGGAAGAAAGTCCACGCCTTCAAACGATCCATTGCCAACTCCACGATTATCAAAGCAATGTCGCTTACCGCAATCGCCCTTGTGGCAGTTATTATTGGCTTCACGCTTGTCGATCGATTTGAGACGGGGCGCCCAATTCTTGCCGCTTACGACTCCACCGCTTATTTATTCGAATGTTTCTCAGCATTTGGCACCGTTGGTTTTTCACAAGGCGTTACGCCATGGCTTACCGTTGGTAGTAAAATTGTATTGATTCTTCTCATGTACTTTGGACGTGTGGGTCCGATGACGGCAATCGCCATCTTCTCAGACGCCATGAACAAAGAAGAAAATCAACATTTTGCATATATTGAAGAAAGTTTGCCTATTGGCTAAACAGGAGGAATTATTATGGCTGTAAAAAAATCATTCGCTGTTATTGGTCTTGGTCAATTCGGGATGGCATTAATCGAGGAGCTTGTCGCTCTTGATTCCGATGTCATTGCCGTTGATCTTGACGAGGAAAGAGTCCGCAAGGCCGCGCGGCTTGTTCCAACTGCTTTCGTCGCCGACTCCACCAATGAAAAAGCTATGCGTGAACTTGATATCCATCACGTTTCCCACGCCATTGTGGCATTTGGAGATAACTTACAAGCCTCCATTCTGAGCACCGTCATCTTAAAAGATATGGGCGTTGAGCACATTATCGTTCGCGTGGACGACGAATACTTTATCCCAATCATGAAACGCTTAGGCGCTACGGATGTCATCACCCCACAGCGCGCTGCCGGTATCGGCCTAGCGAACCGTTTAAAGAACGCCGACTTCCTTGACTACTATTCTTTAGGCGATAACTTCTCAGTTGTTAAAATTACCGTTAACAATCTTTTCAACCCGGCAACACTTCAAACATTGAATCCGCGCAACGAGTTTGACGTTAACCTTATTTTAATCAAACGAAAAAGCCGGACATTCGCTCCAAAAGCGACTGACTACATTAACCCTGGCGACATTGTCTACGTCGTCGGAAAACGCAAGGAACTCGAATCGTTCGGAACGTTCCTTAATCCTGTAGCAAAAGAATAAACGAATCCCTCAATTTAAGAAAAAGGCCTTGCTTTTGCAGGGTCTTTTAATTTAATAAGTATATTGTATCGATTCTAATAGATACGCTTTTTTAGGAGCATCAATGAATTGAAGATGAGTAAAATGGATACTCCAACATCTGCTAGAATTGCTACCCACATTTGCTCGAGGCCAAAGGCGGCAAGAATCAAGACGATAGCTTTGATGAAAAGCGCAAACACGATATTGAAAACGGCACGTTTCCGGGCGAGTTGAGCGATGTCGATCGCATCGACAACTTTCATCGGGTCGTCATTCATAATCACGACGTCGGCATTCTCAACAGCCAAATCGCTGCCAATGCCACCCATGGCAATCCCAACATCCGCACGGACGATACTCGGAGCATCATTGACGCCATCGCCCACGAAAGCGACTGCCCCTTTTCGTTTCATCATTTCCATTTCCAAACGGGAAAGTTTATCTTGTGGCATTAACTCGTAATAGGTTTGGTCAACGTTTAATTGATAGGCAACGTATTCGGCGTTCGCTTGGTGGTCTCCGGTAAGCATTATTGTGCTGATTCCGCGCATGCGTAATTCTGTGATAAGATTGCGTGAATTCTTTTTTACCTCATCATTTAGGACAATGAAACCCTTATAAGCACCGTCGACCGCTAAATGAATAATGTTTCCAATATCCGTTGAAGCGATGAAATAAATATTATTTTCGATTAAGAGCGTTTCGTTTCCAAGGACGATGGCGTGACCGCCATAATTCGCTGTAATCCCCATGCCCAAAATTTCTGTAAAATCGGTCACTCGAGAGGTGTCAGGGATAATATCGAATGAACTGACTACGGCTTTTGCGATTGGGTGTGAAGACAATGATTCGACGGAGACAATTATTTTGAGGAACTCATCATTTTCTATATCCGTTGGTTTGATCTTCTCAACAGCAAAAGTTCCTTTGGTAATCGTTCCTGTTTTATCAAACATCAGTGATTCAACATCACACAAACGATCTAAAAAATTGGCTCCTTTAATGATGATTCCGTGTTTACTGGCAAGCCCAAGGCCGGCAAAATAGGTCAGTGGGACGCTGATAATGATGGCACATGGGCAAGAAACCACCAAAAAGATGAGTGAACGATAAAGATATTCGGTCCATTCACCTGTGAATAATGGCGGAACCACCGCTAGTATCAAGGCAAGTAAAAAGACAATCGGCGTATAGACTTTTGCAAACCGCGTGATGAATTTCTCGGCTTTGGCCTTTCGGTCGCCATTATTTGTGACTAAATCGAGTATTTTACTCATAGCGCTATCTTGGAATTTCTTGGTAACGACCAGCGTTAATGCGCCGCTTTTTAAAATGCTGCCGCTATAAACAGCATTATCGGTTTTGGCAAGTACCGGCATTGGTTCACCGGTAAGTGAGGAAACATCGAGGAATCCTTCCCCGCTGATGACTTGTCCATCGACTGGAACTACTTCACCAACTCTGACAATAATTGTGTCGTCAACATCGAGTTCAATCGGCGATACCACCTTGATTTGTCCATCTTTATAGAGATTAGCAGTATCGGGTCTTAAGTCAATTGCATCCATAATCGAGTTACGGCTCTTGTTTATTGCGATATCTTCAAGTATTTCTCCGATTTGATAAAGCAAAATAACGAGTACTGCCTCAGAATATTGGCCAATCGCGAATGCGCCGATGGTCGCGACGCTCATAAGTGCGTGTTCATCGAATATTTCCTCTAAAGTAATAATATTTTTGATTGCTTGCCAGAGAATATCGAAAGAAACAACAAGATAAGCAAGAGCGAAAATCACGATTTGTACGATTAAATCGAGCGGAACGAAGATGGCGGTCGCCAGGAGAATCCCCGAAATGATGATACGAAGCGCAATCCATTTGATTCTCTTGGAGATAATCGGTGCTTTCACGCGGATAGCACCGTCTTTGGTGACTGTCACTTCTTTGTTTTCTTTATGAATTCTTTTCTGGAGCTCGTTTTCTGTCAGTGGTTCGTCTTTATAGGTAACAAAAAGTTTCCCGCTAGCAAAATCAACGCGAGCATCGGATATTTTCTTTTCTTTTAATAAGCAGGTTTCAATTTCGCCCGCGCAAGTCGCGCAGTCAAGTCCTGAAAGATTATATTTCATCGCCATAAAGTTTACTTCTCAGTCACGTGGTCATACACTACTTGTATGATTTCACGAACGTGTTCATCGCTTAAAAAATACACAACCCGTGTACCATCTTTTCTGTAATTGACCAAATTGTTATCGCGGAGCACCTTGAGTTGATGTGAGACCAAAGATTGCGATGCATCTGCGATTTCTTGAATTTCCGAGACGTTTTTTTCGCCATCGATGAGGGCATATAGGATTTTTAGTCGCGTGTAATCGCTAGCCACGTTCAATAGTTTTTCCATGGCTTCCAAGGTTTTGGTGTTTGGAATAATTCTTTTTTTCATAAAGTCTCCT
>Ga0079306_1002098_pt1 | contig 11664 bp, 7 predicted proteins | sample Methanotroph_Enr_FD_79181 | JGI IMG/M metagenome (GOLD analysis project Ga0079306, IMG submission 79181) | Enriched soil microbial communities from Old Woman Creek wetland in Ohio, USA - Methanotroph_Enrichment_5 | ecosystem: Environmental > Terrestrial > Soil > Wetlands | place: USA: Ohio...
GAATGCCGGATTTATCAATGGAGATGCACGCAGATGGATAGTGAAAAATGGTGATGATGTTGTTGGACGAATTGCCGCTTTTTATGATCGAAGCAAGAATCAGGAAGGAGATGAACAAGTAGGAAGCATTGGTTTCTTTGAATGTTTTGATAACTGTGAATATGCCGCTCTTCTCTTTGATACCGCCTGCAACTGGCTGAAAAGTGAAGGATATACCGCAATGGATGGACCTGTAAATTTTGGAGAGAATTTCTTTAACTGGGGTTTACTGGTCGATGGATTTCAGCAACAGGGTTTTGGTATGCAGTATCACCCGGCATATTATAAACAATTGTTCTTAAAATATGGGTTTCAGACGTATTACCAGCAATTCAGCTATCATCTGGATATTACCAGTCCCGACCTTCCGGAGCGTTTCTGGAAAATTGCGAGGTGGGTCGCTGAGAAGAAAGATTTTCACTATAAAACCTTTTCGTTTAAAGAGCAGGATCGCTGCATTATCGATTTTATAACCATCTATCAGCAGGCATGGAACAACCATGGTAATTACAAGCACATTGATCCAAAAGACCTTATAGCATTGATTCGTAACGCTAAAATGATTCTTGAAGAAGATTTTATCTGGTATGTTTACTATAAGAATGAACCGATCGCTTTTTTCATGATGATTCCTGATCTGAATCAAATTCTGATTCATCTGCAAGGTGGAAAACTGGGTATTATTAATCTGTTAAAACTAATCTACCTGAAGAAAGTAAAGACTATGACACGTTGCCGGGTGCTGGTGATGGGTGTTATTCCTAAGTTTCAAGGTTCAGGAATCGAATCGGGTATATTCTGGCAGCTCCGGCAGGTTATATTGCGGAAGCCCTGGTATAAAGAAATGGAATTAAGTTGGGTAGGGGATTTCAACCCCAAAATGATAGCTCTTTTTAATTCTGTGGGCAGTAAATATGCAAAAACACACGAAACATTACGGTACCTGTTCGACCGAAGTAAAACTTTCGAACGGATGCCGGTCATTGAGGAATAGAAAGAATGAGCAAAGAAAATGTAGTATGTCGTTAATTGAAAGCAAAACAGTAAGTCATGCAAATCATTGAAGTCACCGATAAACAATCCAAAAAGCTTTTTCATCAGCTTCCGCATCTGATTTATAGAAACGATCCAAATTGGGCTTGTCCGCTGCATGGAATGGTCGAAGATGTATTCAATCCTGAAAAGAACTCCTCGTTTAAAAACGGTGAAGCTACCCGATGGATATTAACCGATGAAAAAGGGCAACCGATCGGTCGGATTGGAGCATTTATAAATAAAAAGAAAGCCTATACTTTCGACCAGCCCACAGGAGGTTGTGGCTTTTTTGAATGTGAAAATAATTACGAGGCTGCCCGGATACTGTTCGATACCGCGCGTGATTGGCTACGCGAACGTGGCATGGAAGCTATGGATGGCCCGATCAATTTTGGGGAGAATTACATGAATTGGGGACTTTTGGCTGACGGATACATGCATCAGGGATTTGGAATGCCATATAATCCTCCATATTATGTCGATTTATTCAGGCAATATGGATTTGAAGTATACTTCGAGCAATACAGCTATCATATCGATTATACAAAACCTTTTCCGGAGCGTTTCTGGAAAATTGCCGGCTGGATCGCTCAGAAACCAGGCTACACGTTTGAACACATCACCTTTGAAAAGACAGATAAGTACATTGACGATTTCTGTTATATATATGATGAAGCTTGGCGGTTTCATGATCATTTTCAACCCCTGGATAAAGATGAACTTCATGATTTTATCAAGTCTTCGAAGCCCATTCTTGATCCGGAAATGGTTTGGTTTGCATACCATGAAGGTACACCTATTGCCTTGTTTGTTATGATTCCGGACATTAACCAGATTCTGAAAAAACTTAATGGTAAGATGAATTTTATTAATATCCTGAAGTTTCTTTATTTAAAACATACTAAAATAATGACCCGAACCCGTATTCTGATCATGGGAGTAATACCGAAATATCAGAAGTCTGGGGTCGAATCGGCGATATTCTGGCATCAGGATAAACTTATGAAGCATAAACCACAATATAAGCAGATTGAATTATCCTGGGCAGGCGACTTCAATCCTAAAATTATTGCCCTCTACAAGTCGGTTGGCGGTGTCCACGTGAAGACACACTATACGATGCGGTATTTGTTCGACCGAAATAAACCGTTTAAAAGAGTTCCCATCATTGGCTTCGAGGATGATTTGGGAAAAATACAGAATTAATAATCAGAAATATTTGGAAATTACATTGCAAAATGTAACTTTGCAGGCCGTAAAAAACACAAGTTAAAGAGATTCAAAATGAAAAAAGGGATACATCCAGCAAATTATCGTACTGTTGCATTCAAAGATATGTCAAACGGTCATGTTTTTATTACCAAATCGACTGTGAACACAAAGGAAGTAGAAGTGGTTGACGGCGTTGAAATGCCAATTGTAAAACTGGAAATTTCAAGCATGTCGCATCCATTCTATACTGGAAAAATGAAATTGGTTGACACCGCAGGACGTGTCGATAAATTCATGACCAGATACGGGAAACATATGGACGACAGAAAAAAATAATTCTGTTTCACACAAAATAGATGAAAAGCTTCGCATTGCGGGGCTTTTTTTGTTTGAAGTAATCCCAAAATCTGGATCATGTATATTTTTGGCATGGCAATTGCAAAAATCAGCACGATTGTTTTATACTTGCTTTATTCAGTCAGTATGTCATGAGGTTTAAATAAATAATTAAAGAGAGCGAAAACATATTATGCATAATTTATTAATATCCAGCTTGATAGATGATGATGCCGATTTTATTCCGATTTTAACTGATGGAGACGATTCGGAATTAACCAGTGCTGAGGTTCCTGACATTTTGCCAATTTTGCCCTTACGCAATACGGTAATGTTCCCTGGAATTGTGATGCCTATAACAGTAGGAAGGCAAAAGTCTCTTCAGCTTATTCAGGAAGTGTATCGTGGAAACCGTTTATTGGGAACTGTTGCTCAGAAAGATGGCAGTATTGACGATCCGGCTCAGGCTGATTTGTACCAGACCGGAACCATTGCCCAGGTTTTGAAAATTCTGGAAATGCCTGATGGATCTACTTCGGTCATTATTCAGGGTAAGAAACGATTTGAAATTGTAGAATATACCCAGGAATTTCCATACTTTAAAGCCAGGATAAATCCGATGCAGGATATCCAGCCTCAGGGCGATTCGGTCGAATTTTCAGCCGTAGTTGGTTCCTTAAAAGATTTGTCGATTAAGATTGCCCAATACTCTTCTCATATATCTCCGGAAGCTTCTTTCGCGGTAAAAAACATTGAGAATTCTACTTTCCTGATCAATTTTGTTTGTTCGAATACCGATCTGAAGGTCGACGAAAAACAGATTTTATTGAATATTGGCGATATCAAAGAGCGTGGTATTCAGGCGATAAGTTATTTGGTTCGTGAGGTTCAGATGGCTGAATTGAAACGTGATATTCAAACTAAAGTAAAAGCCGAACTGGATCAGCAGCAACGAGAATATTTGCTGAATCAGCAAATGAAAACCATTCAGGATGAATTGGGAGGAAACCCTGCCGAACAAGAGATTCATGAATTCAAAGAACGGGCGAAAGAAAAAAAGTGGTCAGAAGAAACTGCAAAACATTTTGAGAAAGAGGTGCATAAACTTTCGCGTTTAAATCCGGCTGCAGGTGAGTATTCTGTCCAATTTGCCTATTGTCAGACCTTGCTTGATCTTCCGTGGAACGAATATACTCAGGATATTTTTGACTTAAAACTGGCAGCTCAAGTGCTGGATGAAGATCATTATGGACTTGAAAAAGTTAAGGAGCGCATTCTGGAACACCTTGCAGTTCTGAAACTTAAAAATGATATGAAATCACCAATTCTTTGTTTATACGGTCCTCCCGGAGTTGGGAAAACTTCGCTCGGAAGGTCGATTGCCAAAGCGTTGGGACGAAATTATATCCGGATGAGTTTAGGTGGGTTACACGATGAAGCTGAAATTCGCGGACACCGGAAAACATACATTGGTGCGATGCCAGGCCGTATTTTGCAGAATATCAAAAAAGCAAAATCATCTAATCCTGTTTTTATTTTGGATGAGCTCGACAAGGTGTCCAACGATTTTCATGGTGATCCGGCATCTGCTTTGCTTGAAGTTCTTGATCCGGAACAGAATTTCGAATTTCATGATAATTACGTGGAGATGGAGTATGATTTGTCGAAAGTCATGTTTATTGCAACTGCGAACACGCTCAATACCATTGCTCCAGCCTTGCGCGACCGGCTTGAATTGATTGAAGTCAGCGGATATCTGGTGGAAGAGAAAATCGAAATAGCCAAACGGCATCTGATTCCAAAACAACTTGAAAATCATGGGGTAGAAGAGGGAAAAGTTAAATTTTCAAACGAGATACTTCAGCACATCATCGAGAATTATACGCGTGAGTCAGGAGTTCGCGACCTGGATAAAAAAATTGCCAGGATTGCCCGCCGAATAGCTAAAAAGATTGCTTTTGAGGAAGACTATAATGTCAACCTGACGAAAGCAGATGTAAAAGAATATCTTGGTGTGGTTCAATACTCGAAAGAAATATATCAGGGTAATGATTTTGCTGGTGTTGTTACCGGTTTGGCCTGGACTGCAGTTGGTGGAGAAATTTTATATGTTGAAACCAGTTTAAGCAAAGGGAAAGGTGCTTTAACTTTAACCGGAAACTTGGGTGATGTCATGAAAGAATCAGCAATGCTGGCGCTGGAATATCTTCGTTCGCATGCCGATCAGCTCGGAATTAATCCTGAAGTATTTGATCGTTTTAATGTTCATGTTCATGTTCCTGAGGGTGCTATTCCTAAAGATGGTCCTTCGGCAGGTATTACTATGGTTACTTCAATTGCATCGGCATTTACTCAACGGAAAGTACGTAGCAATCTGGCAATGACTGGTGAGATTACTCTGCGCGGAAAGGTTTTGCCGGTTGGAGGCATCAAGGAAAAAATTCTGGCAGCCAAACGCGCAGGCATAAAAGAAATCATCTTATCTGAGGCTAACCGAAAAGATCTGGAGGAAATTAAAGATGCCTACATCAAAGGATTAGAATTTCATCATGTGAATACAATTCAGGAAGTTATTAATATTGCATTGCTGGAAATCAAGGTTGATAATCCTCAAAAGATTGAATAAAATGTTCTGATTTGTTGTTAAAGCTGACCAAAGATTCGTTTAGGATTATTTAGTCAGCTTTTTTTATTGGGTTTGAATCACGGAGAATAGCTCAAGTTTTTCCATGAAGATCATTTGTTTTCTAGAAATGATTTCTTCATGAGTGCTTTGATTGAAGTTTAAAATACATTTATTGGTTTTTTTGTCAATTCGGCTGAGGTAATTTAGGTTAACAAACGTCGAGCGGTTTAGCTTGAATAATGCAGGTAAATTCAGTATTCCAATTAGTTTGTTGAGGTTTTTATTGATAATTTCAGTGGTTCCGTCCTGTAAATGAAGTATACATTTATTGGCACTTGATTTTACAACCACGATATCTTTAGTCTCAATCATCAAAACTCCATGATTTGCCGGCAACTTTATCTTATTTGAATTTGTCTGTGAATGAATAAATTTATCGAGCCTTCGCTCCATTTTTTTCTTTTCAGTCTTTACTTCAAATTTTTGTAAAACTATCTCGAGATCTTCAATACAAAATGGTTTGGTTAAAAAATCCAAAGGCTCAATATCCAACGCGTCGAAGGCATAGTATTGATGAGCGGTGGTAAAAACAATTTCCGAATAGAAATTTTCGGAATGTATCTTATCAGCTACCTGCAATCCGTTCATTCCAGGCATATCAATATCAAGAAACACCAATTCGGGCAAGGTTTCATCAACTAACTCAAGACCTTTAGCGGCATTTGTTTCAGTGCCGGTCACAGTTATGTTGGGAAAATGACGAAGATACATTTCTAGCAGATTTATTGAATCCTGTTCATCGTCGATTATTATAGCCGAAATTTTCGCTAAATCCATAGTTAATTTATTCAGAATCTGGTTTACTCAAAATCCTAATGGCTGGTTTCGAACCTTTAACTTCGTATTCCTTGCCGTCTGTAGATAATACGATGGTGTTGTTGTCCCGGTATACTTTCCGGAGATATTTCAAATTAATCATACAGGAGCGGCTGATTCTCATGAAATTATATTTCCGGAGAATTTCATCCAGCTTCGAAAGAAAAAGGTAGCATAGTTCAACCCGATTGTTGGTTAAAAAAAGTTCAGTATAAATTCCTTCTGACTTGCAATACATTATTTCTTCCGGATTAATCAGGAGATAACCTCTCGTGGTTTGAAACTTCAGCCTTGTTTCACCATTTGTTTTTTCAATGATTTGATTGATTCTTTCGTGTAGACTCAATTGTTTGCTCAACTGAATCTTGGTTATTAGCTTTTCGATTTCTTTCTGGGTTACAGGTTTAAGCAGATAATTAAAAATTCCACTTCGAATAGCTGCGTATGCGTGTTCTTTGGTGTCCGAAAGAAATACAACCCTTGTTCCCGTGAGTTTTGATTGAATAAATTTGATCAATTCATTGCCAGCATTTCCTGTTATGGGGTATTCAATAAAAACAATATCAGGGCTATTTTTAATTAATTCCAGTATGGCATGATCTGAAGTGGCGACACAATTAATGACTGAAACCGAAGGGTTGCTTTCCATGATTTCTTTCGTATGTTTTAGCGACAAGGGGTCACTGTCAACAATTAAGACATCTATTTTGTATTCATTCATTCAGACAAATCTTGAATATTAGCAGAGCAATAAAGATAATATTATCTGGCTTATAATCTGAAATTCGTTAAAAGTATTATGATTTGCTTTCATACTTTTTTTGTTCTTGTGGCGGATTTTTGATTGTACACAATTTTAATTGTGCTTTTCTGAAGTTTTAAGGAAAATGAGTGCTAATTTCATGCGATGAAAATTTGGATATTGATCCGGACTGGCACGTGACTTTTATTGGTTTTTGCATTCTGCAAATAAAGAGTGGTAAATGGAAGTGAAGCGTTTTTTGAACCGGACTTTCTAATAAACTAATGGTTTGACCCTTGAAAAGATCATTTCATTTATTGAAAAAAGAATTATTAGAATTAAAACTGGTATTGATTATTGGACAATAATCTACTTTAAAGTCAATGAGTTAATTTAATTTGGATCTCTTCGATTGTTGACTTCTGCACATTAAAGTTAATTTTTCTTGTTTTTTTTATGCATTAGTGGGAAACCATTACCCGATTTGATTGTTTAGTTTGGATAGTTTTAAAATGCTTTCATCATATATATAAAAAAAAACCTATTTGAATGAGAAAAGTAATTCTTCTCCGGCGTATTCCTATGCGTTTGAAAACATTTATCTCTTTAGTGCTTTTATCAATCCTTTTTATTTCCGGGAATCCTTTGCTGGCTAATTCTACTGATGATGAGGATAATGCTGTTTCGGATCGTCAGACACATAATGATCTCCAACGCGGAGAGCGCTTTTTTAAAGGATTGTTACCTTCAGATCGTAAATTTCAGGCTTGTGTTTCATGTCATATCCTTTCAAAGTCGGACACCATGAATTGGAACCCTTCAGCGATGGACATTGCCATTAAGTATGCAGGGAAAGATTTTGCCGATTTTCAGGCCGCAGTGATGCAGCCCAATGGGAAGAAGATGGAAGCATCGCATGTGGATTTTAAGATTGAAGAAGTAGACCTGAAAAAAGTAAAATTATATTTGGATGAACTGGCTGTTACTGGCCCTCCTGCAGAAGGCCCTTCTGTTAACCAGCTGGCACTTTTTCTGCTTCTGGTTGTTCTGATGATTTTTGCATTGCTCGATTTAATCTTCTTTCATAAAATTAAGTATCGTTTTGTTACGGTGGTGATATTACTTGTTGCACTTTCATTTCAGGTAAAAATGATTGCTGAGGCTGCAATTAATTTGGGACGGTCGCAGAACTATGCACCGGATCAGCCTATTAAATTCTCGCATAAAGTTCATGCAGGAGCCAATAAAATTGATTGCAAATATTGTCATCATACAGCTGAGTATAGCAAATCTGCCGGTATTCCGGCCATGGAGCTGTGTATGAATTGCCATGTGTTGATTCGGGAGGGTGCCCGTTCAGGGAAATTTGAGATTGCTAAGGTGGTAGATGCCAATCAAAATCAAACACCGGTTCAATGGATACGGGTGCATAATTTACCAGATCATGTGTTTTTCAGCCATGCACAACACGTTGGAATAGCTAAAGTCGATTGTCAGAAATGTCACGGACAGGTCCAAGATATGGATATCATGAAGCAAAACAGCGACTTGTCAATGGGTTGGTGCATCAATTGCCATCGCCAGACCAAAGTGAACTTTAAAGACAATGCCTATTATGACAATTACATGAAATTACATGATGATCTGAAATCAGGCAAAATAGATACCGTTCGTGCGGTAAATATTGGAGCAAATGACTGTATGCGCTGCCATTATTAATAAGTTCAAAATTAAAAGTTTCAAGTTCAAAAAAATTTAAATTAGCGTCGATGAAGACATACTGGAGAAGTATAGAAGAACTTGCCAATCCAAAAGAATTACGCAGGGAGGAAGTGCGTGAAGAAGCCAAGAATAAAAGCATGTTGATGAAAGGCGATCAGGATATGAATGCCTCATCGCGGCGGGATTTTCTGAAAACTTTTGGATTCAGCGTAGCAGCAGCTTCACTCGTTGCCAGTTGTAAAAGGCCTGTCAATAAAGCCATACCTTATCTGGTTAAACCAGAGGAAATTACTCCGGGAGTGTCCAATTATTATGCATCCTCATATTTCGAAGGAAACGAATATGGAAGTATCCTGATCAAAGTCCGTGATGGCCGGCCTATTAAAATTGAAGGAAATACGCTGAGTTCGATTTCACAGGGCGGAACAAGTGCCCGGATTCAGGCTTCAGTATTGAATCTGTATGACGATGCGCGTTTAAAAGGACCTTTAAAGAATGGAGCCGAAATTACATGGGAAAAGGCTGATTCGGAAATAATCGCTCAACTGGCTGCCATGCAGGCACAAGGGGGGAAAGTCATTTTGCTCAGTTCTACTATTATTTCGCCATCAACGCGTGAGATTATCCGGAAATTTGCTGAAAAACAAACCAATACCGAATGGATTCAGTATGATCCTGTTTCTGCCTCCGGAATTTTACAGGCCAATAAGAAGAGCTTCGGAGATTCATTTATACCCGATTACCGTTTTAATAAAGCCAAAGTGGTGGTAAGCTTTGGTGCCGACTTTTTGGGAACATGGCTTTCAACTGTTGAATATACCAAAGGTTACACAGCTGCCCGCCAGTTACAAGATGGCAAAAAAGAAATGCTCAGACATTATCAGTTTGAATCAGGTATGACGTTGAGCGGATCGAATGCAGATGTACGTTTCCCGATTAAACCTTCGGAGGAAGGCGCCATTGTATTGGCATTGTACAATGCCATAGCCAGGGCTAAAGGTGGTTCTGTTCTTTCAGGCGTTCAGTCGACCGTCGACATCACCGAATTGGCCAAGGACCTGCTTGAAAATGAAAAACATAGCATTGTCATCTCTGGTAGTAATGATGTGAATATTCAGTTGCTGGTGAATGGAATTAATCAGTTGCTTGGCAATTACGGACAAACTATCGGTTTGGAAAATCCTTTGATGACCAAACAAGGTATTGATCAGGATATGGATCGATTACTTGCCGATTTTAAAGCTGGAAATCTAAAAGCTTTAGTGGTTTGGAATGCGAATCCTGTTTACGATCATCCGAAAGGAAAAGAGTTTGGTGCTGAAATTAAAAAATTAGGTTTAAGCATTTCTCTTTCAGAGAGACCCGATGAGACGACATCACTTTGTCAGTATGTTTTGCCTGAAACAAATTTTCTGGAAAGCTGGAACGATCTGGAACCTAAAGCCGGAATTTACAGTTTGGCTCAACCAGTGATCGCTCCTATATTCAACGCACGTTCGCCACAGGAAACTCTGCTGAAATGGACTGGAAATGTGATTTCATACCGCGATTTTATTCAAAACTTCTGGAAAGAAAACCAATTTCCGAAGCAAAAAAATACTGCCAATTTCCAACAGTTCTGGAATACTTCCTTGCAAAATGGAATATTTGAGGCTGTTCAGGAATCAAAATTAAGTTATTCTCCTGAAGGAATATCAGGTGCTTCAAGCCAAATAAAAAGTGCAAGTAGTGGAACGGAAGTGGTTTTGTACGAAAGTATCGCTATTGGGAACGGAAAATATGCCAACAACCCCTGGTTGCAGGAATTGCCCGACCCGGTTGCCAAAATAAGCTGGGATAATTTTGCAGCAGTACCGGTCGCTTATGCCGACGAAAACGGCCTGAAAAACGAAGATGTTATTTTGTTGAATGGTATAGAATTACCGGTGTTTATTCAACCCGGGCAGGCCAAGGATACCATTTCGGTTGCGATTGGGTATGGACGTGAAGTCTCAGGAAAAGTGGGTGATAAAACCGGTACAAACATGTATCCGAAGATTGGGATAGAAAATGGAGCCCGCCAATATTACCTGACTTCGGCAAAAATTGAAAAAGTTCCGGGGAAAGTCTTCGAATTAGCTATTTCGCAAACTCATTATCTGATGGAGGGTCGGCCAATTGTTCGCGAAACGACATTAGACGATTATATTAAGAATCCTCTTTCAGGAAATGAAATGAAGGCTGAAAATGAGGCCAAGGCGGTTACTTTGTATGATGCACCCGAATTCAACGGGCATCATTGGGGAATGGCAATTGACCTAAATTCGTGTACAGGTTGCGGAAACTGTGCGATAGCCTGTCAGGCTGAAAATAATGTTCAGGTGATTGGGAAAGAACAGGTGCGAAACCGACGGATCATGCACTGGATCAGGATTGACCGGTACTATTCCGAAAATATTCAGAATCCGAAAGTGTCTTTTCAACCAGTGATGTGTCAGCATTGCGGAAATGCGCCGTGCGAAAATGTTTGCCCGGTGGCGGCAACGTCTCATAGTGACGAAGGTCTGAATCAGATGGCATACAACCGCTGCGTAGGAACCAAATATTGTGTTAACAACTGCCCTTATAAAGTACGCAGGTTTAATTGGTTTCAATACGTGCAAAACAGCAAATTTGATTTTAACTCGAACAGTGATTTAGGCCGGATGGTGTTAAATCCTGATGTAACTGTTCGTTCGAGGGGAGTTGTGGAGAAATGTTCGATGTGTGTTCAGCGTATTCAGGAGAAAAAACAATTGGCTAAACTGGAAGGTCGTCCAATTGCTGAGGGTGAGATTAAAACAGCCTGCGCGCAATCTTGTCCTGGAAACGCCATTGTTTTTGGTGACCTGGCAAATCCGGAAAGCCGTATTTCGAAACTTTTCAAAGACCAGCGCAATTATCATTTACTGGAAGAATTACACACTTTGCCGTCGGTTGGATACCTGACCAAAGTTAGAAATACAAACGCATGATCAATAATCAAAGAAAATAGGTTGGACTATGTACAAAACGGACGTACGAGGAAAATTAATTGACGGAGAAAAATCGCTCAGTC
>Ga0079306_1002100_pt1 | contig 11657 bp, 9 predicted proteins | sample Methanotroph_Enr_FD_79181 | JGI IMG/M metagenome (GOLD analysis project Ga0079306, IMG submission 79181) | Enriched soil microbial communities from Old Woman Creek wetland in Ohio, USA - Methanotroph_Enrichment_5 | ecosystem: Environmental > Terrestrial > Soil > Wetlands | place: USA: Ohio...
AGTACCGCACCGTCACCGCTCGGTGAGATGCGCGCGTGCTTGCCGGACACGAAGTCGTCACCGATGACGATGTCTGCGCCGGGGGAGCGGCCGATGACGACCGGGCCGTTGATCGGTAGCGTGACGCCGGTCAGCTCGCGCGGTCCGTTGACCACCGAGACGGTCCATACGCCGACGCCCCGCTTGCGCTGTCCTGCGACCAGTCCGATTCCTGCCTTGATCGCGGCGAAGAGGAACAGGTAGAGCAGTGCCAGCAGGAGGAGACGTCCGGCCAGGAGGACGACGTCGATCACGCTGCTCAGCCCCTGGATTCGTGGTACACGAGTTCGGTGATGCCTACGACGATGACATCGTCGTTCCTGAGACGCTGGTGCGTGACCGCCTTGCCGTTGACGAGCGTGCCGTTGGTGGAGCCCAGGTCCTCGATGGCCCACCCGTCACCCTCCGGAACGAACGCGGCGTGCTGGCGAGAGGTGTTGGCGTCGGCGATGCAGATGTCGCACTCCTTGGTGCGTCCGATCAGCATGCGCTCGCCGCGCAGTACGACGTCGTGGTCGATGTCGTGCATGGTGACGGTGGCGATGCCCGATACGGGCGAGCCGAACTCGTCCGCGTCCTCGGACTCCGCATCGAAGAGCAGGCCGGGACGGACCACCGGAACGGCGGCCGGAGCGACCTCGGGCGGCAGGTTGTCGCCCAGCTCCTCGGCGAGCTCCTCGGGAGAGAGCAGTTCGCCGATGACCTCGAAGCGGCCCAGTTTCAGCTCGTCGTCGACGAGAAAGCGCACCACGGGCCGTGCCGCGAGCGACAGCGAGTGCTCGCGGGCGTAGCCGACCAGGTACGTCTCGAGCTCACCGGCGAGGGTCTCGGCGAAACCACCCAGCTTCGCATCGTCCTCAGGGGAGAGGAGGATGCTGTAGAGCGTGGGCGCCCACATCTTGCCGATGCCGACGACGCGGCGGCGATCCATCTCCTTGCCCACGGCACGCGCGAGCTCGGCGGGCTGAACGGGCGAGCGGAACACACCCGCGAACACGCCTTCGACGCCACGGCCGATACGGTCTTCGAATTCCGAGAGAATACTCACAGCTCTTCTTCCTCCGGCCGCACGGGTGCACCGAGCAACGCGACCAGTCCTACCAGTATAAGTGAGGCGGAGAGCGCCACGAGCAAGACGGTGCCCGTCCACGGTTCCGGGTTGCCAAGCCGCACGCTAGCAAGGCCTGCGAGCGCGTACCCGCCGTAGAGAAGGGCGCCACCCGCCACCACGCCGAGCAGCCCGTACAGTCTGGAGGCCCGGCGTGCGAGCAGCGACATCGCGAACGCCGCCACGGGCCAGGCCGCCAGGGCGACCCACGCCGCGGGATCGAGGAACGCAGCGCGCACGTTGGAGGCCATGAGCGTCGCGCGGGCGGGATCCATGAAGATGCGCGGGTCCACCACGAGGTACGGCGGCGCCGAGAACGACGCGGCCGAGGCGAGCATCGAGAGCGCACCGCCTACGAGGCCGGCCGCAGCCGCGCGTAGCGGAGAGAGCGCGAAGCCGGCGAGCAGCGGCGTCGCGAGCGACAGGCGCGCCACGCCGAGCACGGGGGCCGAGAGCGGCACGACCGACGCGCCGGAACTGCGACGCGCGACGAACCACCACCACAGCACCGCAGTCACGCTCAGCACCGCGCCGAGCAGCCAGAGCTTCTGCGCGAAAAGGCCGATGGAGAAGGCGATCAGCCCGAGCCCCGTGCCGAGCGCCGGTGCGAAGGCCGCCGCCACCGCCACGAGCGCGACGGCGCCTCCCAGCGCGAGCGGTTCCAGCGACAGCGGCGTCAGGCCCGCCCACGCGAGCCACGCGGACTCGATCGCGGCCACACCGCGCAGCAGCAGCCCGCCGGTCCGACCCTGGAGGCGGTCCCACAGACCGAGCGAGCCGTACGCGTCTTCCTCGTCCTCGGCCTCCTCAACGTGCTCGGCGACGAGTTCGGCGAGCGACTCTCGGCCGTACTTGGGGTCACCCAGCAGCGGTCGGATCGCCTCCACGAACGCCGAGACGGTCTGGTAGCGGTCGTCGGGATGCAGGCCGAGTCCGGCGTCGAGCACGTCATCGACGGCGGGCGGGACGTCGCAGGTGAACTCGGATACGCGCGGCGGGTCGAGCGTTCGCAGATTCGCGATCGCGCCGGCCACGGTGGGCTCGACGAAGGGGTTGTGCCCGGTCAGGCATTCGAAGGTGAGCGACGCGAGCGCCCACTCATCTGTCGCCTCGCTCGCGGCTTCGCCTTCGAGCTGCTCCAGAGGCATGTAGCCGATCGTGCCGCCCCAGCTTGCTCCGTGCCCGCTTGCCGAGGAGAGCTCGGCCATCCCGAAGTCGACCACCTTGACGCGGCCTTCTCGGGTGATGAGGACGTTGGCGGGCTTCACGTCGAGGTGGAGGACGCCGTTGTCGTGCGCGTAGTCGAGTGCCGAGGCGACGCCCTCGACGATGGCGGCGGTCTCATCGGCATCGAGGGGCCCGCCAACCTCGGCAAGCACGGTCTCGAGGCTGGCTCCCTCGACGTGCTCCATGATCAGGAAGGCCTCGTCATCGTCGGTCTCGAAGTCGTAGACGGTGACGATCGCGGGGTGGTTGAGCATCGCGGCCGTGCGCGCTTCCGCGAGTCCGGCAGCGGAGTCGAGCGGGAAGCCGTGCGTGTCGAGTGGGAGCGGGAGGCGCTTGATGGCGACCCGGCGCTGCATGCGCGTGTCCCATGCCAGCGTGACGACGCCGAAACCGCCTTCGCCGAGCTCGGCAAGGGGTCGGTATCGGTCGAGGATCAACTGCTGCTCCACGGTGCTCCCGTCCGGTGGCGGCGTGAGTAGATTCTACCGCGAGCGCGCAGCTGCAGGGGATCGCCCGCGCCGATGCATCAGCCTCGCCGAGAAAGTGGGTGCCGCTAAGCGTTGACGACCGCATCTGCGGTGCATATAGTTCGACACATGAATAATTCGAACAACGAACAGATACCCACGCCCGTCCCCGACGAGCAGTCACCGAGTCTCATCTCTGACGCGCTGATCGACGAAGTCGAGGACACCATGACCCGTCTCGGACGGTTGATGGCCTCGCGGCATAGTGGCCAAGACATGTGCCACGGCGACCTGAGCTCCGTGCAGACGATGCTGATGCGCACGCTCGAAGCGAGCACCGCGCTCAAGATGACCGACGTCGCTGCACTGCTCGCGATCAAGCCGCCGGCAGCCTCGGCGATGGTTGACGGGCTCGAGCGCCACGGCTTCGTCGAGCGCACGCCGTCCGATGAGGACCGGCGCGTCACGCTCGTACACCTCACGGAGACGGGCCGCACCGTTCTCGCCGAGGCCGAGGAGACCAGGCGCTCGCATATGCGCCGCTACCTCGCGCTGGTGTCCGAGGACGACATCCGCACGCTGCTGCGCATCCAGCACACCTTCATCGACGCCATCGAAGCGGGCCTGATCTAGCCGGTCGCGCTGCCAATACATCTCGTTCCAACCACCGAAGCCCCACCATCCGAAAGCGAGACACTCCGCCATGGACCGCATCACACGCTTCTCACTCAAGAACGCGGCCGCAGTGATCCTGCTCGTCGTGCTCGTCACCGCCGGCGGACTGTGGTCCGCGATGCAGCTCAAGAAGGAGACGATGCCCGACATCGCCATCCCGATCGTCGCTGTCGTCACTCCGTATCCCGGCGCCGCTCCGGACGATGTCTACGACCAGGTCACCAAGCCGCTCGAGAAGGCGCTGCGCGGCGTGGACGGCATCGAGCGCGTGAGCGCGCAGTCCAACGACTCGGTCTCAATCGTCATCACGGAGTTCAGCTTCTCGCAGGACATGGACGAGGCCGAGCGCAACGTGAACAAGGTGCTCTCCACGGTCAAGCTGCCCGAGAACACCGTCACTCCCACCGTCAGCCGCATCAGCTTCGGCTCCGCGCCGATCATGAAGCTCGCCGTCATCGCCGAGAAGGACGCGGATACCGCGGCCCTCCGCGCCGACGTGCGCGATCGCGTCATCCCTGCGCTCCAGGGCGTCCAGGGCGTCGGCGAGGCGAAGATCGCAGCCGACTCTCCCGCCGTCATCAAGATCGAGCTCGACCCGCAGGCTCTCGAGGACGAGGGGCTTACCGCCTCCGGCGTCATCGATCAACTCAAGGCCGCGAACCTCTCCTTCCCGGTCGGCACGGTCGACCTCGGCAAGAGCACGCAGCCGATCCGCGTGGGCGGCTCCATCGAGAGCGTCGAAGACGTCAGGGACTTCAAGGTCGCGGTCTACCCCAACCAGAACGAGATCATGGGCGACGCGTTCGCGCAGATCGGCGAGGGCATGGGTGCCCTCGGCAAGGCGGTCGGGGCGCTCGGCTCGGGTATGGGGCAGGGCTTCTCGGCGTTGGGCGCAGGCATGGGCCAGCTGGGCTCGGCCACGGGCGAGGTCGCGATGCAGGCCGGCATGATCAACGGCATCCAGCAGATCCAGGCGCAGATGTACTCGCTGAAGTACGACACGCTGCCGCAGCTCAAGGCCGCCGCGTCCAGCATGCCGACCAACACCCCCGAGTACGCGCAGGTTCAGGGCCAGATCACCCAGATCGAGACGCAGGCGCTTCCGGGCCTTCAGGCCGCCGCCGCTGACCTGCAGAAGCAGGTCACCGCATCGCAGAACAAGATGAAGGCGCAGGCGGCCAGCGCTGCGAAGGGCGCGTCGTCGAGCGGCTCGGGCGGTCTGTCGATGGGTTCGCGCTCGTCGTCGGGTTCGTCGAACTCCTCGACGCCTGAGGTCAGCATCGGCATGGTGCGTCTCGGCGACGTGGCCAAGGTCACCTACGCGCCGCTCGACGGCAGCGTCGGCAGCCGCGCGAACAGCAAGCAGGCCGTGCTCATCGACATCGTCAAGACGCAGGACGCCAACACCGTCGACATCTCCACGCAGGTCGACAAGGCGCTTGAGGAGCTCTCCTCCGGCTTCCCCGGGAGCGGCGCGAAGATCGAGACGGTCTACGACGCGAGCACCGGCATCAACGCATCGGTCAACGGCATGCTCCGCGAGGGGCTGCTCGGCGCGCTGTTCGCGATCATCGTCATCATGGTGTTCCTGCGCAACTGGCGCGCGACGATCATCGCCGCGGTCTCCATCCCGCTTTCAATCATGATCGCGATGGTCTTCCTCAAGCAGACCGACGTCACCCTCAATGTCATGACGCTCGGCGGCCTGACGGTAGCCATCGGGCGCGTCGTCGACGACTCGATCGTCGTCATCGAGAACATCTTCAGGCATCTCCAGCGCGGAGAGACACCCAACGCGGAGCTTGTCCGCAAGGCGACCAGCGAGGTCTCCTCGGCGATCACGACTTCGACGCTCACCACCGTTGCGGTCTTCCTCCCGCTGGGCCTCGTCACCGGCGTCATCGGCAAGATCTTCCTACCGTTCGCCATCACCGTCGCGCTGTCGCTGCTCGCATCGCTCCTGGTCGCCATCACCGTCGTGCCGCTGATGGCCAAGTGGTTCCTGCTCAAGGGCAAGATGCCGGCCGAGACGACGGGCGAGAGCAAGCCGATGGCGTTCTACCGCCGCGTGCTCAGCTGGTCGCTCGCCCACCGCTGGGTGGTCGTGGCGGCTTCGGTCGTGCTGCTGGTGGGCTCGCTGGCGCTCGTGCCGCTCATCGGCACCGGATTCGTGCCCGAGGCCAAGGAGAAGTACATCCAGGTCGACGTCTCGTACCCGGAGGGCACCAAGGCCGCTGAGGTCGACAAGGGCGTGCTCGCCGTGGAGAAGGCGCTCGCCACCGAGAAGGCCGTCGACTTCTACGAGTCGACCGTTGGTGGCAGCAGCACCTCCGTCAGCATGTCCGGCGGTCTGGGCGGCAGTAACACCGCGGCGCTCTACATCCGCCTCGACGGCAACGCCGACATGGATGCGACCATCGCGTCGCTCGAGAAGAAGACGAAGAACGCGGGCGGCAAGGACGGCGAGATCGCGTTCAACCGCGTCGACGCGTCCGGCACGAGCGCCGCACTCGAACTGATCATCAACGGTGACAACATCGCCGACATCCAGACCGCTTCCGACACCATCGAGAAGGCGCTCGCGAACCAGAAGGGGCTCGCGAACGTGAAGAGCAACCTCGGCGTTGCGCGCAAGCAGCTGGTGGTCGACGTGGACCAGGCCAAGGCCGCCGAGTACGGGCTCAACGCCGCCATGGTCGCCGGCACGGTCCGCGGCTACGTGGCCGAGCAGAAGGCCGGCACCATCAAGGTCAAGGGACAGCCGACGGACGTCTACTACGTCCTGGCGCTCGACCCCCTCAAGCAGGCCGAGGAGATGCGCAAGCTCGAGCTCACCACGCCGCTCGGCAAGACGATCAAGCTCTCCACGATCGCCGCGGTCGACGAGACCCAGTCGCCCGTCGCCATCCTCACCCGCAACGGAGCCGAGTACGCCTCCGTCAGTGGTCGCATCACAGAGCGCGACACCGGCTCGGTCATCTCGGCGGTCACCGACAAGGTGGCGACGCTCAAGCTCCCCAAGGGCGTGACCACCGAGACCGGCGGTACCGCAGAGCAGATGAACGAGTCGTTCTCGCAGCTGGGTATCGCGATGATCATCGCGATCGGCGCCGTGTACCTGGTGCTCATGATCGCGTTCGGCGAAGCGGTCGCCCCGCTGGCGATCATGTTCTCGCTGCCGCTCGCAGTGGTCGGTGGCCTCATCGGCCTGCTGATCACGGGGCTTCCGCTCGACATCCCCGCGATGATCGGCGCTCTGATGCTCATCGGTATCGTCGTCACCAACGCCGTCGTACTTGTCGACCGGGTGCGGCAGAAGCAGCGCTCCGGAATGGCCCGCAGGGATTCGCTGCTCGAGGCCGGCTCGACGCGTATGCGCCCGATCCTGATGACCGCAATCGCAACGATCATGGCACTCGCGCCGCTCGCCTCAGGCTTTGCCGAGGGCGCGCTGATCAGCCAGTCGCTCGCGGTCATCGTCATCGGCGGACTGACCACGTCGACGCTGCTCACGCTCATCGTCGTCCCCGTCGCCTACGACTTGCTCGAGGGCGGCAAGGAGCGCATATTCGGCTCTACCGATCACGGCGAGCCTGAGCCGACGCCCGACCCCACGCCCGAACCCCGGCCTGAAGCCGCGTAACCACAGGGAGAACCCGTGCTGTTCTTTGGACCGCGAGTCAAGAACGTGTCCACAACCGAACTCGCCGAGAAGCTCAAGGCGGGCAGACCGGTGCTGATCGACGTGCGCGAACCGTCCGAGTACGCGAGCGGACACGTTCCCCGCGCCATCAACATCCCGGTCGGCGAGATCGCGTCGCGCATGGGTGAACTCGACCCTTCCGCCGAGACATACGTGATTTGCCAGAGTGGCCGGCGCAGTCTGCGGGCGACGAAGGCGTTGACGAAGGCGGGATTCGCCAACGTGTCGAACGTCGTTGGCGGCACCTCCGCCTGGAGCGGGAAGCTGAAGCGGTAGCTCCAGCGAAATCCGCCGGCGTCGCCTGGGCGTGACGACCACATGCATCGCGACTACGAGGGGCTTCGACCGACAGGGTCGAGGCCCCTTCTGCGTGCCCGCGGGGTGGTCCCGTTCCGGTGTGATTGCGCTCACGTGGCGGTTCTGTGAAGCGACTACGGTGGGGATGCCGGCGCGTGCTGTGACTCGCATCGTGCGTCACTCGGCCGGCATCAGTGCGACGCACGATCAGATGCTGGAGGTGGGTGCTGTGCAGGCGGAGATGATTGGGGTGGTAGGCGCGCTGCTGCCGGCTCTGTCCGCGCTCGTCATCGCGTCGAGCGTCCTTCGCGCGAACCGGGCCGCTTCGGTCCAGTCGGCAGTCGGCATCGCCGTCGGCATCTTCGTCGCATTCAGCGTCAGAGGCGCGGCGGAGCGACTCTCCGGTGTTCGGGGCGTCCCGGTGCCCCTCCTGGTCGCTATCCAGCTTGGCGCGGTCGCTCTGGTGGTTCTCGGCGTAGCTCGAGTCGCGGCGCGGTTCAGCAGGCGGCTTGAGCCCGGACCCTCGTCGGCGCGGTAGAGGCTCGAGGCTGGAGAAGCGAATGAGCCACAGAGACGGGAACATCCGCAGATTGAGTATGGTGACCTACCTCGGGGTAGGAGGGGTCATCCTCACCGCGCTCGCGTACCTCGCCTACGTCGAGGCGCCCGGTCAGCCGATGATGCTGTGGCTCGTGTCCGGCTCGGCGTGCCTGTTGTCCCTCATGGCCGCCCAGGTGATCGGTACCTCGCGCTACGACGGGGACTCCGTTGAACCCGCGTTCGTTGGAGCCGGTGCGGGGGCCACCGGGTGGCTGGGTACGTCGACCGCTGGACGCGTGGACGCAGATTCGCGATGGGACCGCGCACTGCGAGCGCCCCTGGCGTTCGGCTTGCGTTCGGGTACTCCGATGCTCCGGCTTTCGCGGGTGCCGGTGGCACGTGAGGACGCCGGACGCGACATGGCGGTGCAGGCGCTCAGGGTCGCGAACCAAGCACTGGCCGAAGAGGTGGCGCAGCGGCAGGCGACCGTCGATTCACTGCGGGAATCTGAGCGCAGGTACCGCGAGGTCGTCGACTCGCTGCCGGACATGGTGGCGGTGGTCGCGCGCGGCCGGGTGGTCTTCGTGAACTCGACGGGTGCGAGGTTGGCGGGGTTCGCTTCAGCGCAGGCGATGAACGGGATGCGGCTGGCCGATCTCGTGCAGCCCGCAGCCGAGGACCCTATTGGCCGATTCGCGGAACCCGATGACGCGCCCGATGAGGGAGCCCCGGTCCGTGGCCGCCTGGTGCGGGCGGACGGAGCGGTTCTCGACGTCGAGTACTCGTGCGCGCGGCTGCGCTTCCATGACGAGGACGCGAGACAGTTCATCGTGCGCGATATCTCGCGTCGAGTTCGCGCCGAGACGATAATGCGCCAGATGGCGTTTCACGACACGCTCACGGGCCTGCCCAACCGTGCCCTGTTCATGGATCGCCTCTCACGGGCGCTCTCGCAGGCCCGGCGGGACCGAGTTCCCGTTGCAGTGGCGTTCGTTGATCTGGATGGGTTCAAGAAGATCAACGACACCCTCGGCCATGACGCCGGCGATGCGGTGCTGACCGAGGTTGCCGACCGTCTGTCCAAACGGCTTCGCGACGAGGACACGGTCGCCCGGCATGGCGGTGATGAGTTCACGGTCGTCGCGCGTCTGTCTGCGGAGTCGGATGCGGAGGCGCTGGCGGAGCGGCTACTCGACGCGCTTGAGTCAGAGATAGCGGTCTGCGGACAGAGCGTACGTGTGGGCGCGAGCGTAGGCGTGGCCGTATATCCGCATGACGGGGATGACGAGGTCGCGCTCTTGCGTGTCGCAGACGCTGCTATGTACTCATCCAAAGCAAGGACGGGTTCGGCGTATCAGGTGGGTGGCAACGACCCCAAGGGCGTCAAGCGGCAGGACTCGGACCGGTGGGGATTCCTCTACTCGGCGATGGCATCGGGCGATCTCGTGCTGCGCTACAGCCCGTTGTTCGACGTGGAGGCGGCTCGCTTTGTCGGCATGGAGGCGCTGCCGTACTGGAAGCATCCCGGCCGTGGCTGGATCGAGCTGCTCACGTCGGTCAACACCGAGGTAAGCCGAGCGATACCTCGACCGATTCTTGACTGGTTCGTGTCGTCGGCATGCGCGGATGCGCATATCTGGGAGATGCACGGACTGGAGTTCGGCAGGATCATGCTGCGCCTCAATGCGGCGCAGTTCGATCAGCCGGATGCGGTGGCACGGATATTCAGCGTGCTTGAGCGCACACAGCTGTCCGCTCGGCTGCTTGAGATCGTGGTGGCCGAGACCGCGGCAGTCCGGGAGCCCGACATCCTCTGTGACACACTCGGCGCCTTGGTCGAGCGGGGCGTGAGAGTGTCGATCGACGGGCTGGGGGAGACGTCCGCCTCCGCGGTCTGCATGGACGCGTTTCGCGTCGAAGCATTCCGAATCAGCCGAGACCTCATAGCAGGAATAGGGTGTGAGTCTGGGGCGTCGACGGTGGTCGAGACGCTGATCGACCTGACCAGGGATATAGGTGTCGACGTCGTTGCCGACGGTGTTGAGAATGCCAGGCAGCTCGACTTCCTGCGCGCGCGGGGATGTCGACTCATCCAGGGGGGTCTGGTGGGCGGCACGCTTTCGGCCGCAGGGGCTGCGACGGTCTTGTCCACGGCGCCGCAGTTCGCCGTGGGCAAGAGGATGGGGGCGGCCTGCGAAGCCTGAGACGTCGAGGGATCCTTCGCGCACACAAAGGGAGCTCGCTCCCCAGTGATGCATGTCACACTAATGTGATGGCAATCACAATGCCTTTTCCGCAGAACATTAAGAATGGCTTAGGACGTCGCTGATTCGACCTATGGCGGTGAGCCTGCTGCAGTTCGAGCGGAGGCATTGAAATGGATACGTTCCATTGGGGATCGAAATCTCATCACGGCCCGCCAAACTCGCACGCGGAACTGATCGCAAAACTGAGGGCGTTTGACTTCTTCGCACGGCTCTCTCCGGCGGAGCTTGAACGCGTTGCTGCATGCGGCGTCATGGAGGAGTTGCCTGCGGACTGCCTGATCGACGAACAGGCGACGGAGGGCAGCTCGATGTACTTCCTCTTGTCCGGCCGAGTTAGGTTCTGGGTCGATGACGCGGACGTGCGTGACATCACGCTTGGGTACGTCTCTGCTCCGAACTTCTTCGGCGAGCTGTGCTTTCTGTCGCCGGGTCTTCGTTCGACCAACGTGACCACATGCTCCGAGTGCACGCTCCTGCAGGTGGAGTCACGCGACCTCATCACGCTCTCGCAACTGTGCCCTGACCTGATCGGAGCACTGACCGGCGCCGTGGTCGACCGCTGTCGTCACAACGTCGAGACGCTGCAGAACACGGTGTTCAGAACCGCGAAGGAGCGCGTGATGAACGCCTTGCTTGCGACTTCGCGTGAATCGCTTGGACCACTTGGGGTCTCACGGACAGGGCGTCCGGGAGCGGATTCCGATCTCCGGATCATCCAGGGATACACGCACGAGGACCTTGCTTCCATGGCTTTCACGACGCGCGAGACCGTCACGCGGACGCTCGCCGAGCTCGAGCACGAAGGCATCATAGAAGGGCGATCGACGGGGTGGCTTCGCATCCGCCCCGCTCTGATCCAGGCTCAGCTGAAGTCGGCCGGGCCGTTCCAGGCGGCGGTCCAGCCGCGCGGTCCAGCCAGAAGGGCAGCGGTCTCATGAAGCGCGAGGGACTGCTCATAGCATGGGCATTCGTCGAGATGGCGATCGTCGGTGTGCTGTGGACGGTCGCCCTGACCGCGCTCGCGCGTGGTCTTGAGTGTGACCATGAAACGAGCGGTGCCTCCCGCTGTCTTCTCAAGTCCGTGACCATCGTTGTACTCGGGCCGGCGGTAGGAATCGGGCTTGGGCTCGCGGTGGCATGGCTCCTGAAAGCGTCCGCGATAGGCCTGGGGGTCGCCGTGGTGTTCGGAGCGACGCTGGGGCTCTCGGCGGCGCTGCTGTGCGCACGCAATCTTGTCAGCCGGACGTGGCGTCCGGACGATGCCATGGCGAGTGTGCGGTTCCAGACGGGCGCGATCAGGAAGGGCTGACTCGGCAAGACTCGCCACAGCCGAG
>Ga0079306_1002102_pt1 | contig 11649 bp, 8 predicted proteins | sample Methanotroph_Enr_FD_79181 | JGI IMG/M metagenome (GOLD analysis project Ga0079306, IMG submission 79181) | Enriched soil microbial communities from Old Woman Creek wetland in Ohio, USA - Methanotroph_Enrichment_5 | ecosystem: Environmental > Terrestrial > Soil > Wetlands | place: USA: Ohio...
GTGAAAAAATTTATCTACAAAAGGGTGCTTACAGTTTAGAACATCGGCCAGCGTCCCGAAAGCAACCAGCTTATTATCAGCCAGCACTGCGACTTTCGTGCACAGATCCCTTAATATATCCAAATCATGGGTCACCATGACTACCGTAAAATGCAGATCGTTATGCAACTCGGATAACAAGCTGACAAAGTCCTCGCTGGAAATAGGATCAAGCCCCGAGGTCGGCTCATCGAGCAGCAGCAACCCCGGTTCAAGCACCATGGTGCGGGCCAGCGCCACCCGCTTGATCATGCCTCCCGACAAATCGGCAGGCTTTAGCCAAGCGTCACTATCAGCCAAACCGACCATAGACAGCTTCATAAACACGATGCGCGCAATCAATTCCTCATCCTCAAAACCCAGCTCCCGCAGAGGAAAGGCTATATTTTCAAAAACATTTAAAACGCTAAATAACGCGCCTTTCTGAAACAGCACGCCGCAATTGTTACGCAGCCGCTGACCATGATTGGAATTGGTACTTTTCAAAGACTGCCCCATCACGAACACCTCGCCTTGAGTGGGTGTTTGCAATCCGACGAGTTCACGCAATAAAGTGGTCTTGCCGCAGCCGGACGCGCCGACCAAGCCCAAAATCTCGCCCTGTTCCAGGCAAAGGTTAATATCCTGATGAACAGCCTTGTCAGCACCCGTGTGAGGATCGGTAAAGCTGGTCCAGACATGCTCCAACCGTATTGCGTATAACTCGTTCACGGCATCCCCACATGCATAAACAGGATAGCGAATATCGCATCGACCATAATCACCACGGTAATAGCCGCCACCACGGAATTGGTAGTCTCACTGCCCAAGCTTTCGGTATTCGGCTTGATCCGGAAACCAAAATGGCAGGCAATCAAGGCAATCATCAAACCGAAAACTGCGCTTTTCAGCAGCCCGATAAACAGGTTAACCAAAGGCACCACATCAGGCAATTTAAGGAAAAATTGCTGATAACTGATGTCCAGCGTATTTTGCGCCGAAACCATCCCACCTATCAGCGCCATCGAGCTGGTCCATACGCCGATCAGCGGCAAGACGATAGTCAATGCCATCACCTTGGGCAGAATCAGACGCAAGGAATGGGATATGCCCATCGCCGACAGTGCATCAAGTTCTTCGGTGACCCGCATGATGCCGATTTGCGCAGTCATTGCCGAACCGGAGCGGCCCGCAACCAAAATAGCCGCCAATAAAGGCCCCAACTCGCGGATGACACTCAAACCCAGAATATCGATGATATAAATCTCCGCCCCGAAAATCTTCAATTGCAGTGCCGACAAATAACTGAGCACGATGCCGATCAAAAAACCCACCAGCGCGGTGATACCCAAAGCCCTAACCCCGGATTCATAAATCGTAATGGAAATTTCTGACCAGGGAATTTCGCTCGGATGCAGCAGCAGATAGCCTATATCCAAAACCAGCTGGCCTAACAAAGTCACCAGTTGTAATAATTGTCCCCAAAAGTTGGCGAGCAGTTGATAACCGTACTGAATAATCAGGCTTGAACTGTATCCGGCCGGTTCGGATTCGGGAATTGCCTGGGCCTGCCAGCGGTCGAACAAGCGCTGATGTTCGGGGCGCAGCTGCACCGTATCCGGCAGTTTCCCCCCCCATGCTTTCCAAAGTATCAGTGCACTGGCGCTGTCGAGCACGTTAATCGAATTCATATCCCATTGCATGTTTTGATTAGCTGCGTGGGCATTGATTTTTTGGCGCAGCTCTGGCGCTATGACTAGACTGCGAAGATTCCAACTGCCTGACAATTTGACGGAAAGCCGCCCATCGTTCTGTTCAACGACTTCCAGTGTAGGCGGCAGGTCTTGATGGGTTGATGTGTCATTCATAGCTGTTTCCAGATTTTCCGGCTCTCCATATTCATCAACTAAAGACATATCACCACGAAGACACGAAGAACACGAAGTTTTTTACCTCGGTTTTCCTCGCGATGAATTAATCCACTTACTTTTTAACTCTCCAGCCAATCGATTTCGGCATCCGAAAAACCGGCAATTTTACGCAATTTCCTGTTAAACGGGCCTTTGGGCTTTCCGCCCACATAGTATAACTCGATTAACTCCCGGTACTTGGCTTCAACTTCAAAACCGCGTTGCCGGCAAACATACTTAAACCAATAAGAACCCAGCTCCACATGGCCTACTTCGTCGGTCAAAATGCGCGTTAAAATCGCCACGCTTGCATCATCACCCAAAGTGCTGAATTTTTCAATCAGCGCGGGCGTCACATCCAGCCCACGGGCTTCCATGCAACGGGGAACCATTGCCAACCGGCCCAACAAATCGTCGGCCGTGTCTTTGGCATGATCCCATAAACCGCTGTGCGCAGGTAAATCGCCGTAATCGAGCTGCATAGCCTGCAAATGCGTCCTGATTAATGCAAAATGCTGCGCTTCCTCATCGGCAACTCGCAGCCAATCCAGGTAAAATTGCTCGGGCAGGCCTCGAAAACGATACAAAATATCCCAGGCCAAATAAATGGCGACGAATTCAACATGGGCGATAGCATGAAAAAAAGCAGCAACACCGTCGGGGGTAGTCAGCTTTCGCCGAGGCATCTGGCGCGGCGCCAATAACTCAGGCCGCGCGGGAAACGTCACCTGCTCTATCGGTAACACCTGCCGCTCGGAAACAATAGTTAATTCGCCTGCGATGTTGGCCTGCCATGCCTGATGCGTCAGTGCTAGTTTTTCATCGACATGGGATAGCCGAAAAAACGCCTCGGCAAATCCAAATAAATTTTTCATTATTGAAAGGCTATGATTAAAAGTTTAAATTTCATGTTACTGTTTATTTATTCGGCATAACGCCATGATGGCATGTAGAACAGCAACTGTATTCATTTGCTGGCCACGTTGAAAATTTCCAAGATAGCCATTTCGTTAATTTGTAATATAACTTTCATTTGCCTCTGTTACCATTGAAATAATGCAGGCCTTTCTTGGATGTCTTTTTCCTATGCGGTGGGCAACCGTTTCCAGCCCTCACAGCCTTTCAGGACGAATTACCCATGAACATGCAAAAACAATTCAATTTCTTTGGCGAACCACTAGAATCCAATAAATAGCAATTAAGCGGTCATCGACAAAGCTTCTCGTCCTTGCAATACAATGTTAACAGTTTGACTATGGATAATAACGTCTATCGAACCATCTGGATTTCCGATTTGCATCTGGGTTCCACCCAATGCCAAGCCGATGTTTTACTCGATTTCCTAAAGTACAACGAGAGCGAAAAGCTCTACCTAGTCGGCGACATCATCGATTTTTGGTCGCTTTCCAAGAAAATGTATTGGCCCCGAGATCACAATACAGTCATTCAAAAAGTCCTGCGCAAGGCCAGACATGGCACCCAGGTCATCTATGTGCCCGGCAACCATGACGAAAACGTCAGGCAATACGACGATTATGTCTTTGGCGATATCACCGTCAAAAACTCGGATGTGCATACCACATCCGAAGGGAAGCAATTTCTGGTTGTCCATGGCGACGAATATGACACCATTGCCCAATGCCACAAGTGGCTTGCCAAGCTGGGCAGCGATGGCTATGATTTTCTCATCGAAGTTAATCGCTTAGTACGAATTGTCAGGCTTTGGTTTGGCGTACACTCAAACTTTTCCCTTGCCGCCTTCGTCAAATTCAAAGTCAAGAACGCGGTTCAGTTTATTTCCGACTATGAAGAGAGTATCGTCAACACGCTTAAAGACCAGGACTTGGATGGCGTTATTTGCGGACACATACACCACGCTGAAATTAAGAAGATAGACGGATTTTTATATGTTAATACCGGGGACTTCGTAGAAAGTTGCACCGCCATAGTGGAGCACTTCAATGGAACATTGGAACTCATCAAATGGCACAAAACCGAATCGGCCATTGCCCATAATAAACATCAGGAAATCGACATTAACAAATAGCTGAACCGCCGCTAACTTGAATGTACAATCCCACTAAATCCAATTTAACCATTTAAGAGTGCAATGATTCTGGTTTTTGCAGAATCGCACAGGGCTAATAATTCTATGAATCGCGGTTTCAACACCATTCTTGCAGCACAGTTCTTTTCATCACTGGCGGATAACGCGCTGCTATTCGCTGCTATCGCACTGCTCAAAAGCCTGGATGCCCCCTCCTGGCAAACGCCTGTATTACAGCAATTTTTCGTCTTTGCCTTTATCGTGCTCGCGCCCTTTGTCGGCGCATTCTCCGATGCACTGCCCAAGGGCCGGGTCATGTTCATCAGTAACGGTATCAAGATAGTCGGTTGCACGGCTATGTTGTTGGGTTTACATCCGCTGCTCGCCTATGGTTTTGTCGGCGTGGGCGCCGCTTTGTACTCGCCGGCTAAATACGGCATTCTGACCGAATATCTTCCAAGCGATAAATTAGTATGGGCAAACGGCTGGATGGAAGGCCTAACCGTCGCATCCATTATTTTGGGCGCCATATTTGGCGGATTATTGATCGGCCACCGTGTTGAGGCTCAAGTTATCCAGCAACTAAACTTGCTTGAATTCAACGGCGGCATTGATACCGCTCCCGAATTCGCTATTTTTGTCATTCTTGGTCTTTATTTCGTGGCGGCGATACTCAATTGTTATATTCCCAAACTGGCCATTGAACACACCTTGTCGAAGCGAACGCCGGGGTTCCTGCTGGCAGATTTTTGGCAAAGTTTCCTGTCCCTATGGAAAGACCCATTGGGCCAGGTATCTCTGGCGGTAACCTCACTGTTTTGGGGCGCGGGAACCAGTTTGCGGTTCATTATTCTCGCCTGGGCTGCGGTAGTGCTAAAGCTTGATCTTGAGCACGCCACTCAATTAACGGCATTAGTTGCGGTCGGCCTTGCCATCGGTTCCGTGGTGGCGGCCAAGGCGGTGCCATTAGAACATGCCGTGAAAGTATTACCCTTAGGGATAGCCATGGGTTTTGTTGTATTAGGCATGGCCTTGGTGACCGATTGGCGGCCGGCGGCGCTGATGCTGATATTGATCGGTGCCCTGGCCGGCAGCTTTTTGATACCCATGAACGCGTTGCTGCAACACAGGGGCCACCAACTCATGGGCTCGGGACACTCCATCGCCGTGCAAAACTTCAATGAAAATCTTAGCATTTTATTAATGCTCGGGGCTTATGCGTTAATGATTGATGCCGGATTTTCTGTGCATACCATTGTGATCGTGTTTGGGCTGTTTTTGTCGGCTACAATGGGCTGGTTATTCAATAAACACGGTCATGATCAGGACTAATATTAACTGCTGATACACCGATGAAAAAACGGGTTTTGATTATGTCGGCGGGAGCGGGAACCGGACACATCAAAGCGGCCGAAGCTTTGGAGCTTTCCTTTGCCGCTGACGGCCGGGTTGCTGAAGTCATCAATAATGATGCGCTTCAATACACCAACAAACTGTTCCGGGATTTCTATTCCAGCTTTTATACATCGCTGGTACGGTCTGCGCCGAATTTCCTCGGCTGGTGGTATAAAACCAGCGATGAACCCTGGCACACAGACAGAATGCGGCACATGATAGACCGGCTCAATACCAAACCGCTGGTTCGGTTTATCCGGGAATTCAACCCGGATATTACAGTCTGCACCCACTTCATGCCCGCCGGAATCATCTCCCACCTGATTGCGACCCAACAACTGCAAGCGCGTCTATCCATCGTGGTCACGGATTTCGATTTTCATGCGATGTGGCTGTCGCGTTCATTTCATCGCTATTTTGTCGCTATCGATGAAACCAAAGCTCATCTTGAAATGCTCGGCATCCCCAGCGAAAGAATCACCGTATCCGGCATCCCCATCAATCCCGTTTTTCAACACCCCGTCAACCGCAAAGAAGAACGGCTTCGGCTGGGGCTAAATCCCGAAAAACCGGTTATGCTGCTGTCGGCCGGAGCCTTTGGCCTGGGACCCACCGAGTACATGGTGGAGCGAATGCTCAACCTGAAAAACGACGCGCAGACGGTGGTTGTCTGCGGACGCAACGACGACCTGAAACAGCGCATCGTACAATTAGTCGGCAGTCAAAACGCCAGGTTTAAGGTTCTGGGTTACACAGATGAAATGCACAAGCTGATGAAAATGGCCGATATTTTCATCGGCAAGCCCGGCGGCATAACGACCTCCGAGGCCATCGCCTGCGGACTCCCCATGTGCGTGGTGTCCCCCATTCCCGGGCAAGAAGAAAGAAACAGCGATCATCTTTTGGAAGAAGGCATCGCGGTCAAATGCAACGACTTGACCACCCTCCCCTTCAAACTGGAACGCTTGCTGGAAGACCCGGACCGGTTGACTCGAATGAAGTTCAATGCCTTGCGTTTTGCCAAGCCCAATGCCTCGACAACCATCGTCGATACCCTGCTCGAAGATCGTCTTCCGCCACTCTCATTCACCAAAAATCAACGAGCAGCGATTGCCCTTGCAGCGGGGCCGGAATGAGCAAGTACCTCGACTGAAGTGCAAAAAATGCGGGTTACTCGCCATCCCCAAATCAAAATGTTTTGAATGCCAGCGCCAACATCCGCAGCACATCATCGAGCCCACTAACGGCAACAAGTCGTTTAAAATTAGTTCTAAACTATTTTTATAAGTAACTATTGAAGAAAAGAAATAGTTGAATTAATAAGGGAATATCATGATAAATTGATGCCTTTACAATTTTTATATCAAAACACATTGCAACTTAATTTATCTCCAACCCATGAAAAACACTCAAGTAAACAGACTTAAAAAGCTATTTGAGCTTAGTTTGACATTATCGGGGGATCCAATAGAAATTTTCCAGCATGCTGCCAAAATGATCGGTGAATTGCTGGAAGTCAAAATTGTTTGCTTATCTGAAATACAAGGGGAGAAACTTAAATTCCTGGCAGTGTATCTGGATGGGGAAATATACAGCAATGCAGGTTCATGTTTGCTTGCAATTACCCCCTGCGCAACAGTCGAGCAATCGAAAGATATAAGGGTTTATGATCGAGTAAAGGAGCTTTTCCCTGAAGCGACTTTCCTTCAAGATCATAATGCCTATGCATATTGCGGCTTCCCGTCGCTGGATAATCATGGCAAAGTGGTGGCTGTTACTTGCCTGCTTGATGACAAACCGCATGATTTCACACATGAGGATCAAGAGATTCTGCGCATCATCGGCCAACGCATTGGCATGGAGATCGAGCGCAAGCATAATCTTGAAGAAAAAGAGCTGATAAGCAATATTCATCGAACAAACGAAGATAGGTTGAATCAGGCAATCCGTGTATCGGGAACGGGTATTTTCGACCTAGACCATTGCAACAATTCAATTTATTGCTCGCCTGAACTTCGATCACACTTTGGATGGGGCGTTAATGAACCTGTGACCACGCAGACATTTACCGCAAGCATTCATTCAGAAGATCGGATGAGGGTTATCGAAGCTATTCAACTTGCTCAAAAACCATCCGGAAATGATCTCTTAGACATCATATATCGGATTCATCGTCGAGATGGCGAAGTTCGCTGGCTGACAACACGCTCACAAACAGTTTTTGAAATGGATGGGGAAGCCTTACGAGCCGTTCGCACTGTAGGTGCGGTAAGTGACATTACTGAGAAAAAACTTGCTGAACTGGAACAGCGTATTTCCGCCACTGCATTTCAAACACAGGAAGGCATTATCATCACGGATGCAGACCAGATTATTGTCCGCGTCAATCAAGCCTTTACCAGCATCACCGGGTTCTCAGCGCAAGAAGCGATTGGTAAAAAACCCTCCATACTGAAATCTGGTCACCACGATAGCGCCTTTTATCGCGCAATGCACACGACATTGAACGACGAAGGATATTGGCAGGGAGAAATTTGGGATAGGCATAAGGATGGGCAAATCTACCCAAAATGGTTGACCATTACAGCTGTTAAGGACAATTACGATGAAACTTCTCACTATGTGGCTAATTTTTCGGACATTACCGAACGCAAAGCAGCCGAGGACAAAATTAAGCTGCTTGCTTTTTATGACCCTTTGACGCAATTACCTAACAGAACATTGCTAATCGAACGATTGGATCATGCTATTGCCACCCACAACCATGTCCGAATTTATGGCGCCCTGCTTTTTCTTGATCTCGACAACTTCAAGATCCTTAATGATACCCAAGGCCATCGAATTGGCGACGAACTGTTGATAGAGGTGGCGGAGCGGCTGAAGAATTGTGTCGATGAAGCTGATACCGTCTCCCGATTAGGCGGTGATGAATTTGTTGTATTGCTGGAAAAACTCATCGAAAGCGACACTAATGCAGCTCTCTATGCGAGCTCTGTCGCAGAAAAAATACTTACGGCATTGAATGAACCTTACCAGTTAAGCAGTGTATTGCATTATATTTCGGCCAGCATCGGTATCGTCTTATTCAACTCGCCTGAAGCGACAGTTACTTCGATACTTGCCTGTGCAGATACGGCAATGTATGAAGCTAAAAAATGCGGAAAAAGCACTTATCGCTTCTTCGACCCGAGCATGCAGCATACTTTGGAACATCGCTCAACACAGGAAAATGCCTTGCGGAAAGCTATCGCCAACAAAGAATTTAGGCTTTTCTATCAACCTTTGGTTGACGATCAAGGGCAAATCGTCAGTGTGGAGGCCCTTATTCGTTGGCAGCATCCAGAACAAGGTCTGATTTTCCCCCTGGATTTCATCCCATTGGCTGAAGAGATGGGACTTATCCTAACTATCGGATACTGGGTACTTGAAACTGCCTGTGCCCAACTCGAAATCTGGAAAGACAAAGCAGAAACCAGGAAATTATCTATTGCAGTCAATATTAGTGCCAAGCAATTTTACCAAGCCAATTTTGTTGATGGGGTACGAAACCTAATTGAGCAATACGCTATTGAGCCATTGCAATTAAAACTTGAACTCACCGAAAGCATGGTGCTAGATAACATTAGTCTTGCCATTGAAAAAATGCTGGAACTCAAGTCACTTGGTATCGTTCTGTCTATGGACGATTTCGGTACAGGATTTTCTTCGCTTAGTTACCTTAAACAACTTCCGTTCGATCAGATAAAAATCGATAAAAGTTTTGTGGATGGAATCAACGACAACTCCAATGATGCATTTATCGTTGAAACTGTAATCACACTGGGTCAAAAGCTGGGGATGAGCGTTGTTGCTGAAGGCGTCGAAAATATCGAACAATGGGAAATTCTGAAGAGTTTGGGATGCGATACATTTCAAGGTTACTATTTTTGCAAGCCGACGCCTGTCCAAGAACTCGTGTTTAATTAGTCAGTTATGAAAAAAATTGACCTCGGTTTTAGAGATAACTCTCTTAGCCGAGTATCCGCTAGATCGGGGCAAGATCGCATCAGCCAGGAAAAACACCTGTAGACAAATACCGGTCGCCCCGATCGCAGATTATCGCCACAATCACCGCATTCTCAACCTCTTGTGACAATCCCAAGGCCGCATGCACAGCTCCGCCGGATGAAACTCCGGCAAAAATGCCCTCTTGGGCGGCCAAGGCGCGGGTGACATTTTCTGCTGAAACCTGATCGACATCGATAATCCGGTCGACGCGGTCTACCTGATAGATTTTCGGCAGGTATTCCTGGGGCCAGCGCCGGATGCCGGGGATCTTGGACTCGCCTTCGGGCTGCACGCCGACTACCTGAATGTCGGCGTTTTGCTCTTTCAGGTATTTTGACGTACCCATGATCGTGCCGGTCGTGCCCATGGAACTGACAAAATGGGTTACTGACCCCTGCGTATCGCGCCAGATTTCAGGCCCTGTGCCTTCATAATGCGCACGCGGATTATCGGGATTAGAAAACTGATCCAGCACCCTGCCCTGGCCCGCCGCTTCCATTTCCCTGGCCAAATCAATCGCCGCCTCCATGCTGCCTGCAGCCGGCGTCAGGATGATTTCGGCGCCGTAAGCTTTCATCGAAGCCCGGCGTTCTTCGCTCATGTTATCCGGCATGATCAAGGTCATTTTATAGCCTTTGATTGCCGCCGCCATCGCCAAGGCAATGCCGGTGTTGCCGCTGGTCGCTTCAATCAGCCTGTCGCCGGGTTTGATCTCGCCTCTTAATTCGGCATGTTTAATCATGCTCAGCGCCGGACGGTCTTTGACCGAACCTGCCGGATTATTGCCTTCCAGTTTGACCAAAACGGTATTGCTGGTATTGCCGGGCAAGCGTTGCAGCCTGACCAGAGGCGTGTTGCCGACGAAAGATTCAATGGTTGGGAAAGTCATGGTAGTCATTGTGATGAGTAAGTTACAAGGTACAAGGAAAAAGGTGTAAGGCTAAGGCTAAAAATTATTGCTCCTTTCATCTTTAGCCTTGTACCTTTCACCTTATGTCTATTTATGAAAATGATCCATTGGACATTGGCCGTTTCTGAGGCTGATGATCGGCCAGTTGGCGGCACTCGCAAATTCGGTCAGTTTTTCATCGGGATCTACCGCAACGGGATTGTCTACCAGTTGGAGCAGCGGCAAGTCGTTATGTGAGTCGCTGTAGAACCAGCTGTCCTGCATGGTTTCGGCTGAGTCTTTTAACCAGGCTTCCAACAGCTTAACTTTGCCTTCCCGGAAACAGGGGATGCCGTTAAATCCGCCGGTATAGCGCCCGTCGATAAATTCCGGCGTGGTCGCCAGCAGGTTTTCAATGCCGTAAAGCTGGATGATCGGCTCGGTCACAAAGCGGTTGGTTGCGGTGATGACCAGCAAGGTATCGCCCCGGTTTTTATGTTTGTCGATCAGCTGTTGTGCTGATTTTAACATCAAAGGTTTGATGGCCTCTTCTATGAACTGCGCCCGCCATTGGTAAAGTTGCTCGGGGTCGTTGTCCGCTAAGGGTTGCAGCGAAAAACGAAGGAACTCGACAATATCCAAAGTGCCCTGTTTATAGTCATCGTAAAATTTGGCGTTGGCGCTTTCGTAGAGATTTTTATCGACTATGCCCTGATCGACAAGAAACTGTCCCCATAAGTAGTCGCTGTCATCGGCAATCAGGGTGTTGTCTAAATCAAAAATCGCTAAGCTCACGGTTAAACCTGTCTCAAGATATTAAAAAGAGCTATGCCCTATGGCATCTGCACTTTATTTATGGAACAATGCAGTCATTAATTTAAATTACTGACCTATCTTTAATAATTTTACCACAGCAAGATTAAAGATATAGGAAAGGTAAAAAACACAGGTTTTAACATGATTGACTCTAAAGGATACCGGCCGAATGTCGGGATCATCCTTTGCAATGACGAGGGTCGCGTGTTTTGGGCAAAACGAATGGGTGTAAACTCATGGCAATTCCCGCAAGGCGGGATAAATCCGAATGAAGACCCAGAAGCCGCGATGTATCGGGAATTGTGCGAAGAAACTGGACTGCAAGAGCAGCATGTCCAGGTGCTTGGCCGTACGCGCTATTGGCTGAGATACCAGTTGCCCGAGCGCTATATCCGCAAGAATTCCCTGCCCTTATGCATAGGCCAAAAGCAAATCTGGTATATGCTGCGCTTGATTACGCATGAATCCAATGTGCGCTTCGATCAGTGCTCCAAGCCGGAATTCGATGACTGGCGCTGGGTGGATTA
>Ga0079306_1002103_pt1 | contig 11641 bp, 10 predicted proteins | sample Methanotroph_Enr_FD_79181 | JGI IMG/M metagenome (GOLD analysis project Ga0079306, IMG submission 79181) | Enriched soil microbial communities from Old Woman Creek wetland in Ohio, USA - Methanotroph_Enrichment_5 | ecosystem: Environmental > Terrestrial > Soil > Wetlands | place: USA: Ohio...
CTGGATGACGGCGTCGCGCTCGTCCCAGGCGAAGTCGATGTCCATGTCCGGCGGATCCTTCCGCTCCTTCGTGAGGAAGCGCTCGAACATGAGGTTCGTGGCCACGGGATCCACGTTGCTGAGGCCCAGGGCGTAGCTCACCAGGGAGGCCGCGCCGCTGCCCCGGCCACAGATGCGGGGTTTCGCACCCTGGGCGTGCCGCACGATGTCCTCCACCAGCAGGAAGTAGCGGGCGAACGTCATGCTGGAGATGAGGTCCAGCTCCCGCTCCATGCGGGCCAGCACCGCGCCGTCCGCCTTCGGGAGCCGCGCGGCCACGCCCGCCCGCACCTTCTCGCGCAGGAGGGCGTCCAGGTCCTCGCCTTCGCGGCCCAGGGGCTCGGGCAGCACCCACGCCCCCCAGTGGATATTCCAGCCCGAGATGCGTTCCAGAACCGCTGCGGTGGCCCTTTCGACGGCGGGCTCGCAGGAGGGGAAGCGCGCCTCCCAGTCGCCACGCGGCACGGCGGCCTCGGCGGGATCCCACAGGGCCTCCGTGCGCATGAGCGTGGCCTGCGCCGCGATGGCCCGCTTGAGCCGGTGCATCTCCAGGCCCTCGGCCGTGCGGAAGCGGAGCACCTGGGGCGCCACCACCTCCAGGCCCGCCGCCAGGGCCTTCCGGGCCTCCTGCACCCGGCGGGGATGGGCCAGCAGGGCCCCGTAGAGGCCCTCCCGCAGGAGGGCGTCCAGGCCCGCGAGGTCGTCGGCCAGCAGCACACAGTCCTGCGGTGGCTCGGGGGCACCCAGGCCCGGGATCTCCGGCCCCGGCGCCTCGTCATGGGCCTGGGCCGAGAGCAGGCGGTTCAGGGCCGCGTAGCCCGCGTCGCTGACCGGCAGCGCGCCGTACTCGTGCCCGCGCCACGCGAACCGCGCTCCCAGGTGGAGGCGGAAGCCCATCCAGTCCGGATCCGGCGGCAGGCCCTCCAGCTCCCGGGCCTTGTGGATCCACTCCAGCGTGTCCCGCAGCTTCGGGTAGCCCGCCACCCCCCGGTCCCAGCAGACCAGGTCGCGGTAGCCCAGCTGGCGCGCCAGCGACAGCAGCTGCTTCGCCGGGTAGACGCCTTCACCGATGGAGAAATCGGAGATGCCGAGGGCGAACATGGGGAGGCTCAGCAGGCCTCGGCCCCTGCCGCCATCCACCCCGGCAGGACGGCCCTGTCGGGAAAGCGGCGGCGGAGGCGGGCGAGGGCGGGCTCGAGGCGCTCGAGCTTCTCGTTCCGGGGGTCCTCGAAGAGGGCCCGCTCGCGGCCCAGGCCCCAGGCCAGGCGCAGCTCCACCTCGCGTACCAGCAGGCGCCGGGTGGCGCCCGCCAGGAAGGCCGTCTGGATGCGGCGGGCCAGCACCAGGGGCGGGGCCGTGAGGTCTCCCGGATCGGCGCGCCAGGCGTGGGGCTCGCCGTCCACGTCCCACCAGCGCAGCGCCAGCGTGCGGGGATGGCGGGGGTCGGACCAGAGCCAGTCCAGGCAGCGCACGGCCAGGCCCACCTCCTCGGGCAGGCGGGGGGGCTGCAGGCGCCAGCCGTGGCGGGCGTGGCCGGGGCGCTCCGTGAGCAGAGGGAGGCGCGGCCGGTCCTCTCCGCGGACCCGGGCCCGCAGCTCCGGCGCCAGCTTCGGGTTCGTCAGCTCCGCCAGCACGGGCAGAGGCACGGGCTGGAGATCGCCGAAGACGCGCAGGCCCAGGCGGCGGAAGCGGTCCTGCAGGCGCGGGGCCAGGTCCGGCAGGCGGCGCAGGGGCTGGGGGGCCAGGAAGGCGGCCTCGGCGCCCTCCGCCACCCGTTCCAGCTGATGCTCCTCGTGGGCGGCGAGCTGGGCGGCGGTGGCGCTGAGGGACAGGCCCCCGTGGCTCTCCCAGCCGTGCCGCCCGGCCAGCTCCCGCCGCATGCGCTCGGCGGTGTCCGCCAGGGGCCCGAAGAGCCGCTGGGTGCCCTGCAGCTCCACCAGGGCCTCGCCCAGGCGCAGGAGCTGGCCCTGGGGCGTCCAGGCCTGGAGGAAGGTCCCCAGCTCCGCCTGGGCCTCCCACCAGACCTGGGGCGAGGGGTCCAGCACCCGCAGCCCCCGGGCGGTGCGGAGGGCCTGGTCCATGGGCATGCCCGGCACCAGCCCCTCGGCCCGGCCCCGGCGGTTCACGAACCAGAGGCTGGGGGTGCGGGGGGTCTCGGCGCTCAGGAAGGCCAGGGGCCGGTCCCGCAGGCCGCCATCCCGCCCGCAGGCCAGCTGGAACGGCAGTTCGGGAACCCACATCGCCAGCACCGGGACCTCCAGGGGGATCCAAGTATGGCGTAAAAAAAACGAAAAACAAGACAACCTTGGCCGGGGCTACTCCGCCTTCACCATCGGCACGAACCGCACGGGCAGCACCGCCTGGGTCTCCAGCCCGGCGGGCCGTTTCCGCAGAAGATAGAGCTGCTGGGCGCCGAAGGGGCCCACCGGGATGACCAGGCGGCCGCCGGGTTTGAGCTGGTCCACCAGGGCCCGGGGGACGTGGTCGGGGGCGCAGGTGACGATGATGGCGTCGAAGGGGGCGGCCTCGGGCCAGCCCAGGTAGCCGTCGCCGGCCCGGACCCGCACGTTCCCGTAGCCCAGGCGCCTCAGGTCGGCCTCGGCGCGGCGGGCCAGGGGTGCCACGATCTCCACCGAGTAGACCTCCGCCACCAGGCCCGACAGCACGGCGGCCTGGTAGCCCGAGCCCGTGCCGATCTCCAGCACCCGGTCCCCGGGCCGGGGCTCGAGGATGGCGGTCATGAAGGCCACCATGAAGGGCTGGGAGATGGTCTGCCCGTAGCCGATGGGCAGGGGCGTGTCCTCGTAGGCCAGAGCGCGCTGGTCCTCGGGGACGAACGCGTGCCGGGGCACCCGGGCCATGGCCGCGAGGACGCGGGGATCCTGGATGCCCCGGGCGGCGAGCTGGTCCCGCACCATGTTCATCCGCGCGGCCTGCAGGCTCGCCTCGGCCACGGGGGCGGGCTGCCGGACGGGCTCCGGATCGCACCCCCCGAGGGCCACCAGCAAGGCCATGCCGGGATGCCACTGCATGGGTACGAAGGTACCCCCCGGGAGGCCCGGCGCCAGCGCGCCTCCCCGGATGGGCCGGGGAGGCGCGTGGGTCAGCCCGCAGGTTCTGCGATTCAGCCGAGGATCAATTCAACACGCCCCGCCTGGCCGCCGGTCCAGTTCCTCAGCTGCCAGGCCTCGATCAGGGCGATGGCCTGGGCGGACCCGGCGAAGCCCGTCCGGAAGGCGGCGGAGACCACCCGGCCGGAGGCGTCCACCTTCAGGACCAGCACGGTGCCCGAGGGCAGGCCGGCCAGGGCGGAGCGCAGGCCCCCGCGGCCCAGCTTCGCCTGGATCTCCTGCTGGAGGGCGGCCGGATCCGGGGCCCCGGGGGACACGAAGCCCAGGATGCGGGCCACGGGCAGCGCCTCGGGGATCTCGACTTCGCCGCGGCCGGCAACCGGAGCAGCGTCCCAGACGCGACCGCCCGGATCCTTCCTGGGGCTGCGGCGGGCCTCCAGGCGGACCGACTGGTCCTGGGCCACGACCGCCATGACGGCCCGGCTCCGGGCGGCCTTCATCATCATGGGCGCCGGGGCGTAGGCGGCGGACCCGGCGGCGTTTCCACCGCCGGGGACCGCATAGCCGCCCCCGATGGCGGCGTCGGACACGCCCTCGGGCATGGGCAGGGGCTGGGTGACGGTGGTCGAGGTCCCGCCGGCGTTCCGCACCTCGGTGTCCACCGCCACGAAGGAGGTGTAGGCCGTGAGGAGGCTGTACTTCAGGCCGAGGCGCGTCACCTCGTCCTTGCGGGCCTCGTCGGCACCGAACTGGTCGTAGTCCGAAAGGGTCTGGATGCGCTGGCGGGCCCAGAGCTGGCGCAGGGCGCCGTGGTCGCGGTCCTGCACCTTGCCCACCTCGAAGGTCTGGCTCCAGGGGCCGCTGCCACTCACGCCGGAGACGGTGACGGTGCCCGAGGCCCCGCCCTTCCACTTGCCGAAGCAGAGGACCGGCCGGTCCGCCAGCACGTCCGGCAGCTGCGCGGGCTCGAGGTCGTAGGCCTGGAACCCGTTCGTGGTGAGCTTGACGTTCGTCAGCACCGGGGAGGACACATAGGCGCGGAAGCGCTCCGCCTCGGCGGCGGCCTGCTCGGGCTTCGTGACGACGAAGGCCTCGCCCTGCCCCGCGTGGGCCATGCCCTCGATGAGGTGGCGGTTCACGGAGGAGCCGATGCCGAAGGCGAAGAGGTTGGCCGAGCCCAGGTTCTTCCGGATGAGGTCGAAGACCTGGCCGTCGGCGCTGATGTAGCCGTCCGTGGACACGACGAAGGTGCGCGAGATGCCGGGCACTCGGGGCAGGCCCAGGGCCTTCCGCAGGGCGCTGCCGAGCTCCGTGCCGCCGCCCCCGTTCTGGGCGCCCACGAAGGCCAGGGCCTGGCGCGCGTTCTCCGCCGTGGCGTGCACCGATCCGGACGGCGACCAGAAGGCCGAGCTGCCCTCGAAGACCATCACGTTGAAGAGGTCCTGGGGCCGCAGGCCCTGGATCATCTCCTTCATGAGCACCTTCGACACCTCGATGGGGAAGCCCATCTGGCTGCCGGAGACATCCATGACGAAGACATACTCGCGGGGCGGCAGGTCCCTGGGCGTCACCCGCTTCGGCGGCTGGGCCATGAGCAGGAAGGTGTTCTCGTCCTTCCCCTGGTCCAGCAGCAGGCCCGACTGCACCTGGGCGCCCGCCAGCTGGTACTGGACGATGACATCGCGGTTGCCGCCCTGGGCCTCGGAGGGATCCAGCTTCAGCGTGGCCTCAGTCTTCCCATCATAGGTGATGGCGGTCTTGTGGGTGCCGCAGGTCATGCGCTGGATGGGCATGCCCGCCGACAGCCGCACCTCCAGGTCGAAGGTGCTGGCGGGTTTCTCGCCGGCGTGGGTGTAGGGGTTGGCCACCCACTTCTCGCCCGTGTCCGATCCCGTCCCGGCCTTCCCGGCGTAGCGGGGCCCCACCACCGTGGGATAGACGAAGCGGTAGGTGCCCTCCGAGGGGACCAGCAGCTCCGTGTACGACAGCTCCACCCGGATCTCGTCGCCGGGCAGGATGTTCGCCACGTTCATCTGGAAGACATTGGGCCGCTGCTGCTCCAGCAGCGAGGCGCTGCGGCCCTCCTGCTTCGCATGCTCGTAGTCCGCCCGGGCCTGGCCCCGCTCCTTGATCTGGGCCTTCAGCACCCGCTCGCCGATGCGCATGGTCATTCCGTAGACCGCCGCCCGGGTGGAGCCCGGGAACACGTAGACGGCCTCCAGGGGCTTCGTGCCCGTGTTCCGGTAGACCTGGGTCACCCTCACGTCGGCGATGACGCCCGCGATGGCCACCTTCGCCGAGGTGGACTTCAGCGGAAGCTGGTCCACGGTCGCGTCGCCGCCCTTCACGAAGAAGTAGGGGGAGAGGGTGGCGTCGGGGGACTCGGCCGGACGCGTCCGGATGGGCCCCTCCGGCGTCGGGACCTGGGATCGGCCCGAGGCCAGGGGGAACAGCCCGGCCGAGCAGGCGAGCAGGGTGGCGGTGGCGCGGAGCAGCGGCATGGGATCCTCCCGGATGGGGCCGCCGGAACGGGGCGGCTCAGGAGGGAATGCCGCCGGGCGGCGGTCCCTTTCAGCGCTCCCGGGTTTATTTCCCGGCTGGATGGATCCGGGTGCGGAGGCCGTCCACAGAACCCTCGGCCGGCAGGGCCGCCGGGTCGGCCACGGGCCCGTTCATGCGGTAGAGGTCCAGGGTGTCGCCGGGCGCCAGCCGGACCCGGAACCGCCACAGGGCCGGAGCGCCGGGTTCCGCCTCCGCGATCCGCGGGACCAGGACCTCCACACCGGTGGTCCCGCGCCGGAGGAGGTACACGCGGACCGCCCGGGGCGCGGCCACCGTCACCTGGGTGGCCCCGTCCGGCAGTGTCTCCGCAATCCAGCCCGGGGTGGCTTCCACCGCCTCGTGCCCCGCGGCCGCGCGGGAAGGGGCCTGCTTCGCCGCCATCCGGGGCTCGGGGGGCGGCCCCGCCTGCTCCGCCCGGAAGAGGGCTCCGGCCATCCCCTCCGCCGCGGCCTTCCGGCTCAGGTTGTCCCGGGCCTCCGCCCGGCGGGCCTCGGCCTGCACGGGGCGAGACCGGGCCGCGTCCTCCGGGATCCCCTGGACGACGGCGGCGGCCCCCGCCGCGGGAGCGGCCGCGCCCGGAGCGAGGTAGGCGGCCTCCGGCACCGCGGCGGGACTGGGGGCCGGGGCCTCCCGCAGGACGGGGGGTCCGGCGGCCTCCTTCGGCGCCACCTTCCGGGCCGCCGGCGCGGGCGGCGGGGCCTGGGCCGGAGCGGGCGCGGCCGGGGACGTGCCGGCGGCCTTGTCTGCCGGGGCCTGGGGCTCGGCCTGCGTCATCCTTGCAGCCGCCGTCTCGGGGCTCCGCAGGACCGCCAGCCCGGCGGTGGCCGCCACCATCAGTCCGGCGGCGGCCCCGATCAGCTCGGGGCGGCGCCAGAAGGGCACGATCCTCGGCGCGGCGGGGAGGGCCAGGGCCGTCAGCAGCTGGGCCCGCGCCGCCGGATCCGCCAGCAGCTCCCGCAGGGCCTCCTCGTCCGCCAGGGCGTCGAACAGGTCCTGGTGCGCCAGGGCCGCCGCGTACAGCGTCCGCCGCTCGGCCTCGGTGAGCGTTCCAGTGGCATGGCCGCCCAGCAGCTTCCAGGCCTCGGTCCGGTTCATGGCGCCCCCTCGGGCAGGCGCGGCTCCCAGTTCCCGCCCAGGGCCTCCAGCAGCTGCTTCCGGCAGCGGTGGTCCCAGGTGTAGACGGTGTTCAGGGTCGCCGCGCCCATGAGCCCCTGGATCTCCGCGAAGGTGCGGCCCTGGAGCTTGAGGCGGAACAGCTCCCGGCAGCGCTCCCCCAGGCGCGTGATGCCGCCCATCAACCGGGCCAGCAGCTCCTTCCGCTCGAGGACCGCGGCGGGATCCGGCGCGTCGGAGGCCGGGGGGAAGGCGTCCACGTCCACGGCATCGTACTCGCCCCGCCGGAAGGCCTTGCGCCGCAGGGCCGCCAGCTTGAAGCGCAGGATCTGGAAGGCCAGGGGGACCAGGTCCTCCATCCGCTCCAGATGCCCGTACTTCTCGTGGATGAGCACCAGCACCTCCTGCGCCAGGTCCTCCGCATGGGCGCCTGCATACCGGGATGCCGCGAAGGCCACGATCCTTTCACGAAGCCGGGCCAGGACCTCGGCCCGGGCCAGGGGCACGGCCTCCGCCGCCGGCATGGCCGGGGCGGAAAGGGCATCGAGCGGGAGGTCGGAATCCATGGGAGCGGCCCCATCCTCGCATCGTTCCAGGGAGTTCACCACAGGCGGGTACACTGACGGCATGTCCGAGCGGCTGATCCTCCTCACCAACGACGACGGCCTGTGGGCCCCCGGGCTGGCGACGCTGGCGCGGGTGGCCTCCCGGTTCGGTCGGGTGGTCACCGTGGCCCCGGACCGCAACCGCTCGGCCATCTCCAGTGCCCTCAGCCTGCACAACATCCTCCGGCTCCACGACCTGGGCCAGGACCGGTACACCTGCGACGGCACCCCCGTGGACTGCGTGCTGCTGGGCGTCTGCTCCGTGCTGGACCGCCGGCCGGACTGGATCCTCTCCGGCGTGAACCACGGCTTCAACCTGGGCGAGGATGTCTTCTACTCCGGCACCGTGGGCGCGGCCTTCGAGGGCCGCCTCCAGGGCGCCCGGGCCGCGGCCTTCTCCATGCACCCCCAGGGCGACTTCGCCCTGGCCGAACCCTGGATCGAGCGGTTCCTCCAGCGCTGGGAGTCCATGGAGCTGCCCTCCAACCGCATCTGGAACCTCAACTTCCCCCACGGCGAGCCCAAGGGCTTCCGGCTCACGGGCCAGGACAACCGGGCCTACCACGACCTCGTGGAGAAGCGGATGGATCCCCGCGGGACGCCCTACTTCTGGATCGGCGGCGACCTGGGCCCCACCTACGCCAAGAGCCCCGGCTCGGACGCCGAGGCCGTGCTCGATGGCTGGATCAGCGCCACCCCCCTGCGCCTGGACCTGAGCTGCCCCGAGATCCTGGCCAAGGGTGCGGCTTTCGAGGCCACCTTCAACGGGTGACGGCGATGCGAATTGCCTTCAGCGTCCGCGGAGCCGTCCAGGGGGTCGGCTTCCGGCGCTTCGCCGAGCGGGAGGCCCGGGCCCTGGATCTGGCGGGGTGGGTGCGCAACGATCCCGACGGCGCCGTAAGCGGCGAGGTCGAGGGCGAACCGGCCGCCCTGGCGGCCTTCCGGGCCTGGCTGTCCGAGGGTCCGCCCTTCGGCCGGGTGGAGCATCTGGACTGGAGGCCCCTGGATGTGGGATCCTCCCTTCCCCGTCCATTCGAGATCCGCAGGTAACCATGTCCCTTCACAACTTCGTCCGCGACGTTCCCGATTTCCCCAAGGCGGGGATCCTCTTCCGGGACATCACGCCCCTGCTGGCCAACGCCGAGGCCTTCAGGCAGGCGGTGGAGGCCATGGCCCAGCCCATCCTCACGCTCCAGCCCACCCACGTCATGGGGCTGGAGTCCAGGGGCTTCATCTTCGGCAGCGCCCTGGCCCAGATGCTGAACCTCGGCTTCGTGCCCGCCCGCAAGCCCGGCAAGCTGCCCCTGGCCACCCACAAGGAGGCCTATGGCCTGGAGTACGGCACGGATGCCCTGGAAATCCACACGGATGCCTTCGGTCCCGGCGACCGCGTGCTCATCGTGGATGATGTCATGGCCACCGGCGGCACCGCCGACGCCGCCCGCCGCCTGGTGAACCGCGCCGGCGCCCAGCCCGTGGCCCTCACCGTCTTCATCGAGCTGACCTCCCTGCCCGGCCGGGAGAAGGTCCAGGGCCTGCCGGTCTTCAGCGTCCTCCGATACTGAGGCTGTCCCGGGGGGGACCGCCCGGTCCTCCCGGTTCTCTGCGTCCCACCGGGGGCCCCGCAGCGGAGGCAGGCCAGGCCTAGCTAGCCGGGAATCCCCATCTCCGCGAGGCTGTCGCGGATGCCGTCCTCCGGCCTGCGGGGCCTCACGCCCAGGTCCCGAACCAGGCGCTCGTTGAGCACCCGGCGGGATTCGCGGAGAAAGGCCAGGAGGCCAGGACTCAGCACGTCCTGGGCCTCCGACCAGCCGATCTCGCGCGGAAGGGGCAGGCCGGCCAGGGCCGCCACCCGCTTCGTGAAGGCGGCCATGCCCTCGGGGTAGCCGTCCGTCACGTTGAAGACTCCGGACACCGGTCGTTCCAGGGCCGCCTCGCAGGCCGCCACCAGGTCGTCCACGTGGATGCGGTTGCCGGGGCCGGAGTCCGCCGCCCGGAGGACCGGCTCGCCGCGGCGCAGGCGCTCCAGCGGCAGGCGGTGGGGGCCGTAGATGGCCGCCACGCGCAGGATCGCGCAGCGGACGCCCCGCGCCTCGCACCAGCGCCGCGCCTGGCCCTCCGCGTGCAGCCGCTGGCGCGCGCGCTCGTCCCCGGGGGCGGGAGGCGTGGCCTCGTCCACCGCCGCGCCCCCCGTGTCCCCGTACACGCCGGTGGTGCTCACGTAGAGCAGCACCCGGGGCCGGGCCCCGCCGAGGGCCCCCAGGAAGCGCCGGAACCGCCCATCCTCGCCGCCCGGTCCGGCCGGGGGCGCCAGGTAGGCCACGGCCGCGAGGTCCTCGGGGACCAGGAAGGCCGCACCCCCGTCCAGGTCCACCGGGACCGCGCGGATCCCCTCCCGGGCCTGGATCCGGACGGCGGAGGCCTCCGACTTCACCAGGGCCAGCACCGGGCCCCGTTCCACCCGGCGCCGGGCCAGCCGCGTCCCCGTGTAGCCGCAGCCCGCGATGAGGCAGGTTCCTGTCAGTGCCGCGCCGGTCTCCATCCGGCCAGCATACGCCCACGCCGTGAGAGGCTGGAGCGGGGCCCCGCCCCCGGATCGGAGCGCCCTTGTCCCCGCTGTTCAAGATCGTGCTGCTGGCCTGGCTGGTGCTGGGGCCCGTGGGGGTCTGGCTGCGGTATCGGCGGAAATTCTGAACGCGTATGAACCGCGCCGTCCTTGACGATTCGCTTTTCCATGAGTGGTGACGGCTCACGCTGGGAAGAGGATGCGGAGTCCATTATCTCCCTTGCGCTTACGAGGTGTCCTTTCCCATTAATCCAAAGGGGCAGAGGCCTCTGATCTATAATTTCATATTTTGCCTCACCTGCTATAAGACTGACTTCAAGTTTCCCCATTTGTTTCTTTTTATCTGACGAAAGCATCGGATAAAAAGCTATGAAGGAGTTTTCTCCTGTAGGAATGAATTGAATACACGTAGGCCTCGGTACGGCTTCAGGATGTGCAGGGTCTCGATCCAATCTCCAATCAAAGCTAAACTCTCGGACTGTCCCCTCCAAGCCGTTCACAAGCATGATCCGTCCAGAATATGGGCCGTAGATTAATATATATTCTTGATATGGAAATGTCTTCCATTCTCCCCAATAGAGAATTTCATCAAGGGAAGTCGGCATGGACATCTGATCCGGGAAGGACTTCCATTCTTTTATGGTTCCATCGTTTCTATCATAACACGCGACAAGAGATCCGACTTTCTGCTTTACCGAATCAAAAGTGGCAAGCAATAGCACCCGCTCATCAAACAAGATATCAAATCCTGAAAAACCGACTGTTGGCCTAGCCCAGAGAATCCAGTGCTTAATACCGCGATCCCATTTATAAATTCCTTTTTTGTCTGGATCACAAGTATAAAAAGCATTACCACGATATTTAATCGGTTCCGAGAATGGGGACGTGGGCAATTCACTTACTTTAAATGAATCATTTGGGCTGCTTGCCGTAAAAAGACGATTACTTGCTGTGAAGAAAAATTCTCCACCAAATTCTCGCCCCGAATCTTCAGGTAGAACTCCATGGCAATCACTGATCTTTGCCGGTCCTTGAGCAGAAATAGGAAATCCCGAAAATTGGGACAAGCTCAAACAAAGCGCTACAGTAAATTTTCGTACTAACAAGTTTTTCCCCATTTTTCACCGTTTGAATAAGTGCAATAGAAAATACATTTACCGAAATAACTTGTTTTTTGACAGCTAATCACAGGTGATCTGCCATCCGAAGCAACGGGGGGACATTGGCCCACGCAATTACCACCGACCTGGATACCTGTGCCTGGATCCCCATCAATCGGGATCACAGGCCCCGGCGGTGGAGTCTGGAGGGTGACCAATGATGCCACGTTGAGACATGCAGCCACGATGAAGTGATCCATGAATACCTCAGCGAAAAGTTGGGACATCGTCCCCCTCCCCGGATTCTCGGTCAAGCACCTCTCAAACCCCTTGGGGGTAGGTTTTATCTCTCAAATGTGGTTTTACTCGCACGACTAGTTTGAACTAGCTGCGGGCTCCAAGGCCTCGTAGCAAAGATCACCATAGTGGTCCTGGGAACGATGCAGGTGGCAATGAACTGGCCTAGCCCCGCCCCCTCGGCAGCACCAGGCTGAAGCGGCTGCCGGGATCGAGGGGCTCGTAGCGGGCGTCGCCGCCATGGTCCTGGGCGATGCGGCGGACGATGGCCAGGCCCAGGCCCGTACC
>Ga0079306_1002105_pt1 | contig 11633 bp, 9 predicted proteins | sample Methanotroph_Enr_FD_79181 | JGI IMG/M metagenome (GOLD analysis project Ga0079306, IMG submission 79181) | Enriched soil microbial communities from Old Woman Creek wetland in Ohio, USA - Methanotroph_Enrichment_5 | ecosystem: Environmental > Terrestrial > Soil > Wetlands | place: USA: Ohio...
CGGCTGTTTAATGAAGCGCGAAGACTTGAACAAACAAACAGCGGACAGCAAGCTCTCTTTTGGCTTCAGAATTGTTTCGATTTGATCGGCGAATGTAAATTCAGTATGCACAAAGTTTACTTTAGTCCGGGCACCGATATTTTGGAGTCCATTTCTGATTTACTCAAACAAGCCAAACAGACGCTCGATATTTGTGTTTTCACAATTACCGATGAACGATTGGCCAATGATATACTTTATTGTCATCAAAGTGGAATCAAAGTCCGGATTATTACCGACGACGAGAAAATGTACGATAACGGATCGGCTATAAAAGGTTTGAAAAATGCCGGAATAACTGTTAAGATTGATCATTCGCGTTACCACATGCACCATAAATTCGGGATAATTGACTCACGGATTGTTTTCACCGGAAGTTTTAACTGGACTTATACAGCCTCTAATCACAATCAGGAAAACCTGCTGATAACCACCAATTACGACATCGTTAATCAATACAAAGATCAATACGAGCTGCTTTGGAACGAGATGTTTAAACTGTAGAAAAGATGTTAGATTTTAAATTACAACTGACCGAGAAAAACAATGAGATTCTTCGCTTCGCTACCAATGACAGTTTTGTACAAAATGCTCATAATGAACGGATTTCTCACTTCGTTCGAAATGACAGTTGCCTTTGTTTATGGGGATGGTTGGGGCGGCAAAGCCGCCCCAACCATCCCCATTCCCCTTGCGCGAGCCTGTCATTCCGAATGAAACGAAGTGGAATGAGGAATCTCGTCTCCCTGTCATTTCCACATTGTGCCCCAATTTTTTTTTGGTGAGGCCTCAGAATGACAGGTACTTTCGAGAGTTTGGCCGTTTGTCATTCTGAGCGTAACGAAGTGGAGCAAAGAATCTAAAACGAATAGATTAGATTTTATCTGCCAGTAATGATTTCAGACATAAAAGAATCCGCCTTGCAGCGGTTTCTTTATTAATGTTTCTTTAGTAAATCAAGCATTTTCCGATCCAGTTTATGTCCATACCAATCTTCGTACTGAACATCCTTTCGTCCTGAATCCAAAATACCAAAATCGCCTCTGAAATTCCAAAGCGCATAACCGATCTGATTTTCAGTTAATACATCCAACACATCGCCAAACCAGGCAAGAAAAACATTGTGTGGAGTTTCCCGCCAGCAACCGCATTCGCCGCAATGAACACCAACACCCTGTTTCACGAGATCAATCCAGGGTTGATACAGTTCTTCCAGATTTTTCCGGCTAAACGATTTACCATCAATAACTCCCGGCCAAACTGGCATGGGAGCATCATCCGGATTCTTATAAACCCATGGCGCCCGGTAATGCGACACGTAATGAGGAAAATATCCACGACAACTTTGGGCAATATTCAGATCAGTAATTTCAGGAATTACCGAGGCGCCAACATCATTTCCATCAGCAATAACCAGATGATCCGGATTTGATTTGCGGATTGCCTGCGATGCAGCCAGAGCAACTTTTCGATACACTGCTCCCGGAATTGTTGTACGGGAACCAAACTGATCGTTCATATTATCGCGCCAACTAGGTTCATTGACCAAGTCGAAACTGATCTTTTTAGAAGAAACATGAGCAAAACGTTTTCCCCACATTTCCCAGTGAAAACAAAAAGCGTCCAATGCTTCCTGATCTTTCCATAAATTGTACGGTTCATTAAATCCAGCGTTTACGCAATATCCGGGTGCCCGATGAAGGTTGATACTTACATGCAAACCAGCTTCCTGTGCCTGAAAAACCAACTCCTGAATTTCGTCCACTACTTTCTCATTGATGTTCAAAGCATCCGCAGGAGTAACATCCTTTTGGCTGTCAAAGATGATATAACGCGGATAAGCCATCGGCAACCGAACAAAATCAAAACCCCAGTCAGCCATCCATTTGAGATCTTCTTTGGTTGTTTTTGACTGGTTTTCGCCTTTCGGAGGAAAAGCGCCAAAATAGTCAAGTAGATTAAACCCCCGCCAACGGGGAATCGCATTTTGTACAGAAGGAACCAGAGATGAACCGAATGCAAAGTTTCCGGATAACACAGTGGCAGCAGCTGCAATACCTGTTGTCTTTATAAAGATACGTCTGTTAAAGTCTTTGTTTTCCATAGGTTAGATGGTTTAAGTTTAGTTGTGATTTATTTTCAGCTAAGTTATTGTATTTAGAACAACTTACTGAAATAATAAAGCTCAAATCGAATCGGCAATAATCGAATTGTTTAATCGCCGAATTGACAAATTAGAATTTCAAACCGTATATTTGCCCGACCAATTGCAATCGATTGCTTTTGACCTTGAAAATTATTCATCTCAATAAAATTACACCATGATTCTTGATAAACTTGAAAATGCAGACCTCTATTCATGCATCAGCGAAAACCTTAAAAAAGGCTTTGATTTCCTGAAAAATACTGATTTAGAAACTGTTGAAATCGGGAAGTATGAAATTGATGGCAAGAACGTTTTTGCGCTGGTAAGTGAATACGATTCGAAAAAGCATGAAGATTGCCGGTTGGAAGCACATCGGGCCTATGCTGATATTCAATACATTGTTTCAAGAAGAGAAGCCATTGGCTTTGCTCCATTAAGCGGACAAACTGTAACTGCGGAGTACAATCCTGAGAAAGACATCGTTTTCTTTTCAGGAGAAACCACACAATTGATTGTGGAAGCCGGAATGTTCGCCGTATTTTTTCCTCAGGATGTTCACCGCCCATGTATGCAAATCGATGGCCCTGAGAAAGTAAAAAAGGTGGTTGTGAAAGTGAAAATCTAAGAAAAGAGGAAAAAGTCATTAGTCATTGGGAAATTTTCTAAAAGTGACTTTCCGAATGACTAATGACTATTTTCTATATTGGTCAGTTGGCAAAATAGGCGACCTTCGCAAAACTTCGTTTAATGCCCGATTTAAACCGGTATTTCGGGTAACCAAAAATAACGATTAATCCTGAAGGCGATTTGGCCGTAAGATTCCATTTCTGCTTTAGCTTTTTTGCACCATATTGAATCATAGGGTGTACACTGCCAATCATACATGTGCCCAGTCCAAGGCTTTCGGCAGCCAGCATGGCATAAGTTGCCGGAATATACGGATCGGCTGGATCAGCATAGGCTGATCCTGAAAAATACAGAGCAAGCGGGGCATCATACAACAGGTAATTCTCATTTTTCTTCCTGGTTTCAACCATGAACTTCACCAATGGATTGCCAAAGCTTTTCATTACTTGGTAAGCCTCTTTGCCCATCAACCGCCACATCCACATCATCCATGGCGAAAATATCCAGCCAACTTTACCGAAATAGTCAATTACGTCGAACGAAAATTCACGAACCTTATCTTTTCCTTTAATTACCACTAACTGAACATCTGATGGAGGTATCCCCATCGGAGCAGAAACAGCAGCTTCAATTATTTTTTCGATTAAGTCCTCTCCTATCTCGACATCTTTAAAATCGCGAATACTTCGGCGGCCAAACAGCAAATTCCTAAGTTGTTTGTAACTTGATTTGCTTTCAATTTCCGACAAATCAATCAGATCGCTCACCGACAATTCCCTTCCTGAAACCTGAATTGCGTTGCTCGGACAAACCGCCATGCAATGTCCGCAGCCAACACAGCCAAATAACGCTTGATCACTTAAAACAGGACGGTCATTTTCCATTTTCAGCGAAAAATCTTTGCAGATTTTCACACAAAGTCCACACGAATTACACTTTTCATAGCTGAATGTAATTCGCCCATTCTCGTTGGTTCTGCCAGTAATAATTGCCATAGCACCGATTTTTTTATATAAATTTATGCAGTTTTTTTACAACATCCTAAGCAACAAACTACATTAATGAAGTATTCTATATTTTTCCTGAAAGTCTTTCTCCCTCTCTGTTTTCTGAGTCTAAATGTTTTCGCACAAGAACGTTACAAAGAAGAGATTACTGATTCAACGCGGGTTGAAACATTTACGTATGCCTTCAAAGACGGGAAGTCGCTCGATATGGATGTTTATTTTCCGGCATTCGACAATCAATCTCAAAGACCATTAATTTTTTACGTTCATGGCGGTGGTTTTTCAGGCGGAATGCGCAATAATCCCGGAATTCAGGTATTCTGCAAAAAATTGGCCCGGCATGGATATGTGGTTTCTTCCATTTCGTACCGGCTAACGCGAGAGGGAAAAAAAAGCGGCTTTGGATGCGACTGCCCGGCAGTTGACAAGCGGAATACGTTTAACGATGCCGTTGAAGATCTTCAGGATGCCACTTTCTTCATGATTAAAAACCGCGATAAAATGGGCATCGATCCGCAGAAAATAATTCTTTCAGGAAGTAGCGCAGGCGCCGAAACGGTTCTGAACACAGCCTATCAACCTCCCTATTGCTATGGTCTCGATAGCGGGCCGGTATCGTATGCCGGGGTTATTTCGATGGCTGGAGCAGTACCTGATACCTCCCGGATTTACAAAGAATCGGCAATTCCGTCATTGCTTTTTCATGGAACCTGCGACAACCTTGTTCCTTATGCTACGGCGCCACACCGGTATTGTAAGCAAGGCCAACCCGGGTACCTCATCTTGCATGGTTCGTACACCATCGCCGAAAAACTCAAAAAACTCGGAACTCCATACTGGTTATACACTTATTGCTATGCTTCGCATGAAATTGCAGGAAAACCAATGTCGGACAACTTCGATGAAATAATTGATTTTTGCTACTCCTACATCATCAACAAAGGAACGGAGCAAAAAACAACAATTATGAAGTCAGACAACAAAACATGCGAATACCAATCCTTTAACTTTTGCTCCGAATGAAACACTTTGTTTTCTTCATATTAGTTTTCGTTAGTAATCTGGTTATGGCTCAGAATATCCGAATTATAACCTACAACATTCGTTATAACAATCCAGACGATGGTGTAAATGCCTGGCCTAACAGAAGCAAGGATGTAGCTGCTTTACTCGACTTCCACAAAGCTGATATTTTTGGTTTACAGGAAGCTCTGATCGGACAAATTGAAGACATTCAAGCTAAATTACCTCACATGAAATGGGTTGGTGTTGGCCGCGACGATGGTAAAAAAGCAGGTGAATTCTCTCCGCTTTTCTACAATTCAAAGAAATTTAAAGCGCTGAAAAGTGGTTGGTTCTGGCTATCACAAACTCCTGAAAAACCGGGTCTGGGATGGGATGCTGCCTGCAATCGGGTGTGCACCTGGCTCCTGCTTGAAACTGACAAGAAAGAACGGCAATTCATGGTATTCAATACCCATTTCGATCATCAGGGAGTTAAAGCCAGAACGGAATCAGCCAAACTCATTTTGCGAAAAATCAAAGAGCTAAACACTTCAAAGCTACCGGTAATCTTAACAGGCGACTTCAATCTGACTCCGGAACAAGAACCCATTGCAGTAATTACCAAAGAACTTCACGATTCCCGTTCCATCACAAAAGAAGCAGCTTATGGACCAAGCGGAACATTCAACGGGTTTAAATTCGACAGCCCGCTGAAAGAACGGATCGATTATGTCTTTGTAAATGATTTGGTCGAAGTCAAACAGTACGGTGTATTAACCGATTCGAAAGACATGAGGTATCCTTCCGATCATTTACCCGTTTTTGTGAATTTGGAGCTGAAGAAAGCGAAGAAGTAATTTACCTTCCTGAACAATTCCGGTTTCTGTTTGCTTTCTGTTTTCATGAATGTAGATTTTATCATCGTTGGTCAGGGACTTGCCGGGACTTTGCTTGCCCATAAATTATTCAGGCAAAACAAAACTTTTGTGGTCTTCAACGATCCCGCTCAACTCAAATCATCCGACGTAGCTGCGGGATTAATCAACCCGGTTGTTTTCCGAAGAATGACTAAAAGTTGGCTGGTTGATGATGCCTTTCCACAAATGGAAACCACATACCATGAGCTGGAAGAATTAGTGCAGGAACAACTCTATTTTCCAGGTCAAATGATGAAAATCCTAGGCGAAGACGGAATTGATTTCTGGAAGGAGAAGATATTCGCAAATCAATTGGAAGAATATCTGGAGGTTGAACCCATTCTAAATTTCAGGAATCCGGCTATATCCAATACTTTCAGTTTTGGTTGCGTTAACAAATCCGGACGACTTGACATCCAAAAACTTATTTTTGCTTTCGCTAAATTTCTAAACCAGCAGAATTCGATCAGAAATGAAAAGCTCGACTACGAAAAACTGGTTCTACAGCCTGATTCAGTGGCTTATGATAATGTAACAGCCTCAAAGATCATTTTCTGTGAAGGATCAGCTGCTTCGCAGAACCCATTTTTCAACAGTCTGAAGTTTAAACACTCCAAAGGCGAAGTTCTGGAACTGAAAATTCCAGAATTGAATTTGAACGAAATCGTCAGCGACGAAGTATTTGTGATGCCAATTGGAAACCACCGCTACAAGGTTGGTGCAACCTACACCTGGGACGAATTAAACGACGAAATTACAGATTCAGCCCGTAATGAATTGCTTGACAAATTTCAAAATATCAGTTCAACTCATTTTGAAGTATTGAGCCAGAAGGCTGGGATTCGCCCAACGATGCACGACCGGAAACCAGTAATTGGGTTGCTTCCGGATAATCCACAAATCGGAATTTTCAACGGATTGGGCTCAAAAGGGGTTCTGCTTGGTCCCTATTTCGCCAAACAACTCGCCGTTTTTTTGATTGGAAATTCTTCAACCATACATCCTGAAGTCGATATCAACCGTTACTTTAAGCGCAGATAAATGTCCGGATATTTATGAAACCAGTCCTATTTAATCAGATTCTTTATTCTATTTTTTATGCATTAATTCTATAAATTCTAATGCCGCATGTAATTCGCATGATTGTAAAATAATCACTTCGATAAATGCTTTTAAAATCATGCTCATTTCATACTTTTGGAAGACCAACTTTAATCCAAAATCATCCCCACATGAAACGATTCATATTTCCTCTTTTCATTTCCTTTTTCCTGAATATTTCTCTCAGTCAGGCGCAAAAAACGGAGATTCAGTATTTATCAGGAACAGGCAGCGATCACACCGTAAACTGGGATTTTTTCTGTACTGCCGGACAAAACTCAGGCAAATGGGCCAAGATTCCGGTTCCGTCAAATTGGGAACTTCAGGGTTTTGGAACCTACAATTACGGAGAAGATAAAGATGAAGTTCGCGGCAAAGAAACCGGAATGTACAAATACGAATTTCAGGTTCCCAAAGAATGGAAAAACAAACAAATAAACATTGTCTTCGATGGTGCAATGACCGACACCAAAGTTAAAATCAATGGCGTTTCAGCCGGGAGAATGCACCAGGGAAGCTTCTATCGGTTCAGATACGATATTACCGACCTACTTAAATTTGGCAAGGAAAATTTACTTGAAGTATCGGTTGCCAAGCATTCGGAAAACGAAGGAGTGAACGAGGCAGAACGCCGATGCGATTTTTGGGTATTTGGAGGAATTTTTCGTCCTGTTTTTCTGGAAGCCAAACCGCGAACCAACATTGAACGAATTGCATTGGACGCCAAAGCCGATGGCTCGTTCCAGATGGATGTTTCGCTAAATGATATCCACGAACGCATGGAGGTAAAAGCCCAGATCAAAACACTTTCTGGTGAACCGGTCAGTCCGCCTTTCTCTGTTATTCTCGATAAAGATCAAACGCTGGCCCATTTGCATACTTTTGCCGAAAACATCAAACCCTGGACTCCGGAATCGCCCAACCGATACATGGTTGACATTCAACTCATTAATTATCTGGATGTCATTCATGAAGTGAGTGAAAAATTTGGATTTCGAACAGTTGAGCTTCGGGAGAGCGACGGGATTTACGTCAACGGTGAAAAGATCATGTTCAAAGGAGTTTGCCGCCATTCATTCAGGCCAAATACCGGACGAACCCTGAACAAGCAAATTAGCATTGAGGATGTTAACACAATCAAAGACATGAATATGAATGCGGTACGCATGTCGCATTATCCTCCCGACGAGCATTTTCTGGATGTTTGCGATTCGCTCGGATTATTTGTACTCGACGAACTGGCTGGCTGGCAAACGGCCTACGACACTCGTGTCGGCTCTATTCTGGCGCAGGAAATGTTATATCGCGACATTAATCATCCATCGATTGTTGTTTGGGACAATGGCAACGAAGGAGGTTGGAACACCGATCTTGATCGTTTCTTCGACGAATTGGATCCACAAAAACGACCGCTGATCCATCCCTGGGCCGAATTCAGGAGTACCGATACCCAACATTACCGAGCCTACAATTATGGGGTTAGCACTCATCAGCAAGGCCGTCGGATCGTATTTCCAACTGAATTTTTGCATGGATTATACGATGGAGGACACGGAGCCGGATTGGATGATTACTGGAACATGATGCTGAACAACCCTTTGTCTGCCGGAGGGTTCCTATGGGATTATGCCGATGAAGCTGTTGTGAGAACCGACAAAAACGGGATATTGGATACCGATGGCAACCACGCTGCTGACGGAATTCTTGGCCCGTATCTTGAAAAAGAAGGCAGTTATTATACCATCAAAGAAATATGGTCGCCAATCTTTTTCGCAACGAGATACATCACGTCCACTTTTAACGGCGTATTCCCGATCGAGAACCGCTACATTTATACAAACCTGAAAGATTGCAAATTCACTTACAGCTTAGTCGACTTACCCGATCCTTATCAAACTGATCAGAAAGTAAACGAAACAGGCACAATCGAATCTCCGGATTTGGCTCCTGGTCAAAAAGGAAAGCTGAGTATGTTTATGCCTGTTCGTTTTTTCGACAGCGATGTTTTGTATATAACGGCTACCGATCCAAACGGAAGAGAGATATACACCTGGAGCTGGCCAATAAAAAGTGCAAAAACAATTGCCGATGAGATTATTCCGGAAGACAAAGTCGGTAAAATCAGAATTGTAGAAGATGCAGTCAGCCTTAATGCACAGGTCAATAGTCACTCTTTCAAATGGGATAAGAAGACCGGATTTTTGTCGGGAGTAAAGAGTAAAAATCAAAATATACCTTTCATTCACGGTCCGGTTTTGGCTTCAGGAACAGCCGATTTTCAAGAGTTAAAAAACTACAGCGAAGGCGACAACCAAATCGTTGAATGCATCTACAAAGGTGATCTGAAAAAAGTAAAATGGACTGTACTTTCATCCGGATGGCTCAAACTCGAAGTGTCGTACAAAGCTCCGAACGAAAACAAATTCATGGGAATTAGTTTCGATTATCCTGAAAATCAGGTAAAAGGTGTCAGATGGATGGGATATGGACCATACCGTGTTTGGAAAAACCGCATGAAAGGCAACACGTTGAATGTGTGGGAAAAAGCTTACAACAATACCATTACCGGAGAAGATTGGACTTATCCCGAATTTAAAGGTTACCACCGCAATTTCAAATGGGCTACGATTCAGTCGAAGGAGCAAAATTTTACCATTGTTTGTCCCGATGAAGACGTATTCCTGCGACTGTTTACTCCCGAAAAACCGAAAGGAGCAAACAACGACTATACTTCTCCTGAATTTCCAACAGGTAATATTTCATTTTTGCATGCTATTGATCCCATTGGTACTAAATTTACCAAACCTGAAACAATGGGTCCAATGAGTCAGCCAAATATGTATTTGTATGAAAAATCGATGACGCTTTATTTCGACTTTAGTAAAGCAGAATAATCAATCTAAGATAGAAAATAAAGCCGGTTCGTTTAATTCACTACTAACCGGCTTTATTTTTAGCATATCTGTTTGAAGATTCTAACAAATACGCACAAAGACTTACTGAGAATACAGTTTTAGACTGAACTGGCTTAAAATTTGAAAAAGTACCTTCGTGTTGTTATAAGCCGAAAACCAAAAATGGAACTCTACCAAGAACTTACAAAGGATGTCAGGTTTGTTGAAGGTCTGAAATCGTGCATGAATTGCGGCGTTTGCACCGCCATATGCCCGGCTGCCGAATTTTACGACTACGACCCCCGAATAATTGCCGGCATTATACAATCAAAAGATGAAAAACGAATTGAAGAACTCCTGAAAAGTGAGACCATCTGGTATTGCGGCGAATGTATGTCGTGTAAAACCCGTTGTCCGCGCGGCAATACAGTTGGACTGATCATTATGGCCTTACGCGCATTATCGCAGGAACTAGGCTATTTTGCTGAATCGGAAAAAGGTAGGCAGCAATTGGTTATTAAGCGCGTTATCGGAGGAAACATTGTAACCAAAGGTTATTGCCTGCTTCCCGAAAATCTGGTTCCTGAACTACACCCCGAACAAGGACCAGTTGGTGAGTGGATTTATGAAAATAAAGAAGAAGTTTACGAACGCGTTGGCGCCAATTACAAAGGCGATGGAGAAGGCGCTTTACGAAAAATTCCGCAGGAATCGATTGACGAAATTTCGCGGATCTTTGAAATAACTGGTGGCTTTAATCGGTTTGACAAAATTGAATATTTCTCGAAAAAGAAAGCCGAAAGCATGGGATTTCCTGAAAACGGCGATGATTATACCGACTATATCAACCACACCTTTACCACCAACAACGGCAAACACAACCGACAATAATGAAACGAGAAGGCAAAATACAAGTATGGCAGGATTATCAAAAGGAAATAGCCGATGATCATTATTTCTATGTACGTAGTTGCATACGCCAAAACTTTTTCCCCGGTTCAGAACAAACTTTTCTGAAGATTCTGCGCAAGGAATTAAATAAGGACATCTACGAAAATCCACATCACACCAGCTGTTCCGGAATAGGTTACCATTCTGACATTGTGCCGTTTGACACCATCCAAACCATCGTTGCCCGGCAATTTGCGCTCATGACCGAAGCCGGATATAAGAACCTCGCTGTTTCGTGCATCACCTCGTTTGGAATCTACAACGAAATTATCGAAACGTGGAAAGAATTTCCTTCGGAATTGGAAAAAGTAAGGAACTTCCTGAAAAAAGCTACGGGACGCGAATTTGAAATACCTCAAAATGTAGCCCATGCCAGCGACATTGTTTACAAATTCAGGCAGGAAATTGCAGAAGCCGGGAAAAACCGTCTTGTCAATCAAAAAACCGGAGAACCGCTAAAGATTGTGGAACACATTGGATGTCATTACTCCAAAATGTTTCCTTCCAAGGGAGTTGGTGGCGCTGAGTTTCCACATGTGTTGGTTGGAATGATCGAATCATGGGGTGGCGAAGTGGTCGATTATCCTGAACGTCGTCATTGCTGCGGTTTTGGATTCAGGCAATATCTGGTGATGTCGAACCGTGGCTATTCAGTATCCAATTCACGGAAAAAATTCGAATCAATGGAACCATATAAACCCGATGCTATTGTAAGTAACTGTCCGGGTTGTCCAATGTTTCTTGACCGCTGGCAGTATGTAATTGAAGAAATGGAAGGCAAAACGTACGGTGAAAACGGACAGGGAATTCCGGTGCTGACCTACGAAGAAATGGCTGGATTGGTACTTGGGTACAATCCATGGGATATGGGTATGCAAATGCACCAAACCAATGTTGAACCATTGTTGGATAAGATGGGAATTAAATATGACCCTGATTTAAAATA
>Ga0079306_1002106_pt1 | contig 11633 bp, 11 predicted proteins | sample Methanotroph_Enr_FD_79181 | JGI IMG/M metagenome (GOLD analysis project Ga0079306, IMG submission 79181) | Enriched soil microbial communities from Old Woman Creek wetland in Ohio, USA - Methanotroph_Enrichment_5 | ecosystem: Environmental > Terrestrial > Soil > Wetlands | place: USA: Ohio...
CCTTCAATTTCAGCTTTTGGGGTCAAAGCTGCAACTGAATCGATCACGATAATATCCACAGCTCCTGAACGAATCAGGCTATCAGCAATTTCCAATGCCTGTTCTCCATTATCAGGTTGGGAAATCAGCAAGTCGTTAATGTTTACTCCCAACTTAGTAGCATAAGACGGATCAAATGCATGCTCCGCATCAATAACCGCGGCAATACCACCAGCTTTTTGGGCTTCTGCAATTGCATGAATCGCCAAAGTTGTTTTTCCGGATGATTCCGGTCCGTAAATTTCGATGATTCTTCCTTTTGGATAACCACCAACTCCCATTGCGATGTCGAGGCCGATAGAACCTGAGGAGATGGAAGGCACATCTTCAACCGGACGATCACCTAATTTCATAATCGAGCCTTTGCCGTAGCTCTTCTCGATTTTGTCCATTGTCAGCTGAAGGGATTTGAGCTTTTCAGCATTCTGATTTGATTTTTCTTCTTTTGCCATATTACTTGATATCTAATGCTTTAATAATTTGATCGCTATGGTTTTTGGTGTCAACTTTTTCGAATATTTTTTCAATATTTCCATCTTCATTTATTACAAAAGTGGTGCGCAAAACGCCCATGTATTTTTTGCCGTAATTGCTTTTTTCGCCCCAAACGCCATAAGCCTGAAGGATTTCTTTCTCTGGATCAGCAACAAGGTTGAATGCAAACTGAAATTTATCGGCAAACTTTTTGTGCGACGAAACATTGTCAGGACTAATTCCAACAACTTCATAACCCTTTGAAAGCCACATCCGGTAATTATCGTTTAAATTGCACGATTCTGCTGTACAACCAGGAGTATTGTCTTTCGGATAAAAGTACAGAATGACCTTTTTCCCTTTGAATCCACTTAATGAAACCGGTTCGCCTTTTTGGTTTAAGCCTGAAAAGTCAGGAGCTTTATCACCTATATTTAGAGATGCCATTTTCTTATGTTTTTATCTAGACAAATATACTTGAAATAATTATATAAATTGATCCGAACAAACCGTTGTTAATAAAATAAACCTGACAAAACGTACCCGATGATGGCTACATTTTTTGTACTTTTAAGCCGGAATCAATTCGGAATTCAATATGTTAATTTATTATAGACCAAGCATAAAAACAAGTTTACTGGTGCTATTGTTTATTGCCGGAAGCAGATATTTATCTGCCGGTAACATCAGGCAGCATGATGGGACTTCAGATCAATCCAACACATTAAAATTTGATGAATTTTATCTTGAAAAGTTTTCTGATGATACGATTAAAACAGAAAGTTCCAATCCAAATAAAATAGTTGTTAAAAATGATTCTGCAATTCCAAATCCTTTATCCGGAGTGATTTTCAATTTTCATGTGAACTCAGATATTAATTACCTTTCCTTTAAACACTTCAGAAAAGACGAATCAAAAAAAATGTTTTCTGAAGCCCTGCTAAAGGAAAAGGAATTGATCCGGATTTCGTCACAAACTGATAGTTTAAGAAAAGTTTATGCCAATTCGCCGAACGAACAGAAAGAAGAAATTGCAGTTCTTATTCTGAAAAACGAAGAATTGTCAATGGTTTTGAATTCAGAAATTCCGGTTCTTTACCAGAGTGTACGTGACCAGGAAGACCAGTACTGGCAGTCGGCTCCGATTGATGAGAAAGTCCGGTTTCAGGAAAAAATCAGACTTTTCAGAGACAGTCTGACGAATGAAAAATTACTGAACGAATCTAAACAATCTGAACTCGTTGCTTTGGATACTGCGCAACTAATCAAGGAACCTTCAAAGGTGAGCGATAAAAAACCAGAAACTACTTTAGCTGCAATAGTTTATAAAATACAAATCGGAGCCTTCAAGGGCAAAATTCCAGATGCAACGAATAAAATGATTAAAAAGCTGTCGATACTCCGGAAAGTTGAGAACTTTACAGATGAAAAAGGTATGAAAGTTTTTTCGACCGGAAACTTGAAAACCTATCAGGAAGCGGTCACTCTTCAAAATCAGGTAAAACAGGAAGGTGTGAAAAAACCTGAAATAGTAGCCTTTCTGAAAGGGAAAAAGATTAATGTGGACGAAGCGAGAAAATTAAACCACGAGCTATGACATCGAAAGAATCACCACACAAGGAAATAAACGAACAAAAAGAAGAGAAAAGATCAAGGAGTCGGTTTCTGGTTTTACACAATGATGATTACCATACATTCGACTACGTGATTGATGCTTTGATCGAAATCTGTGGTCACGATATTCATCAGGCCGAACAATGCACTCAACTAATTCATTATAAAGGAAAATGTGATGTTAAAAAAGGAAGTTTTTCTTATCTTAGACCAATGAAAAATGCCCTGATTCAAAAAGACCTGAAAGCAACCATCGATTAATATCAACCTATGAATCTTCTGATCATTCTTTTTCTCATCTTCCTTGGAATTGTTTTATTGCTGATTGAGTTCACTATACTTCCGGGTATTACCATTGCCGGACTTGGAGGAGTACTTCTTTTCGGATACAGTATTTATCTGGCTTTCAGCACATACGGAACACTTGCAGGTTTCCTTACTCTTGGTTTTGTATTGATTGTGGCTCCCACTCTGGTTGTCATGTTGTTCAAGGGGAAAAGCGGTAAAAAAATGGTACTCAAAACAGTGCTGCATGGCACTGCCAACGAGATTGATCATGAAAAAGTGAAAATTGGCGACATCGGTGTTACCATTGGAAGACTCGCCCCTATGGGGAAAATAAAAGTTAACAACGAAGTCGTGGAAGTACGTTCAACCGGAACATTTGTGAATCCGGGAGAGAAAGTCAGGATTATTCAAATCGAAAAATCATTAATAACCGTTGAACCTTTAAACATAGAATAATGGAACAAATTGCTAACCTTGGGGTTGTTGGTTTGATTGTAGGGATTTTTATCCTTCTGATCATCATTCTGTATTATATACCTGTCGGACTTTGGTTTTCGGCCCTTGTATCCGATGTTCGTATTTCACTGCTTCAGCTTTTCCTGATGCGCTTCCGGAAAGTGCCGCCATCGGTAATCGTTCGTGCACTGATTGAAGGAACAAAAGCCGGTCTGGTACTCAACCGAGATGAACTGGAAGCCCATTTCCTGGCCGGTGGTCATGTCGAAAAAGTGGTCCATGCCTTGGTGTCGGCGCAAAAAGCCAACATAGAACTTTCGTTTAAAATGGCTACAGCCATCGACCTGGCTGGCCGCGATGTATTTCAGGCTGTGCAAATGTCGGTAAACCCGAAAGTGATTGATACGCCTCCGGTTGCCGCAGTGGCAAAGGACGGCATTCAGCTGATTTGCAGAGCCAGGGTAACTGTTCGTGCCAACATCAAACAATTAGTTGGTGGTGCCGGCGAAGAAACCGTGTTGGCCCGTGTCGGCGAAGGAATTGTTTCTTCCATCGGGTCGTCTCATACCCATAAAGCAGTTCTTGAAAATCCGGATTCAATCTCGAAAGTAGTGTTGGGAAAAGGATTGGATGCCGGAACAGCCTTCGAAATCCTTTCCATCGACATTGCAGACATTGATATTGGTAAAAATATTGGTGCCGGATTGCAAATGGATCAGGCTGAGGCTGATAAAAATATTGCCCAGGCAAAAGCCGAAGAACGCCGCGCTATGGCGGTCGCACTTGAACAGGAAATGAAGGCAAAAGCACAGGAAGCCCGTGCAAAGGTTATTGATGCGGAAGCACAAATTCCTATGGCAATTGCAGAAGCTTTCCGGAACGGAAATCTTGGGATTATGGATTATATGAAATACAAAAACATCATGGCCGATACGGCTATGCGCGATGCCATTTCAACCGAAGAGCAAAATAAAAAGAAGAAATAGAACCTCATATTGCTTAAATGGAAAAACCTTACCGGGAAATCGGCAAGGTTTTTTTATTTAAATAAATTCAGAAAATATTAGTCAATGTTTTAAATATTACATCTTTCGCATGATATGTAATTGCATCTTTTTCAATTAGCAGAAGAACTATCGTTATATTTACAAATCAGTAAACTAAACTCCCTGACTAATGAAAACCGGTAAATATTTTTCAGCAAGTGCAGCTTCAATTTGCTTTTCCCTTTTTCTTTTTTCTTCAATTCAGGCATATTCACAGAAGGAATCGGTGATTTACATTGGGAAAAACGGCAAACTAACTAATCAGGAACACGCAGATATCAAGCAGAAAATCAAGGTCAAATCAGCTGAAAAGACCACAGTGGAGTCGTTACAGCTCAATGATTCCAAATGGAAAAAAATCTATACTGAGCGGTTTAAGCAGGTGAACGATTCAACTTTTCATATCAAAGGAAGCAGTGAGAGAAAGACACGAACAAGCTACCGAATCTTGAAACCAATGGCTGATGGAACTTTTCATTTTAAAGACATTCATAAAAAACATATCCTTCGTGAAGGATATACTACTACAAAAATTCCTCTAACCATCGTTGGACAGCTTACGGAATTTTATCCGAACGGACAGAAAAAATCAGTTTCGGAATACCGGAATAACGAACTGATTTCGAACCAAAACTGGAATGAAAACGGAGAAAAATACATCGACAACATTTTTTATTCGGTCGACGAGGAACCAATGTTTAAACCCGGCAACAAAGTTCTGCACCAGTATCTGCTGAAAGGATTTAAAGATGCCGGAATCGATTTGTCTTCCCTCTCCGGGTCAGTTGTTGTTAGCTTTGTTGTGATGGAAGACGGAACAATTGATGGCATAAAACTCATCAAAGGAATCGTACCGACAGTCAACACCGTTGCGTTCCAGTCATTTCTGAATTTAAAAGGCGAATGGAAGCCTGCCAGATTGAATAACCAGAATGTTCGTTATTATCAGGTTTTTCCGATTAACTTTATCTACAAAGAGCAACATTTTGAATTTGCCGAAATGAGAGGTAGCACGCTACATTGGGCATCCTTTTAATTCAATATTCCAAGGAATCTATTGTATGCTTCATCCCAATCCAGTTCGGCAGATGGAATAAATTTTGCCAAACTGAACGAATCTGCGACAATCTGGCGAATTTCGTTTAACGAACCCACATAGCCCAGTGCTTTTGCCTGAATCATGATATTACCAATTGCAGTGGCCTCTGACGGACCTGCAACAACCCAAAGACCAGTTGCATCGGCTGTGAGTTGATTAAGAAAATGATTGCTGGCCCCTCCGCCAATAATATAAATAACTTCGATTGGCTGATCGGAAACCTTACGGATTTGCTCCAGTGTGTTACGGTATTTTAGCGCAAGGCTATCGTAAATACACCGAATGGTTTCGCCATGTGTCTGCGGAGTTCCCTGCGCCGTTTGATAACAGAAATCTCTAACCGCCTGTGTCATATCTCTTGGATTCAGAAACATAGAATCATCCGGATTAATCAGGAATTTAAACGGTTCAGAATTACGGGCAAGTTCAACCATTTCAGGCCAGGTATATTTTGTGCCTTGTTCTTCCCAAACACGCTGTGATTCCTGAATCAACCACATCCCCATGATGTTTTTAAGGAAGCGGGTTGTTCCCTCTACTCCACCCTCGTTGGTAAAATTCAAGTGAAGTGTTTGATCTGAAATAATCGGATTTGGGCTTTCAATTCCCATCAACGACCATGTTCCGGAACTAATGTAGGCAAAGTTATTCAGGAGACTGGGAACCGAAACAATGGCCGATGCCGTATCGTGACCTGCAACTGCAATTACAGGAATCGGATTACTTCCTGTTTCGGCGGCAACTTCTTTCTGGATAGGTCCAAGAATAGTACCTGGTTGAATGATATCCTGAAGAATCCGGGAAGGAATTTTTGTTTTTTCAATGAGTTTGTAATTCCAGTTACATGTGCCGGGAACGATCATCTGGCTCGTACTTGCAATCGAAAATTCGCTCTTTTTTACACCTGAAAACAAATAATTCAATGCATCAGGCATAAAAAGTATTGAATCGGTTATTTTAAGGAGTGATGAATGATCTTTGACCATCGAAAACAGCTGGAAGATACTGTTGAATTGCATAAATTGAATTCCTGTTTGTGCATACATTACTTCACGGGAAACAACCTGAAACATATCCTCCATAGAATAGTCTGTACGCGAATCGCGGTAAGCAAATGGAAGCGAAAGAATTAATCCTTCTTTGTTCAGATGTACAAAATCGACACCCCAGGTATCAATGCCAATCGATTCGGGTCGGATTCCGAACTCCCTGACACATTTCTTCAAACCGGTTTTTAACTCATTGAACAAGCTGAAAATATTCCAGAAATAATGTCCGTTAATCCGTTGCATTTGGTTTGCAAAGCGATGTATTTCAGTCAGTTCGAGCTTGTTGTTTGCTAAGGTACCCAGGATAGCCCGACCGCTCGAAGCACCCAGGTCGAAGGCTAAAAAGTATCTTTTGTTCATGCGTTCAGATTTATAATGGTTGAATAACAAAGAAAAACAGAATGATTGAAAATAGTGTCCTGTGCAATCCTGAAAAAGAAGTGTCTGGAGTTGAAAGTCGAATCGGTTCTTCAGTCATTCAATCCTTCAGTCATTTAAAATGTTTATGCGCAAACTTAATGTATTGTTCCCAATCGTACAAAGTCAGATTGTGTTTTCCGGAGCGGATATGATAGCCAATGGTTCCCATAACCGGATGATTGACTTCTGGCATTTCTTTAATCGGAAGTCCTTCGAGACCGAGCAATTCGTAAACAGCCGAAGCATATTTAGCCGACAGAAATTCACCGCGTGGATCGGCCCACTGGTCACCTTCGGCACTGGCAACGTACAATGGCCGTGGAGCAATCAGCGCCAGTAACATGTGCTGATCAACCGGCAATTGACCTTCATTATCGTTGTATTTCAAAAAATTATCGCAAAACCAGTGTGGAAATGAAGTATTTATTGTTTGAACTGTTTCTCCAAAAATACGCTTAGAGAGTGCTGCACCGCCACATCCCGATTCGTTTGAAATAACCATAGAAAACCGCTGATCGGTTGCACCAGCCCACAAAGCGGTTTTCCCTAATCTTGAATGACCCAACACTGCAACTTTTTTCGAATCAACCAACGAATCTGTCTCAAGATAATCCATTACCCGCGACAAACCCCAGGCCCAGGCAGCAATCGAACCCCATTCATCAGATTTAGGTTTGGTCTGGTTTCCTTTATAAAAAAAAGGTTCAATTCCATCCGAAAAAACATTTTTATCAGGATCAATATCTCCGTAATAAACTGTTACCAAACCGAAGCCTGCTTTAATAATCTCGTCAACCGGCCACCGGTCGGATGCGGCAGCCCGCGATTGCTCGGTTACCTGATTGTTAATGATTCCTACAGAAGGATCGTTTGCAACCCAGGATTCAGTAAGCCTGATCCGTGGATCGTTGTAAACAGCATGATTTCCGGTAAAATTATAGGCCAGAAATACCGGCACTTTTTGATCAGTCTTTGGCAAATACATCAGTACATTTACCTCCAGATTCCGGTCGCTCTTTTTAAATAAAAGTGAGATTTGTTTTCGAATGGCCAGCCCATTAATCGCATCGTTTGAAGTCTCCCAAACTTTAACTTCTGATATTTTCAGTTCACCCGGTACTTTTCCGTAAACTTCGTCAGTAAAAACCTTCAGAATCTCAGGTCGCTGTTTCTTAAACCAAACTTTTTCGGATTTTACTTTCCTTCCATTGAAACGGGTTAATACATCAGGTAGTTGATATTCAGGAACTTTAGATTCATCATAAATGATATTTTGGCGTTGAGCGGATACTTTCGGGATTGAAAAAACGGAAATAAATATAAAAAACACAATGATCTTCATGGTTTTAGTATTTGAAGGTTCAGCCGATAAAGATAAAAATCTTTACGTCGAAATTCGTTCTTTCAAATCACTGAAAACTGCGACTGACAACTTAAAAAATCAATTGGGATATTCCATTGGTTCAATTTCGTGCCTGGCCACTCGCAGGGCATTCGATGCAAGAGCCTCAAGTTCATCTTCTCCCGGATAGACAAATACTTTTGAAATAAATTCAACCTTTGAAGTAATGTATTGGGTAAGATACTGATTGTAAGCCAATCCTCCGGTAAGGAGAATAGCATCAACTTTTCCGTTGAGAACAACAGCCATTTCACCAATTGTTTTAGCCACCTGATATCCCAGTGCGTCCTGAATTTTTTGAGCTTTTTCATCGCCCTTTTTAGCCCGTGTTTCAACCTCCATGGCATCGTTGGTTCCCAAATACGCTACAAATCCACCTTCACCAATTACCATCCGGCGTATCTCTTCTTTTTCGTATTTACGACTGAAACAAAGATCAATCAGTTGTCCGGCTGGTAAAGTTCCGCTTCGTTCGGGGCTGAAAGGACCTTCGCCATCCAACGCATTATTTACATCAATAACTTTTCCCTGGCAATGTACACCGACAGAAATGCCACCTCCCAGATGCACCACGATCAGGTTTAGCATTTCGTATTTCCGGCCAATCTTTTCGGCATGAAGCCGTGCGGTTGCTTTCTGGTTCAGGGCATGAAAAATTGAGCGCCGTTCGAATAACGGATGTCCGCTGAACCGTGCAATTTCGTCCATTTCGTCGGTTACCACCGGATCGGCGATATAAGCATGTGCACCGGGAATCTGTAAGGCAATATAATCGGCAATCAATGGTCCCAGGTTGCTGGCATGTTGCCCGTAAATTCCTGACCTTGCATGTTCCAACATTCGGTTATTAACCAGATAAACCCCCGATTTCAGAGGATAGGTCAACCCACCCCTGCCAATAATGTATTTGATTTTATCCACATCAAACCCTTCTTCAACCAAAGAATCAATGATCAGTCCTTTCCGAAATTCAAACTGATCGATAATGTTGGTGTAAAGCGACAATTCTTCGATTGAGTGGCGCAAGGTTTTTTTAAGCATACATTCCGCATCGAAATATACCGCAAACTTCGTAGAAGTTGAACCGGGATTGATGGCCAGAATTCGTATGTCGCTCATGGATAAGGATTATTTACTTAACAACACAGCTAGTGCAATTGAGTTTAGTTTAGTTTGTACACTATCGCCCCGGGAAGATAAAATAACTGGTACCTCAGCTCCCATAACGATTGCAGCCTGTTCGGCATGACACAATTTGGTATTCGTCTTATAAAAAACATTTCCGGCATCGATGTTCGGGAAAAGCAAACAATCGGCATCGCCGGCAACTTTTGAACTAATATTTTTAATTTTTGCCGATTCCTTATCTATAGCCACATCGAGCGCCATCGGTCCAAAAACCAGTGCAGGTAAGAATTGTCCGTTCTCGGCTGCTTTCATAATTCCAACTGCATCGGTACACGAAACCAGCGAAGGCAAAATCTGCTCGGTGGGCGCGATTAGTGCAATTTTCGGACGGATAATTCCCAAATCCAGAGCCATCTTTTTCAAATAATGTATCATGGCGATTTTCTGCGAAATGGTTGGATAAGGTATGATCGCCACATCACTAACAATCAATAGTTTGTGATAATTTGGATTGTCAATCACCGAAACATGACTGAGAACACCTCCGGAAGGTAATAAACCGATTTCTTTATTTAGAATAGCCCTCAATAGCTTGTCGCTATTGATATTGCCTTTCATGAGGATACTGTCAGGATTTTGTTTAACCAGTTGTACCCCAATTTTCGCAGCTTCATCATCGGTTTCGGTATGAACAATGCGGAATAACTGATGATCGATTTTATATGTAGCACATTGTTTCAAAATTTCAGTTTGGTTTCCGGTAACAATTGCTGTAACCAGGTCAAGTTTTATTGCAGCCACAATTGACTCCAGACTATGACCATCAATAGCATTCACAGCTACCAGAGTCTTTTTCCCGAGCGATTTGGTAAACTCAAATAAATCAGTTAATCTTTCAAGTTTCATTATTCATCATTATTAGACGGGTAAAATTACCATATCAATCCCGATAAAAACATAACAAAGGTCAACAACAATAAAATGTTTTTTAATCCAGCGCAAACAGTTGATTTACCTTATCTGTAAGTGAGCGGGTGACTTGAAGTTACCCGCTCACTTTATAAAATTTAGACGTCACCATATGGTCACCTCAGAACATCGGATTTTAGCCTGAATTATAACTGCTTAAAGAAATCGTTGCCTTTGTCGTCAACAATAATAAATGCCGGAAAATTTTCAACTCTGATTTTTCGGATCGCTTCCATTCCTAATTCTTCAAAATCAATCACTTCGCTTGATTTAATGCTCACTTTTGCAAGGATTGCTGCAGGACCGCCAATTGAACCAAGATAAAATCCACCGTATTTTTTGCATGCATCGGTAACCTGTTGTGTACGGTTCCCTTTGGCAACCATGATTTTTGAACCGCCCAGGCTCATGAAAAAGTCAACATAAGGATCCATTCGTCCGGCAGTTGTAGGGCCAAAACTTCCGGAAGCCATTCCTATTGGCGTTTTGGCAGGACCAGCATAATAAACCGGGTATTTTTTAAAATATTCAGGCATTGGTTGTCCGGCATCCAGCATTTCTTTCAGGCGGGCATGAGCCATATCGCGGGCTACAATTAAAGTTCCTGAAAGATTCAACCGGGTTTTAATCGGATATTTCGATAATATTTTCAGGACATCTTCCATCGGTTGATCCAAATCTATGTCAACTGCTGGTTGCATGTGAGGTGCTGTTGCTGGCAGGAATCGTGCCGGATTGCGTTCCAGTTCTTCCAGGAAAATTCCATTTTCAGTAATTTTTGCCTTGATATTTCGGTCGGCACTGCAACTGACACCAATTCCGACCGGACAGGATGCTGCATGACGCGGCAAACGAACCACTTTTACATCGTGAACAAAGTATTTACCTCCGAACTGGGCGCCAATTGCACTTTCCTGGCAGATTTTTTCAATTTTGCGTTCCCATTCCAAATCACGGAAAGCCTGCCCTCCTTCGTTTCCTTCGGTTGGCAAATAATCCAGATATCCGGCTGATGCTTTTTTAACCGTGGCGAGTGTTGCTTCGGCCGATGTACCACCGATAACAACTGCCAAATGGTATGGAGGACAAGCAGATGTTCCCAGATCACCAATCTTTTCCTTGATGAATTTGGTCAGGCCTTCTTCAGTCAGCAAAGATTTAGTTTGCTGATACAGATAGGTTTTGTTGGCAGAACCTCCTCCTTTTGTAATAAACAGAAATTCATATTCATTACCTTTTTCGGAGTATATATCAATTTGTGCCGGAAGGTTAGTACCTGTATTTTTTTCGTCGAACATAGTAAACGGAACAACCTGTGAATAGCGAAGATTGCGTTCCTGATAGGTATCAAAAATGCCTTTCGATAAGTGCTCAGCATCGTTTGCGCCAGTATAAACATCCTCTCCTTTCTTCCCCAGCACAATAGCTGTTCCGGTATCCTGGCAGGTTGGCAACTCACCTTCAGCTGAAACAACCTGGTTCAACAGCATAGTGTGAGCCACAAAACGGTCATTGTCTGTTGCTTCCGGATCTTTTAGGATTAATGCCAGTTTTTCAAGATGAGCCGCGCGCAGATAAAACGAAACATCGGCAAAGGCTTCTTTGGCAAGCAATTCAAGCCCTTCCGGTGCAACTTTCAGGATTTTACG
>Ga0079306_1002107_pt1 | contig 11627 bp, 11 predicted proteins | sample Methanotroph_Enr_FD_79181 | JGI IMG/M metagenome (GOLD analysis project Ga0079306, IMG submission 79181) | Enriched soil microbial communities from Old Woman Creek wetland in Ohio, USA - Methanotroph_Enrichment_5 | ecosystem: Environmental > Terrestrial > Soil > Wetlands | place: USA: Ohio...
CCAGACCAAAACCGTCCTCTATTCCGGCGATATCGGCCGGTTCGACAAGCCGATCATCAAGGATCCCACCCTCGATTTTGCGCCGGAACACCGGAATATCGACCTGATGATCATGGAAAGCACATACGGCAACCGGCTGCACGATCCGGTCCAGGACATGAAACCGCAGCTCAAGAAGGTGCTGCAGGAGACTTTCGACCGCGGCGGCTCCGTCATCATTCCCGCCTTTGCCTACGGCCGTACCCAGGAGCTCATCTATTTTCTCCACGAACTGTATATGGCGGGAGAGGTTCCGCCGATGCCGGTCTGGGTCGACAGTCCCCTTGCCACCGAAATTACCCATGTCTTCGGCGAGCATCCCGAGACCTACGATGCGGATACCCATCAATGCTTTCTGAGTAAGGGACTCAATCCGTTCGACTTCAGCCAGCTGCAGTTTATTCAGAGCGTGGAGGAATCCATGGCTCTGAACCGGGAGAAGAAATCCCATATTGTCATTGCCGGCTCGGGCATGTGCGAGGGAGGGCGGGTCCTGCACCATCTCCGTCATAAGATCCATGACGATCGGAACACGGTGTTGATCGTCGGCTATATGGGGCAAAATACCTTCGGCCGGCACCTGCAGGAAATCGGCGAGAAATACAATGGCGAAGGACGGCGGGGACAGGCGCCTCTGGTCCGTTTCTACAATAAGGAATATCCGCTCCGGGCAAGAGTGGTCACCCTCGGCGGGTTCAGTGCCCACGGCGATCGCAACGAGCTGATGCGGGTGCTGAAGGAGTCGAATCTTGCCATCAAAAAAATTGCCCTGGTCCACGGCGAAGAGGACCAGACTTTAGCCTTTGCCGATTATCTGCAGGCAGCAGGCTTCAATGTTACGGTCCCCTTTCACGGGCAAAGCGTGGAAGTGTAGTAGTGCATACGCAATTTTCTCCTCTCCGGGATCTTCTCTTCCGGGGAGGTGCTTTTTCTGTTGATTATCGAGAAAATGCGGATATAAACAAAAAAGCGGATGAGGAATTGGCGAACGGTTGTGGGACCTTCCCGCGGCGAAGCGCCAGGCCGAATCGATGCCATATGCGCGGTACAGGAGGAAAATTTCTATGACCGGAACCTCCGGTGAAGCTTCACCAGGGGGATGGGAAAGAGGTTGTGGTCATGGCACCTCCTTGCGTTTCCCGGATCCGTGGGCCGTGCTTTAAATATCAATGAACACACTAAGGAGGTTGCAGATGGCACAAAAAGTTACATTGGATCAAGAAGAATGCATCGGTTGTCAAAGCTGTATTGAGCTCTGCCCCGATGTATTCGGTTTTGACGATGAAACCGAAAAAGCCTATGTCTACGAACAGTATTCGGCGGATGAAGAATGCATTGAAGATGCGGCGGCGGCGTGCCCGGTCGATTGCATCGACGTAGACGAAGAATAAGCAAAAAGATGGAGATTGGAACAAGCACGTGCTGCCATTTTCAACTCCGCTCTTTCTCTCCCGGGGCGGCACCACAGGGTTTGCAGGTTTCAGGCTCGGTGGACAGACGCCCCGGGACACTTCTCATTACATATAGCATGGCAGGAGGTCTTGAACGGATCGTCCTGCCCGCCCCCGCTCTTTCCGTCAGCCGCCGCCACGAATTGTGGCGGCGGACCTGTTTCGAGGTCTTTTTCGGCATTTCTGGCCAGGCTGCCTACTGGGAAGGCAACTTCAGTCCTGCGGGAGACTGGAATATTTATCGCTTCACCGACTATCGGCAAGAAATGGCGGAGGAGCAGCGGCCGGGACGGCCGTTGTGTCGGGTGGTCACAGACAAAAGCCGACTGGAATTGTCCTGCAGCATGGACATCCACGACCTCTGCCCCGACGCGGAGGTGCTCACGGCCGGAATCGCCTGTGTCGTCATGGAAACCAGCGGGAGGCTCAGCTACTGGGCAATCGATCATTGCGGCGCACGTCCCGATTTTCACGATCGCCGCAGTTTTCTGCTGCAGCTGGTGCCCGGCTCATCTCAGGCTGGTATGGTGTAAGATCAAGTTTTAGTTTTTATGGGTATTCGAAAAATCGAACTGCTGGCCCCGGCCAGAGATCTCGACTGCGGCCTGGCCGCAATCCAGCATGGCGCAGACGCCGTCTATATCGGCGGACCGCGGTTCGGCGCCCGTGCCGCAGCCGCCAACAGCCTGCAGGATCTGGAAAAACTGGTGACTGCCGCCCATCGGTTCCGGGCTAAAGTTTATGTGGCACTGAATACCGTCTTCGATGATCGCGAGCTGGACCAGGCCACACGTCTTGCCTGGCAGCTGCATGGTATCGGAATCGATGCCCTGATCATTCAGGATATGGGCCTGCTTGAATGCGATCTGCCCCCCATCCCCCTGCACGCCTCCACCCAGGTGAACAATCGAACCCCGCTCAAGGTGGCCTTTCTGGAAAAAGTGGGCTTTCAGCAGGTGGTGCTGGCCAGGGAGTTGAGTCTTGCGGAAATCAAGGAAATCCGGGCGGCCACCGCGGTTGCCCTGGAGTTTTTTGTGCATGGCGCCCTCTGCGTCTCCTACAGTGGCCAGTGCTATATGAGTGAGGTGGTGGCCGGGCGGAGCGCCAACCGGGGTGAATGTGCCCAGTTCTGCCGGCACCGCTACACCCTGCGCGACGGCCATGGCACGATTCTCGCCAGGGATCGCTACCTGCTCAGCTTGAAAGACCTGGATCTCTCCGCCTGCCTGGCCGATCTGATTGCGGCGGGCATCGATTCCTTCAAGATCGAGGGCCGCCTGAAAGACCAAAACTATGTGAAAAACGTCACTGCCTACTACCGCCGGGCTCTTGATGAAATCATTGGCGGGGATGAGGGGCTGGCCCGCGCCTCTTCCGGTCGCTGCAGCTTTTCCTTTGTGCCCGATCCCGCCCGATCCTTCAGCCGCGGTCATACCGAGTATTTTCTGAAGAACAAAAGAAACAGACCTGGGGCTATCGACAGCCCCAAATCGCTCGGCAAGGAGTTGGGCCGGGTGATTGCTGCCGAAAAACAGTATTTCACCCTGAAAACAGGCGAAACGATCAGCAACGGCGACGGTCTCTGCTTCTTCGATCCTGCCGGCAACCTGACTGGGATGAAGGTCAACCGGGTGGCGGACGGCAGGATTTACCCGAAGGACGCGGTGATCCCGCCCCCCGGCACCACGGTCTATCGCAACGCCGACATAGCCTTCGCACGACTCCTGGCGGCAAGCGAGCAATGCCGGACCCTCGCCCTTCGGCTCGACCTTCGGGAAACGGTCGATGGCCTGCTCCTGCGCCTTGCCGATGAGGATGGAGTGACTTCCGAAACCCGGCTGAAGGTGAACAAGGAAACCGCGAGACAGCCCGGCTCGGCAGCGCTTCAGGCCGCCAGGCAACTGAAAAAGAGCGGCGGGACCATCTTTGCGGTTGAAGGGGTGGCCGTCGACCTCAGCGCCGAGGCTTTTTACCCTGCCGCGGTCTATAACGAATTGCGGCGACAGGCGCTGGCCCATCACGAGGCAGTGCGGCTGGCAAGCTACCGCCAGCAGCATGTCGAGCTGCAGGTTAGCGATGTCCCCTGGCCGGAGGCGGAGGTGAGCTATCTCGATAACATCGCCAACCGGAAAGCCGAAGACTTCTATCGGCGGCACGGGGTGCGGGAGATCGACAGAGGGACTCTTTCGGCCGGCAACGTTGCGGAATGTGCCCTGATGACCACCAGATACTGCATCAAGGCCCAGCTCGGAATCTGCCCGAAAGAAAAGAAACGGTCAGGCGGGGAGCCGGTCATGCCGCTGACGCTCTCGGACAATACCGGCGACTACGAGCTTACCTTCGACTGCCGCCACTGCGGCATGATCGTCCGCAAAAGCAATAAGAGAATCTAACAAAACGGCAGCTTATTTATTTTTGGCATCGAGCGGCGTGATCCCCAGCCTCTGCCGAATGGCCCCGGCCACCTCGACGGTTTTTCGGCCGGTCACGTCGATCTCCAGGTCGGCCGCCTCACGGTAGAGCGGCAATCGGCTGTCGAAGAGCTTGCGGGCCTTCTTGAGACTTTTCAGCAGCGGCCTTTTTTCCAGTTTCTTCTTGGCCTGGGGATGGTCCATGACCTGGGCGACGATCGCCTCAAAGTCGCTGTGCAGATACACCACCACCCCGATTTTCTTCAAATTCGGCACGTTCACGAAGCCGCCACCGGTTGAGATGATCGTATTTTCGACGTGATGTTCCAGCCACAGTCCGGTCTCTTTTTCCAGCCGGCGGAAATGCGGTTCGCCCCGGTGCTCGAAAATTTCCCGGATCTTCATCTTGCTGAAGGATTCGATGAGGTCGTCGCAATCGATGGCATATCTGCCGCTCTGCCGTGCCAGTTCCCTCGCGGTTCGTCCCTTGCCGACGGCCATAAAGCCGATAAGTACTATGTTTCTTTCCATGGTTAGTTAGAAGCCTTGCATTGTGCGGTTTTTTATTCAATAGGCCCCGGCGCTGCTGTTGATGGATTCACAACCTGCCTTAATGTAGGGGTATATGAGCCGTAGGGAATCCTGCATGGAGGAGATGATGAAAACATGTGCGTTGATTGATTTCATGGCGGAAATGAAGCCATGGCTGGACAAGGAATACATTCGGAACGCCTACATTGATGCAAAGGGCAATTTCGTCCTGCAATTTTTCGACGGCACGCGCAATGTGTATGCCATAAACGACTGCAGTAAGCAACAGCTCAAGAAGGTCCTGCTGGATCTTCGGCATAACGGCATCCATACTGTGGAATTGTCTTCGCTGTAGGTCGAGGAGGATATTCCGCCTTCCTCGTTAATCTGTTATTAGACTGTCTCGCAGCTGCCGTAGCTTGGTGCCGGAAATTTTCAGCGGAGTCTTCATCAGGCAGCAGTTTGACAGGATGCACCCTGGTTTCCTTCAGGCTGTGCCTCCTGACTAGCTTCGCTATGCTGGTTGGTCCAGGGCGTGGTGGCGATGGCATAGCAGGCTTCCAGTTCCGCTTCGACCAGGTGCACCAGTTCCGCATCGAGCTGTTTAAGGCCGGCTCCTTTTTTCAGGATGCCGACAATGACTTCAGGCGGTTGCGGCCTCCGGTAAGGACGGTTCTGGGCGAGGGCCTGAAAGATATCGGCGATCATGATGATCCGCGATTCGATAGTCAGCGACTCCGCGGTTCTCCGGTGTGGATAGCCGCTGCCGTCGAGCTTCTCATGGTGATTGCTCGCCCACAGAGCTATGTCTTCCAAGCCATTGATTTTATTTAAAATTTGGTAAGTGACGAAACTGTGATGGTGCATGGTCGCCAGTTCTTCCGGCGACAACGATCCCTCAAATTCCAGGATCATATCCGGAACCTGCAATTTCCCTAGGTCGTGGAGGAGTCCGGCCACTTCGATCTGCCGGCAGACCGATTGCGGCAGCCCGTATTTTTCCGCCAGGAACCTGGCCAGGCTGGCGACACAATGGGAATGTTCAGCGGTAAAAGGGCTCTTGGCGTCGACGATTTCGGCAAAGATCGAGGCAATTGCATACAGCCCGTCAAAATCGACCTTGATCTCATCGTTCTCGACAGGGTGGATGCGCAGGAACTCCTCGAGATAAGGCGTTTCCATGGTGATCCAGAAGGCGTCATTATCGGACGCGGTCAGAAAGATATCGACGAGTTCGGGATCGAAATAGGCATAGCGAAGATTGTTTATCTTGTTGCGTACCTTGTCTTTGACGGCCAGCCGGTTCCGGTCCTGCTGCATGGTGGCAAGGGCGTCGACCCGGTCCAGCAGGTAGATGAGGTTGGCATGCCGTCTGGTTTTTGGCGGCAGCGGCAATTCGCGCAGGACCGGCCACCTGGTGTGGTGATAACGAATGGCATCGGCCATCGGGGCAAGCGGGGCGAATTGGCGCAATCTCTCCTCTCCCACCCGACAATGCAGGTCGGAGCCGTTCCAGTCGAGTTCATCGATGAGTTGTTTGTGTACCTTGGTCGACGAGACGCCGCAGTCATGGAGCAGGCCCATGCGGAACAGCATGGTCTGCTCCTCTCGGCTGAACGCCATTCTGTCGGCGCAGGCAAGGGCCATATAGGCGACTCTCCTGCCGTGGAGCTTTTCGTCGGCCGAAACGAGATCGACGGTTCGGGAGAGAGCCCTTATCAATTGATCAAGATTGATCTTCATTTTTCTTGTTTCTATAAGATTTGTTTGCATCCTGGCCGACTCCGGGCCCGGCAACAGTTTTTTCAATATCCAAAATAACCCTTTTTCGGGAAAATTCAGGAGATTTTACCGCAGCGCGAAAAAAAACTCTGATTTTGTGCCATATCGGATTGTCCCTGATGCTTGTCAGGGATTTCGCCAAACGAGGCATGGAAGTCATCGTGGACAACATGACTTCGATAAAATCGATCGGGCGGGGGTGTGGCTTACGGCAGTATCCTGATATTGGGATACATGCCCTTGTTTGCGCCGAACTGGAACGGCTGGATGGTGTTTAAGGAAAGTCTCTGATTCTTCTGGGCATGCCCGGCGTTTTTGCCGTTTTCAAAAAAGGCGCCATTGACATCGAGGATGTGATGAATGCGGTCCTTGAAAGCCTTGACGAACATGGCTCCCTTGCCTTCGAAATGCATTCTGCCCAGGGAGATAGATGTTTCGACGGCGTTCAGTTTGACCAGGGCAATGCTGTTTTTGGCGAGATCTTCCTTGTTGCGCACCAGTCCCCAGACCAGATGATCGGCAGGGATCTCCAGGGGCTGATCGATATCGATAATGGTATGCGGCATGACCACACACCCTTCATTGACTGTCAGCCTGCTGTTCTTTTTCCCGCACAAAAAACTGTTGAAGCCGACGAACACCCCGAGCTTCAAATCCGCTTCGATCAGTTTTGCGCCATGGGCGGTGACGTTGTAGCCTTCCAGGGACGAATTGATGATGAAGCAATTTTCCTGGGCATTCGCCCCCTTGCCGAGGCTCGAATTCTGGATGTAGGCCCGCTGCGAAACGAGGACGTTGTCGGCGATCCTGATATTCGGCAGCACCACCGCATACCGGTCGAGCGAGGCGGTCTTGGGAATCGATTCGATCTCCTGGAGATTAACGAAATCGAACACCCGCTGGAACTCCATCTTGCGTTCCTCGATGAAGTCGATGAGGATCCCCCAGGGAACCTTGTCCGGCGAAAGGGAGACATAGTGTTCCAGCAGTTCCGCCGGATATTTGTAGAAGAAATTGAAGTTGCCGGGACTGTTGACCCAGATGGTCCCCGGATCGACCTTGAGGTGAGAGATCTCGCCTGCCTGGATGTAAGAATAGGCGCCGATTACGCAATCGCGCATAGTGGTCAGGTCGACGGTGGCGTACGGGCCGAGAAAGCTGCCGTCGGAGGGCGAGCCGTGGATGTTGGCATAGTCCATGGCCAGGGTATCCTTGATATAGAACTTCTCCGGCGTCTCGGGGTCGTGGGAATAGTTGTGCACGAGCGTCTTTACCAGGGCGCTGTCCTCGATATCGATGATCTCGTCCTTGGTCAGGGTCAGGGTGAATTTCTCGAACTGTATCTGTTGGTCTTTGCGCTTCAGTTCATCGCCTCGGATATCGCTTTTATAGAGCAGCGAGTTTCTGACCCGGCACTTGCCGAGAAAATAACTGCCGGCCAGCGCGGAGTGCTCGAAATGAAGGTCGAGGGGATGGTCCGGGGTGATCCCGTAGAAGGCGTAAAACTTGTTCAACTGATCGGGGGGAATGAGTTCGACGGCAAACGGGCTCACATCGAAATTCAATTCGCGCAGGTTGATGTTCACCCTCTGCACGATCCTGTTAAAGAGTTTTTCAAGTTCTGTCATATGATGACCTTGGGGTGTTGTTGTGTGGGGCGAATAATTATTTACCCTTCGCTCCTACTCCAGGGTGGCCATTTCATGAAAAACCGCGGCAAAGACGTCGGAAATCCTGAGAACGCCGACTATTTCCTTGTTGCGGGTGACCAAGAGCGACAGATGTGTGCCGGCCACCAGTTTGTGGATGGCGGTGTCGACACTGCAGTCCTCGGAAACGTATTCGCCGGGAGTGGGGGCCTGCATGAATTCTTCGACCTTTTTGGCGGCAGCTTCGCGGAGGGTTGTTTCTGCGATGATTATTTTGCGGGCTCTGAATTTATCGCGGAGCTGGGCAATGTAGGCCTCACTGAAATTGAACTTCCGCATCTCATCGATTTCATCGTTGAACTCGTGATCGCCTTCGATTGCTTTCAAGGCCCTGAGCTGGCTGATCTTGCCAACGACCTGACCGGCCGGATCGAGCACGAGGATCGCTCGGTGCTGATATTTGCTGACCGTATAAGCCTCCTGGGCCTGTTCGAGAACGTGGATGGCATCCAGCAGCGAGGCCCCGACGGTTACCGTGGCATACTCGGAGATGGGAACCATAAGGTCTTTGACAAGATAATTTTTCACGATACCCCCTTGGCAGCAAAACACAAAAAGTCGTCCGCAACTGTCAAGGTTCCTAATCTATGGGGAAAATCGTGTTTTGTCAATGATTCTCAATAACTCAGGGGAGGCGGGAGGCGCATTGCCTATCTGGTACTAGACTGGCCGACAAGAACGGGCGGACGGGGGATGAACATCATTGCCAGGTTAACGGCGTCGTCGTTGGCGTATAAATAGGGGTGCTGGAAGTAGCGGATCGGATAATCGGCGGCATGAAAGCCGTAGGTTTCCCGAAGGAAGATTTCGAGATCGGCCGGGATCGGGATCGATTCGGCGACATTCCAGATAACCGCGACGGAGGAGTACCGGCCGCTGGTAACGAGCGTTTCCAGCCGGTAGTCGGGCACGATCGCGGTACTCGCCGGAAAGCGGCAATGAAAATTGCCGGCCAGGAAGCGGTCGTTGCTGATGATTAACCCCTCGGTGAAGCCCGAGTGGCGCATATCGTCGGCAAAAGACTGGAAGGGGTAGTTGAGACGGCAGTAGCTGCCGGTGTAGGAGGCGCCGACGACCCTGAAGGTAAAGGCGGCATAGACGGTAATGGCGGCGACCAGCACGGTTGCCAGGTATATCCTGAATTTTCGGGGGGTGATCTCGGCGGACGAAAGCCTGGTAAAGAAAAAGATCGGGGCGACGAACAACAGCGGCTGCAGCCACCGGTCTTTCACGTACGTGACCTTGAAGAGGAGCACGATCAGCACCAGGGTAATGCACAGGAACAGCAGGTAGCGGCCGATAAAGCGGCGATGAAAATCACTGCCCTGGAGGCCGCGGCCCAGATAGCCGGCGGGAAAGATCAGTGCGCAGATCAGCCACAGCGGGGTCAAAAAAAGCAGGCTGTTGCGGAACAGACTGACGGTCCCGAGCAGCCAGTATTGCTCCACGCCGCGCTTGAATTTGCCGGTGGCGGAAAAGACGATATCCTGATTGCCGGCCATCCAGACCAAATAGGTGCCGGTGAAGATTACTAAAACCGCCAGGGTGGCGGCTATCCGGCGGGTAAAGAGAACCCTTCTGCCCTCGGCGAGGGAGCAGAGGGCGATTGCTGTGACGGTCACGAACAGGGCGAAATTGGCCTTGGCCATAACGCCTGTGCCGAGGCAGAGGCCGAGGATGCAGTAATTGAGGAGGCTGTCGTTTTTGATCAGCCGCATGGCCTGCCAGAGGGTGGCCGAGGCGGCGAACACCACCAGGGTGGTATGGGTCATATCCCGTTGCGACTCCCAGCCGATCTGCGGGATGAAGAGCAGCGAACAGGCGGCGAGAATGGCCGAACGGCGGTCGCCGAGAATATGGCAGGCGGCGAAATAGACGCAAACGTAGGTTAAAAAGAGCAGCCCGTTTTTCATGAAGCTGATGGCGAAGGCATTCTTGCCGAACAGGACGAAGAGTGCGTGCTGGATCCAGGTGTAGAGCGGCGGCTGCTCGGTGTAGCCGGCCAGCAGCCACTGGCCCAGCAGGGCCTGTTCCGCCTCGTCGTAATCGAGGGAGTCGGAAATAGTCACCCGCAGCAGGATGTGGAGCAGAAAATAGCCACCGAGGACAAGGAAGAAACGAAGCGTCAGCGTCTGCTGAGCAGTTGCGGAGACAGCGGGCGATGTCATGGTTTTTTCACAATCCGGCGCTCCCGCATCCACAGCAGGGTATTGCGGAAGTAGACGACAAAGCCGAAAAGCTGGCCGACGAACAGCACCGGATCCTTGCGGATGACCGCATAACTGAGAACCATCACCGAGCCGATGATGCTGAAGATCCAGAAGCCGATCGGCAGCACCGATTCCTTGACCTTCTCGGTATAAAACCACTGAATGATGAAGCGGAAGGTAAAGACGAACTGACCGGTCACTCCCCAGGCCATGAGGATGAAGGAAATGTCTTTGTTGCCGACGATATTCTTGAAATTATAGATCTCGCCGGTCAGCAGCCAGAGGATGGCGAAGAGGGGGAAGGTCAGGGCAACGACCCGGACCAGCTGCGGAATCTTTCGCCAGAAGCCGAGAAACTGGAGATTCCGTACGTACACGCCGTAGGTGATCGCCTGGCCGAGAATGATGGCCAGGTCGTGGCGGAGGATGCCGTAGACGATCATGAGGATCGAAGCAATCAGGCTGAACTGCCAGAAAATGAGCGGCGAGATGACCTTGCCCGCCCGTTCCGAGGAGATCCACTGGATCAGGAGCCTTGTCGAAAAGAGAATCTGGGCGAGAAAACCGACTGAGTAAACAAGGTACTGATTCATGAATTCCGCCGCACTACCTCATAGCGGATATACCGGCTGCGCATCCAGCGGAAGGCAAGGGTATCGAAGAACGGTCCGACCAGCCGGTTGAAAAGATGATATTTGCTGGTGCCGGCATAGCGGGGATAGTGGGAGACTTCGAGCTGCTTGACCCTGCCGCCCTGCAGTTGGACCAGAGCCGGGATGAAACGGTGCATACCGATAAAAAACGGCATCTCCTGGGCGAAAGAGGTCTTGATGATTTTCAGCGGGCAGCAGGTATCCTCTATGGCGTCGTTGATCATGAGGCGGCGGTAGGCGTTGGCAAATTTGGAAGAGAGCTTTTTCACCAGGGTGTCTTGTCGTTTCCGCCTGATCCCGTTGACCATGTCGTATTCTGGAAAGTGTTCGAAAAATCTGAGAAAATCGTCTGGACGGGTCTGCAGGTCGGCATCGATATAGCCGATCAGCGAGGTCCGGCAATGATCGATGCCGGCCTTGATGGCGGTGCTGAGACCATAATTGCGGTCAAACGAAAGCAAGCTGCAGTACTCTCTACTCTCGCATTCCTCTGCCAGAAGGACAAGGCTGTTGTCGGTCGAACCGTCGTTGACGAAGATCGTCCTGAGCGGAATCGGGGATTTCCCGGCAAAGCTATCCAGTTCAACGAAAAAACGAGGCAAGCTCTCTTCTTCATTGAATACCGGAACGACGATGGTCAATTCATCCTTCATGCTGCGGCTGGTTATGGATTTGGAACCCCGGCGAGAAACCCGCCGGCGGTCAAGGCGAGAAGTGCAAGATAATGAGTGCTTTCATAAAATTCTTGGTTACTGCTTTGCAGCACTCCCCTTTGAGAGTAAACCTCATATCGTTAACAGACATCGCTGTGAAACTCAAGCGATTTCAGTTCTCGTTGCCG
>Ga0079306_1002111_pt1 | contig 11604 bp, 13 predicted proteins | sample Methanotroph_Enr_FD_79181 | JGI IMG/M metagenome (GOLD analysis project Ga0079306, IMG submission 79181) | Enriched soil microbial communities from Old Woman Creek wetland in Ohio, USA - Methanotroph_Enrichment_5 | ecosystem: Environmental > Terrestrial > Soil > Wetlands | place: USA: Ohio...
AGGCTCCGGTACGCCTTGCAGCGATACCCGGAAGGTACTGTTGAACCAATCATCCACCTTGACTACAAAATCAAGGTTGATAATCGTGGAGCGGTGGATCCGGCAAAAGGTATTGTCGGGTAAACGCTCCTCCCACTCCTGCATACTGAGGTTGGTCAATCCTCTTACGCCATCGGAAAGATGAACTTCGGAATAGTCACCGGACGAAGCAATATATAGTATCGTGTTGATCCTGATAAACTTATAGCCAGATCCATACAAAATGAACAGCCGGTCGTCGCGGGTCAACTTTTTCCGGACAACCGGGGGTTCATCCGGTTTTTCAAACAGCCGGTCAATGGTGGTTTTCAATCGCGCCGGACTCACCGGTTTCAGCAGGTAGTCGAGGGCATTCACCTCAAATGCCCGGATTGCATATTCATCAAAGGCGGTGACAAAAATGATCTTTGCCCTGGTTATGATTTTTTCGAGCATTTCGAAGCCCGATTCACCGGGCATCTGAATATCAAGAAAGATTAGATCCGGATCGGTTTGTTCGATTAAGCTGATGGCAGTTGCCGAATGATCAGCCTCTCCGATGATCTCGATAGATTTGAATTCGCTGAGCATCGACCGGAGATCCATGCGGGCCAGCCGTTCATCATCGACCAGAATTGCCGAAAGTTTTTTGTCCATATCCGGTAAGAATTAATCTGGTTTTAACCGTTGGATTTCAATCCGTGCCACAACCGAATCGCCAACCTCGCCGATTTCGAACACATGTCGTCCGGGAAATGCATTTTCGAGCCGCTGCCTGATATTTCCGAGGCCGGTACCGGTACTCAGCGGGTCAAGTTCGGTTAACGGCATCCTCCATTTTCCGGTATTGCTGACGATGATTCTCAGCACATCGTTAACCATGGTCGCTTTGATCATGATTCTCAAGGGCATGGGACTGGTAATCATTCCATATTTTACCGCATTCTCAACCAGGGGATTCAGCAGAAAACTCAGTACCGGGAATTCCTCCGCATCACGGTCGACTTCGATCGTTGTGACCAGTTTTTCCTCAAATCTCCGGTGCTCAAGCGCAAAATAGTGTTGGATGGCCTCGATTTCCTCGCGGAGGGGAACATTGGCAAAGCTCTTGCTAACCAGGGAATACCGGAGAAAATCGGCCAATTCGGTCACCATTTCTTTTGAGGCTTTCTGATCCTCGCTGATCAGGGCGCGGATAGAGTTCAAAGAATTGAAAAGAAAGTGTGGATTAAGCTGATAGCGAAGCATTTGCAATTGTGCGCTCTGTGCCAGTAAATTCGCTTTATTCGCGCGCTCTTTTTCCAGGATCCACTCATTTCCATACTTAATGCCAAAATACAATACGCTCCAGGCAATTGGAACCGACAGATTGAGTAAGGCCATGAAGGCCAGGTCGGTCAGTGTATATGAAAATTCCGTATCGACAATAAGATTGTAAAGCCAATATTCGGCCACCGTATGTACTATTTGGAAAAGGATCGAGAACAACAAGATGATACCCAGGATGGTAGGAACCTTATAGTTCTTTTTATAGATATCCCGGTAGACGAGCCGGAGAACGCAGGTTAAAACAAAACCCAACACCGAAAACAACATCAAAGACATGAGTTTGTCCCGAGGAACTCCTTCGGTAATACCTTTTTGCACCAAACCTAACTTTTCACTGGCAGCCGTGAAAATGAAAAATCCAGTCCATCCCACGATCTGATAGCTCCAAAAGGTTATCCTGCTCAGGAGGGGCTTCGTTGATATCTCGTTTCCAGTCTTTGGCATGCTGATTTCTGTTGATTCTGATAAAGGTAGCTCATTTCCCGAAAACTGTTTTGCCGATCGGGCCAACTCACTTAATCAGCCGGTAAACGGTTTTTTGGATCGCCGGACGATACAGCAGTTTTCTTATCTGCATCCTGACGAATCATAGGACCGTTTAAAGATTTGTAACTCTTTCATCAGGTAATCGTCTTCATATTTATGGTGTAACCGTCAATAATATTGAAAATGAAACGAATACTGCTTGGATTCTTAGCATTCATCTTTGTTCAGGGCTTTTCGCAGAAATATCAATACAAAGTTGATCTAACCACTATGAAGGACAATCATCTCAAGGTTGAACTGAAGACCGAATTGTAACAACAGCCCCATCCGAGTTGGATGAGGCTGTTTTGGACTTTTACAGAGAGATTTTGGAAGATTCAGACAAACTGAAATAATTGTTTTGTGTGGGTGACCGGATTTGGTTGAAGAAACAAACCTATACAAAGTGGTTCATAATTCATTTAACTGCCAGGCTCATTCGCTTAAGTGGTTTATAAAAGTCAGCTTAACCACTATAATGTAGCCATAATACCGAAACTAATTCCAATAAATGCGCTAAGATCTAAGAATGTATTTTGGTAATAGTGTTGAAGAATTAAATTGGTAAACAATTCAGATGAAAAATACAAACGATCATTAATTCTACACAAAAATCCTCCCGATAATTCCGACATAAAACCGAGATAATATGTAGGTTTCTCAAGAGTAATTACCTCATTGGTTGATCGTGATACGCCATTAATGGCACTAAAATTCGACAAATTTGGACCCACCCCACACTTTAGAGTTCCAGTGAAATTCTTTTCTGGATTAAAAATCTTATGAAAACCCACCATTATAGCATTGTGATTTAAATGGTTATTAGAGTACACTTCATAACCCGGATTGGTAATTTCCTCATAATCGACACTTCTTGGCTTGAAGGAAGAATGCGATTGTGTTTTAGTATATTTAACAAACCAACCGCCACCCTTCGGATTCACTTTAACAAGACTTAGCCCAACACCAAAAGGATCACTATAATCCGAGAAAACAGAAAGAGTTTGGAAATCGCTCATCAGGCTTCCACTTACATTTAGTCTCCAACCAGGTTCTTGTTGTCCCTGAACAGAAAAGAAGGTAACAAGAAACACTCCGATACTAAAAGCACAGTTTTTCATTTTTTATGTTTTTTTGAAAACGTAATTATGGTATGACATATTGCATTTTCTTGTAAAAATCGCACAACTTGCTATCCAAATATTCCTGATAAAAGCTTAACAGCTTGTTTGGAAACTAACGTTATAAACACTGTGATCGTCTGCTTTCACTTTGGCCCCAACTTTGTATGAATTAGTATTACAGTATGGTTGAGTGTCACCGGGATATAGATTCATCCATTCACCTGGACCATCATACCATTGCCAAAAGCACAACCAACAATTTAAATAACCAGAAGCCATATAGATGAGCGGCAATTGTGAAGAATAGTAATGTTCAACATGAACATATGGGAAACCTGCTGGCCCTTTATAAGTCTGAGTTGTCAATGATTGTACAGCCTTGGACCCCTTCAGTCTTGTAAATTGGAGCTGGAAAGACTTGATATTGGTCTCAAAACTAGTAGATAGAACTTCAAATTCCAGGTCTGATCCTGTGACTATCTCCAATATAGTACCTGGTGTACTCCTTTCACGAACAGTATCTTTAAAAGGCTTCAATTTATCACTAACCTTAATTGATATTTTATTGGTTGACATGAATTCATCAATAAGGTTTTTTGATGGCGATGAAATTTTTAATTCTATACTATTAGCTTTAAAACCATCAAAAACCTCCGTTTCGATTGTAAACAAAGAATCTGTAACTTTCAGACTTGAAACTTTGCTAACCGTTTCATTTTGATTTTCTGTAACCCTATTCTTTTCACATGCACATACAAAAAAAGCAAGCTGGGAAATCAAAACAATATGCAGAATTTTCACTCTTTTCATAATGAGTAATATTAATTGCAATTTAAATAAAAGCCAACAATATAAGTAGCAGTGCTGTGATCTACAGCAAGGACTCTAATTCTAATTTTATATGCTCCATCTCTGCAATAATCTGGGGCACTATAGCCGGGCTCTACATATTCGTACTTATCCCAAGTCCAAAAGCAAAGCCAGCAGTCGCGATACCAATAGCTGCCAACAATTCTTCCACTTGGGTCACTACCTTTGTGGTAAAGCTTAATTTGTTGAAAATCCGTTGGGCTCGTGTATTCTTCCCATGTTGGATCAACAGGTGGAGTATTAATTAAACTTTCTACTAATAGATTCACGCCGATGGCATTTTCATCTAAATCTGCTCGAATTATTTGAATGCTAACAGTTTTCTCCGATAATTCCTCTTTGCTATCCGCACTTATAAAAGTTTTTATTTCCCCATTTGAACTTAGTTCTTTGCCTCCATCTGGGAATATAGCCTCGATTTTAAAGCTACGCGAGTCAAGAAAATCAGCTAATTTTTCCTGATTAACAGCACTGATCAGTAAAGTAACACTATTTCTAAGTGATTCATCATTGATAATTATCTGTTTAGATAATCCATAAGGTCCAGTAGCTGTTTTTGCCTGAATCTGAATTAACATTGTCAGACTTAAGATCAGCAAATTCAATCCTATCAATTTCATGCTTTTCATAAAATAAATTTTAAAAATTAGTATTAATATTAACTATAAAGAAGCACTAGGTAAAAAGATTCCTGAGAGTCTCTGTGGGTGTACAACAAGATTATGAACATGTAGATCATAGGGTTCCCAGACCAATTCCCCCGCGAGTATTTGTGCCAAGGAAAGGTTAGTAATTACAACTATAAAGGGAAGAGCGGTCTGTAAACACAAAAGGTAAAAACCACTAATTCTAAGAAATGCTTCCGGTATGACTAACCCCAAACCTGACCTCATCGATCCTTGGAACCAAGAAGCAAACTGAGATTTTCCTGAGCTGAATCTACTTTCAATGTTCTGTTTACTATTCATCATCCATGAATAAATAAATATTCACTTTCATATGAAAAAAATAGGAACCATCTTGGGTGGCTAATCCGTTACTAATATAAAGAGAGTTTTCAAGAAAACAACCCCCGGTGTGAAGAATTGCACATTTTGTAAAATATTTCCTCATTAGGGGTTACCTATTCAAAAATTTTAGGATTAATAAAAATGGGCAGTATTTTATCTAATAACATAGATGCATATATATGTCACTTAGTAAATGCATGATTATTGTGGTCAAAACATTAAAAATCATCATGTTAACCAATAGTTCTAAAAAAGCCCCACATATCAAGATGGGGGCCTTTCTCCCGAAATGAAGTCCAATACTACGGTACCTTTACATTAAAGAGTCCAATTTGGACTTGCTATCCAAATCCGGAGTCTGAGTTAAGCTAAGCTGCATGTTTAAAATTACTATTTATTTTCTCAAACTCTTCAATCGTTTTATACCCCAAGGCAGAGTACCGCCGGCGCCAGTTGTACCAGCTTTCAATCCATTCAAAGATTGAAAGCACGGCTTGATCCTGGTTTTCATAGTTATTTGAATATATCCATTCCACTTTGATGGATTTAAAGAAGTTCTCAGCTACCGCATTATCCCATCAATTACCTTTTCTGCTCATACTTCTGGTTATCAATTTATTTGATTTGAGAATGCGGGCGAAATCATCACAAGCATATTGGACTCCCCGGTCTGAATGAAAAATCAACGCTTCTGTAACGGGTCGGTTGGTAATGGCCATAAACCAGGCTGCAAGAATCGTCTCGGCAGCTGTCAGGCCTTTGCTTATAGCCCATCCGACTACTTTCCGGTCAAACAGATCGATCATAACCGTTAAATAAAGCCAGCCCTTATAGGTTCATACATACGTTATATCTGAAACCCAGACTTCCCCGGGCCGGGTGGCCGAAAATTTCCGGTCCAGCACATTCGGGGCAATCGGGTTATTATGCTTGGAGTCCGTAGTGGCAACAAGCTTCTTCCTTCTTCGTGCCTGGATCCCTGCTGCCTTCATCAAACGCGCAACCAAAGGCCTAGAGGCATTTTTGCCCTGAGCCCGGAGTTCTTTTGTCATCCTCGGGCTACCATAACTGCCTTTGCTGGTTTCAAAAACATCCAGTATCACCGTTAAAAGAGCTTCGTTCTTCTTCCAACGACCAGAAGGGCAGGCCTTTTGCCATAGAAAATAACTGCTGGTACTTACATCGAATATATTGCACATCTTCTCGACGGTAAATAGGGTTCTATGGTCACTTATGAATTGGTAGATTTGCCATCTCTCCTGGAGAAAATGCTTATCGCCGCAACCGATAGAGCAGTTCCGGCGACACGCCGTATTCCTCAGCAATCTGTTTGGCGTTACCCCTGGCCTGAGCAAGTTCAACCAATTTTTACTTGAACTCCTTGTCATACTTGGTCCTCTGTGTTGTCATCATGGTAAGTTACTACTTTTAGTAGCTTAACTTACACTCCAGTTTTCTGTAGCATATCCACTGGATGTTCGTCAATTCATTTGTACCATTGGTTAGATTCTCCAACCGGATATACTTTTTTAACCCTATCTTTCATTGTTGGATCTAAGTAATATAACCATGATACGATTTATTTGCCTTCTCATCGGTGGTTTTTTGTTACAAAGCAGTTTGTTCGCCCAATATCCTAATGTAAGGATCGGCAGTTCGCTAAACTCAATGGATCCAAACGAGCCATCCGTCTGTATCAATCCACTGAATACCTAAGAGATAATTGTCGGATCCAATATGGACAACTATTACCTTTCCAACGATGGCGGTCTCACCTGGCAACATGGTGTATTGCGCTCATCCTATGTGGTTTACTGTGACCCGGCCATTATTTGTGATGATCAGGGAAATTTCTTCTATGTCCATCTTGTTCCCGATCTCAGGCGCGTAGTTTGCCAGAAAAAAATATCAGGATCAGATACATGGAATGATGGTTCCTTTACCGCTCTCAACGGCACGATGGATATTGACAAGGATTGGGCAACCTTCGATCCGGTTAACGGGAACCTGTATGTTACCTGGTCGCAATTCAACCGGCACGGCAGCACCGATCCCAGGGACTCAACCATAATTTTCCTATCACGCTCTGAAGACCGCGGATTAACCTGGTCTGATAAAATCCGGATCAGCCAGCGTGGCGGAAATTCATCAGGCGGCTTCATGAGCGTTCTTGGCTCCTATCCCACAACGGGTCCCAACAGTGAAGTATATGTCTGCTGGTGGAGCACAAACGGATTGATGCTTGACAAATCAACCGATAAAGGCAGAACCTGGTTACCAACCCATTTGCAAATAACCTCTCCTGTTCAATGGATTTACCAGGTCCCGGGAATGCAGCTGACTCCGACTTTCCCGGTGATCAGTTGCGATCGGAGCAACGTGCGATACAAAGGTTCCATTTATATCAACTGGTCGGATAACCGGAATGGTGCCAATGCCTATGACAGCCTTGCCGAAGCCTATATGCTTTCCGGTAACAAGGAACTCGCCATTAAGAATTATGAAAAATCGCTTGAACTGAATCCGCAAAATACCAATGCGGCGGAGCAGTTGAAAAAACTTAAAACAAAATAAAATTAATTTAATACATCCATGAAAATTAATAGAATTATGAGATCAACTGGCATTCGTTTTTTTGTTTTTATTATCTGTATTAGCACATTATCAGCGTGTGCGCAGCAACAAAGTAATTTAACAAACAAAGAGAAATCCGATATAATTGATAAATCATCAAAATTATTAAACGATAAGTATATTTTTTCTGATGTAGCATTAAAGGTTGAGAAGCATCTTAAATCTCAGTTGGGAAGTGGCGTATTTGATACAATCACCACCACAATAGAATTTGCTAAAAGGTTAACCATTGAAATGCAATCTATTAGTAAGGATAAGCACATGCGCTGCATTTCAAAATCGGGAAGAGCAAAATCAGGACCAACCAGAAAGGTACCTGTTTTTCATGACTACGAAAAGTTGAGTAACGAAAAGAACCTCGACTTTATTCGCGCTGGAATGCTTGATAATAATATTGGTGTAGTTGAAATACTTAATTTCCCGGGATCATCCCGGGCAAAGTCTTCAGTTGATGAAGCTATGAGCGCAATATCTTCTTCAAAAGCGTTGATAATAGATTTACGTAGAAATAATGGAGGTGACCCCAGCCTTGTTAGGTATATCTGTAGTTATTTTTTTGATAAACCAACTCATATAAACAGCATCTATTGGCGATCGAGAAATAGAACTGCAGATTTAATTACTCTGGAAACGGTTCCTGGAAAAAAAATGGTAAATACTCCAATCCTCATTCTAACCAGTTCATACACCATCTCAGGTGGCGAGGAGCTTGCCTATGATATTCAGACACAAAAAAGGGGAATTATAATCGGAGATGTTACTGGAGGAGGTGCCAATCCAGGGGATAAATATTCCTTGAACAAGGATTTGAAACTATTCGTTCCAACTGGTATGGCAATAAATCCAATTACCAAAACAAACTGGGAGGGTGTAGGTGTAAAACCAGATTTTGAAGTTGAGGCATCAAAAGCGTTTGAGGTTGCTCTGGGAAAAATCGAAAAAGACAATTAGGTTGACTGCAAATTTGTTGATAAGTTGAATGGTGTTTTTATGTTAGCTCAAAAATCGTCAGAGAACTATGAAAAATCACTGGAACTGAATCCTCAAAATACCAATGCGGCGGAGCAACTGAAGAAACTAAAAGTAAATTAATTAGGGAATATCAATATGAAAATTCATAAACATTTTACCGCATTACTAATTTCATCATTGGTAATTAATACAATTCTAAGCGCACAAGGAATAAGAGAACCCCAGCAGATGATGGGACCTCCTTCAGGTTCATATAAGTGGATTTCTGGAGTCATTAGTGTTTCATTACCATTTGAAATGATCGGAAATTTAGTTGTAATCCCAATTGAAATAAATAACATAAAGACAAGATTTATCTTAGATACCGGTATGCCATTAATGGGCGGCTTGATTACTAATTCCAAAAAAGCTGAGACATTAAAACTATATTACTCCGGAGAAGCACAAATAGGTGGTGCAGGCGGAGGAATGGCAAAAGCGAAAATTGCCAGTGGCGTTAATTTCAAAATAGGGAATCTGGAATTCAAAAATCAGACATTTATTGTAATGCCGGAAAGTAAAAACCTTACTTTCTTCGAAACCGATGGAGTAATTGGCAATGAAATTTTATCCCGGTTTATTGTTGATATTAATTATGACAGCAAGACAATAACACTTACCGAACCATCAAATTATATTCCTACAAAAAATGCTGAAGAAATCAAGATTAACATTGAATCCGGAATTCCATTTGTAAATAGTTCTGCGATTATGGAAAGCGGTAAGATTGTACCTTTAAATATGGTTTTGGATTTAGGTGCAAGTCATTCATTATCATTTGTCCTTGGATCTCAAAAAAGCATTGTTTTGCCGGCGAAAAATATAAAAGTCAGCACCGGAAGAGGTATTAATACAGAATTGTTTGGATATATGGGGAGAATTAAAAAATTCAAAATCGGTTCCTATTCATTTGATAATCCTTTAGTATCATTCAGCGAAAACAAGCTGATGCCATTTGAAAAAGAGGGGAATTTAGGAAGTGGTATTCTGAAAAGATTCAATGTCACATTTGATTATCCTAACAAGCGATTCTTTATCAAACCGAACAAATCTTTTAACGATCCTTTTGAATTCAATATGGCTGGAATACAAACCTCAAAATTAGCAGGTGGGATTATTAAAATTGATAGAGTTCTGCCCAATTCCGCTGGAATGGAAGCCGGGCTTATGGTAGAGGATGTAATAGTCAAAGTAAATAACACTAAAGCTATAGATATTCCCAATGCTGAATTTCAAAAGATTTTTGAAAAAGATAATGAAGTAGTAGTGATAGAAATAAAACGTGGTGATGAAATAAAAACAATTTCTGTTAAAACGAGACGGATAATCTAATTTTAATGGTGCGCAATCAAAATCAGATAATTCAAAGCAACCACAATAATGATGAAAACACTATATGCAACATCAATTCTGCTTATCCTTACCATCCCTCTCATTTCTCAGACATTAACCCAGAAAACCGATCTGGATAAGAAGGTTCAGGCTTACCTTGACAAGAATCAAAGCAACCGGCATGAAGGAAACATTCCGGCGTCGGATGGTAAGATCTTTTTCGATTTAATCGTCAAAAACGGGTATACCCGCGCCCTCGAAATCGGAACCTCCACCGGTTATTCAACCATCTGGTTGGCCTGGGCACTTAGTAAAACCGGAGGAAAACTGATCACAATCGAGATCGATGAAGCGAGGTACAAAACCGCAATGGCGAACTTCAAAGAGGCAGGATTATCAGATTACATCGATGCACGATTGGCAGATGCTCACAAATTGGTTTATCAACTAAAAGGTCCGTTTGATTTTGTGCTGATGGATGCTGATAAAAGCATGGAATATATTGAAGCAACTGCGCCGAATATTGTCCAGGGAGGATTGTTTGTATCCCATGGCTTCCATGATCAAAATGAATCCTATGAGCAGAGTTTAAAAAGGCTGAAGAGCTTTGAAACGAACTTTAACACCGGTGGAGGATTCTGTATCAGTAAAAAGAAATAAAATGAATGGCCATGAAAACTAATTCCAAAATAGTATTTACAGCCAGTTTCGCATTTTTACTCCTGCTGGTTTCATGCCAGATAAAAGTTACCTTTTTAAATCCTGTCACAGTACCTTTTGTTCTGGATCACAATCGAATGCTGGTTGATGCTGAAATTCAACGGAATGACAGTACCTGGCGCAAAGTGCGCCTCTGGGTGGATACGGGCAACCCCACTTTTTACATCAGCGAATCACTTGCGCGTGATTTAGGTATTGATTTATCAGCCACTGAAGATACTGCCTTCAAAAGCCCGGGACTTCAGGTGAAAACACCGGGAGCAATCAGGATTGGAGACAAGAAAATCAGTCTGGATGGAGTGAAATCACGTGTGGTCTTTCAACCCTTCTGGCTGTTCAGTACCATGCATATCGATGCCAACCTGCCGTCGACAGTTTTGAAAAAGTACAACGTTGTTTTCGATTACCCGGAACGGCAACTTACTATTGCTGAACCGGGTGGCTCAAATCACCGTGGGGAACCTTCTCCGGCCAGTATTCATCCGGAAACGGGAATTGTGCAGATCGATGCGGTCATCGATGGTGACAGCTTAAGCTTCGCCCTCGATAATGGTGCTTCGTACAGCTTTATTTCCGAAGATAAACTGTTGAAATATACAGATTTACATCCCGGTTGGCCCCGGATGACCGGAACAGCCGGATGTGCCAACATGTGGGGATGGTGGCCTACTAATGAGCAATCGTTTCCTGTGGTCAGAATTCCGGAAATCAAATGGGGAGAAACACTCCTGACTCAGGTGGGTATGGTGGGCGTTCCAAAATTTTCTCCTGAAGGACCCACCCTGGGAGAATGGTACTCCCTAAAAACAGCTCATCCCGTAGATGGATTCCTCGGTCCCAATGCTTTTAAAAACTACCGGGTTGAAATTGACTATAAAAACAATCGGGTATACTTCGAGAAAGGACAGGAACCGGATCCGGGTGAAATGAACCTGGTTGGCATTTCGGTTCGCCAGCTTCCGGATAACAAATACCAGATTGTGGGGATTGTAAATAAAGATGGAAAACCTGCTGTTGTTGGTGTAGAACCC
>Ga0079306_1002114_pt1 | contig 11598 bp, 12 predicted proteins | sample Methanotroph_Enr_FD_79181 | JGI IMG/M metagenome (GOLD analysis project Ga0079306, IMG submission 79181) | Enriched soil microbial communities from Old Woman Creek wetland in Ohio, USA - Methanotroph_Enrichment_5 | ecosystem: Environmental > Terrestrial > Soil > Wetlands | place: USA: Ohio...
ACAAAATATTCGCCATCAAAAAGATCATTTTCCATATATTTTTTGCCACTCAAAAGCAATGCATTGTATGAATCGTAAGGCTTTTTTAATTCTTTGCTCATCTCAATAAAAGCGGTCAGTGCTCCAAGGTAAAAACTTGTACACATACCATCAGGTCCCCAGAATTCAATGTCGTAGGTATTGTGATGGGGTTCTTCAAGGTATCCCTTGTGTTTAGGGTCCCATGTTTTGATACCATAATCGAGGCTTTTTTTCACATTTGGGTAAAGACCTTCCATCCATTCTGTATTACCACTGATCCGCCATTCCCTGTAAATTTTCATGATCCCGCCCAGCTGTCCGTCAGAAGCTGCGTAAAAATCATGGTTTGGTTCAGATATAGGCAGACTTGCCCTGAAAGTTTGATGTCCATCTTCATTTTGATTCACTTTAAATTCTGTTTCACGCAGCGTACGTTCCAAAGCAGGAAATAAATGAGGAATAGCCTGTGCATAATTCCATACATGTGTACAGCTGCCGGCGCAACAGCCCGAATTGTCCCCACAACCTTCCCATGCCCATAATTTTCCGTCAGATTGTCTTAAGACTGTCGGAGATTTTAAAATTGTAAGATTGGCAGCAACGGCCTCAATTACTTCTGCAGGAAGGGTAGATGCGAAAAATGCATCACGGAACAATTCGCTGTTTCTCTTTAATTCTGCATAATGAGTTGCCCAGTACCTGACAAGTTCGCCTAAATTCTGAAAACGTTTTGCATACCAGGGTTTATAATATGGAATTTCGCAAACGCCTCCCGGGCAACAATCCTTTGCTCCTGCTTCAATATTTAAAGATTTCCATGTTCCATAATTGTCTTTTTCAAAGTCTTCAATTAAAATCGAAGAAGGTGAAAGTTTATTAAGATTTTCATCCTTATTGTCTGTCAGGATAAAATTGTCGGCCAGCACATGTCCCCAGGGATTGACACACAAATCGATAATTCTTATGCTGGCTTCTTTTCCCAGATACGGTTTTAAATCCCAGGCTTTTGTCTCCAGCGTTTCAGTTCGATTTCCGGTAGCAGTTTCAACAATTTTATCGCCGATTACAAGATTCACCGATGTTTTGTCTTTGAGGTTGCCACCTCCTACCAAAAACTTCATATATCGTTTACTAACCTTGAACGGAACGGATTGTAAAATTCCTGTTTGTCCGTCACCGTCCGGATCAAAGGTATTTACCAGATGTTTTCCCAGGAAACCAGTAATGCCCTGTTGTTCAGAAACATTGCCAGCAGAGGGTTTGTCACTGAAAGCAGGGCCGGCTTTTTTATTATTGCCGACCATAAGTTTAGATTCGGGAAGATACCAGCAAAAGTTTACAATAATTGTTTTTTCCTGATCAGGAAGTAATTTAAAAGGAACGAAAATTGAAGCCCCGGGTGCTTCACCCATCACGGGAGGATTTGTTGAAATCTCTCCATTTCTAATCGTTTTCCAAAGAATTGTCAGTGAGTCAAACCAACCTCCGCGAAACCAACAATGATCGACAACCGCGTTGTTGTCATCAACAAAAATAGTTAGCCCAGAATCTGAAGAATTTCCTTTGGCATCATTGACCATTGTAAAACCATTTTTGGCTTTCAGTATCCGGCCATTTTTTTCAGCAATAAAATTGCGTGCATTCCAGGAAAAAACAGCCTCAACTGGTTTTGTTGAATTGTTTTTAAAATGATATTCCATGGCACCAACCGGTAGGCTTGAATTATCTTCGTCTGTTGGGATAAAAGGACTCCAGCCCAATACCTCAACCTTTAGTGGGACGTCTTTGTCTGTCAGTTCCAATGTAGCAAATGGGAACCGGGGCAAGAACCGGCCATTTTCAAAACGGGGTAATCCATAGTTCTTACCGCTGCTGCCGTTTCCTGTTCCACCAGTTCCAAATAATTTCCAGGTGGGAACAGGCGCTTCCAAAACCTTGGCTCCATTTTCAAAACCTTTTATACTGATTGCAGCAAAGGCAAATGGCTCGTTATAAATTTCGGGTTTGTTGTTTACTGACAGGTGTGAGATGGCACCTGTCCCTTCCATGCAAAACATGCCGGCTCCGATGCCCCCGATTGGGAAAGCAACCCGGTCGAGGTTTTTCCCGCTGTAATAGTCGTTAAATTTGTGCCCGCCTGGATCAGTGTTGCCTTTCTCTTTTGAAAAAGAAAAAAACAATGAACTAATCAATAAAAACACCATCAAATGAATCGAATTTATTTTTTTCATCTGTTTTGTATTTAATCAATTATTTACTGATTTTTCGAGGTATATTCTATGCAGTAAAAACATGTTAGTTCCCGATTTCTCCCGACCATCCTTTAACACTATCGTTATGGTATTGGTCCCTTCTTTGATAAAAAGTGTCCCAATAAATTCCTTTTCAATAAGAGTGTTTTCATTGGCGTATCCTTTCAATATACCACTGATCGGAACCTGGCGTTGGTTTATCTCATAACCAAGATGTGCCTTTTTCATATTCCCGGCTTTTGATTGCTTTTCTGACAGAAACAATCCCGAAGTAGCAAATAAATACAAAGCAAAAACAAGCTTGTAATCAATATGAAAGGAATCAAATAAGATGTACCATCAGGACTTTTAATAAGCGATGCTTTATTTTTTTTCATTGTTACAATTTGTTTTTTAGTGGCACCTGCACATGCGGGAGAATTCGGGGCAGACTGGGACGAATTTAATGATTTTTACATTTATTTAAAGGCCTGTTTGATAACGGAAATTGGCACATTGAACAACTTTTCTGTAATTAAACTTAACTTAGTTTCATTGCCTGAAATATGAAAAATTCGCTGTCTGTGCGTGATTTTTTCATTTGGTGCCAGTAATGCTGCCGGAGATGAACTTTCAATTTCATAGAATGGTCCCATAATCGATCCGTTTTCTACCGGTCCGTCGTTATAAGAATTAACAGCATCACCACTTAACAGATTATCCTGATTGCCCCATTTTGAATTGACATATTTTGCCGGTTTTTCAGGTTTTGAATACCATAGCAGTGTTAATACTTGGTTTTCAGGATCATAACTCCCGCAATACGGTAAGGATCGTTGAGGAGAAATACCTATTTTACTGCGGTATTTTCCATCGGTTTTAAAAAACAGGACTCCATCTTTCACCAATAACCGATCAGATGGGACTTTACCAAAATAATCATCAGTTACAATTTTTCCCAGATCAGCTTCACTTCCTTCCTTAAAAGGAATAAAAACAACTCCTTTCTCTGACGGATTAAACATCGACAACAGCCAGATTGACAAGAATCCGGTTTTTTCTACCCATGCTGATTTGCCTTTATTGGTCAGGATGTTTTCCGATTCATATGCCACAAAATTCAGTGATGTATCAAGCGGAAGTTGTAATACCTTTTCAGCTTCAGAGCGGGTAAGCAGTTTCACGTTTCGCTCGACTCCAATTTCCATGTTTGTACCCGAAGCATTGGGTAATGCAAACTCTTTTCGGAAACTCACACTTCCAGGCGTCTGGGATACAACATCAAAAGGTTTTGTATCAATCTCTTTTGGAACTACCCAATTGGCATAAATTTGTTCTTTCCCTTTTGGAAAGTAGATTGAAAAAGGTCCCCCCTCAGGACCTAGCCAGATGCGTTCTTCGCCTCCGTAGGGATTAAATTGGTTACTCACTTCTCCCGATTCAATCAGTTTGTAGTTGATCCAGCCAAAACTTTGCCCTTCATTTCCACCTGCAGAGCTTGTCATTACACGTCCCTGGTAACCTGGCACAAGGAGAAGGCTGGCTTTTGACTGATCGTCTTTCAATTCAATAGTTTGAATATGCCTGCTTGAAAAGAATGCTACATCATACCCGTAAGTTCCCTTCACAAAACCCGATTTCGTATTATTCATCCTATTTTTATTCTGTCGGCCAGATGGAGCACATGCGACTGAAAGAAATGCGATTATGAAATAAACCAGGCGGTTACAGTTTTTTACAGATCGTTTCATGTGTATATAATTTGTTTTTTAGCTGCCTTAATTCACTTCAAGTTGTTGCCATGAAGGCAGTTTGGGGAAACTTGCATGTGGATCTGCCTGGTACCAGAAGCATGTTGAAGCAATGTTGGATTGTTGCTGTAAATACCTTCCTCCCTGTCTCCAACCTAAATCCTGAATAGTTATTTTCAGGTCTTTTTCAAAACGTACCGGATCCAGTATATGCCAGCGGTAAAGACCAAATCGTTGCATTACATTATAGTGTCCATCGCCCCTGATAACCTGGTGAAGACCTGCATATGGTGTGCAGAACTCGGTATATACAGTTTCCTCAACGCCAGCTTCATTTTTCTTTTTGGTATCAAAATCATATGACCCACAGAAATAATCCTCGGTGCCGGTTCCGCATATTGTTGGAAACTTGCTGTCACCGTCAATGAAAAACTTGATTTCACCTTCTCCCCACCAGCCATTATTATTTACCCCCCAGGCCATATACACGCCAACATACTGACCTTTCCCTTTAATGTTGTCAACAATCGTATAATCTGAGGTTGTATTAATATTCACCCTTCGGAATTGAGCATGAAAATAAGCTGCGTCGGCAGGCACATTGGTCAGGGTATAATCAACCTGATAATACAAGGACATCGGATCCTTGTCACTGATGTTTTCCATCGTAATCCTGCATTTTTTCCTGAAAGGCATAGTCCAATAGCAGTTAAAAGCACTTCCCGGATTTACACAAACAGCCAGGGAGTTAAGTGGAGCATACTTGTTCCAGCCCATGCCAAAGAAATCACCAACAGGACATTCTACAGACGGTTCAGTTTCGCCATCCCAATAAATACGTAGAATAGAAAATCGCCAGTTTCCTGTTGGAGTCATCCAGATATGCTGAATTGCGCCCATCCCTTCTATTTCAGCGATTGTAAAAGTCTCTCCTGGCTTGATACGCACGTAGGGATTCACTTTCCAGCCCTGCCCTAAATCCCGGGCCGCATAACTGGCATTGGCCGTATTGTCTATATCTTTATCTTCCGGCCTGGCCATTCCTCCTTTACCTTTGGCCCCGGTAAAATTTTCAGGACTGATCGAACGGGTTTTTGCGTCTGACATCCTGTATAAATTACCCATATTCATTTCCAGTCCGTTAAATGCGGATTGTGAAGAAACGTCCAGAATTGTCAGGAAACTGACTACAAAGTAAATTATTGTTCTTTTCATTTTAACAGGTTTTAAAAGTTTAATTAATCGCTTAAGCATTTGGAAGAAAAAATCTGAACTATAAACTCGATTGTCGCTTATTTAGTGTATGCCGTAATTTGGTATGGACAATTTTAGTGGAGCCGTTAATCTGTTCAATCAGAACCCTTACAGCTTCCTTTCCCATTTCTTCAATAGGTTGTTCAATATAAGTTAAAGGGGTATAGAAAAAATCGAAGGCTTCATTGCCGTCAAAACCGATAATTGCAAGTTCTTCAGGTATTTTAAGGTTAAGTTTTTGAACACAATATAAACCAGATATAGTCAATGCATTGGTTGCAAACAATATGGCATTAATTTTCTTTTCCCGACAGCTAATTTAATCATAGCTTTCTCGGTATCAATTCGTCCATGATTGTAACGTACTTCTTTCCCAACACGCTTTTCTTTCTCCTGGCCATTTATTACATACGAAACAAGTGCAATTGAAACTCCAACTTTTTCTGCTATATCTTTTAAGGACGTTCTCCTGGACATTTTAACAGTATCGTTTAATTCCGTATTATCTGAAAACAGACCTAACATTTACTTTTCCAAAATTAGCTTAATCGTTTAAACAAACAAATTCAAATTGTATGTTATAAAACATATTTAGAATAATACCAATATATGAACATACAATACTGACAATTAGTATCTTAATAGAAAGTCAAGGCACTGCCACATCCCGGCTACCTCACGACCCGAATAAAGATAGTTGAAGTTTTAGTTAGCAGATACCGGTAAAATCAGGTATAAAATTAAGCTATTAGGCACCAGGAAATATAGAAACTGTTAAAAATATAGAATGATAGCGAATATCGGATCATTCTATCAAATCAGCACGCTTTGCTGCAATGCATAACAATTCGATTTGTAGAACTAAATAAACAAATAGTAGAATTATATTTAAATATTAAAATTTCATACAAGCCTAAAACATGATATATGTCATGTTTAATAACAAATTGTCTTTCTACAATTGTATCATAAAATTGTCGGTAATAATCATTTAAGCCAGTAAAACTAACTGCTGCCTGCTTAAGGGATATTGATGATCTAAATCAATTATAAAACATTGTATTAATTAGAATACTTCTATTTTATAGTAGCTGTTATAGCCCATAATCAAACTTTGAATTATACATCCTAAAACTATTATTATGAAAACAACACTCCTGTTTTTGCTTTTTGTATTTGTACTTGTTCCATCGTATTCCCAGGATAGAAAATGGGCAGTAAATCTCGGAATTGAAGGTGGTACAGATGCAATGTTTGGTTTAGCCGGGGTTTCGACCTTAAAAACCGCAGAAAACCCTTTGGTAAGCGCAGCAGATCTTAAACGTACGTATGCCTTTTCCGCTGATTTATACCTGGAATTTTTAAAATTAGCCAGCAGGCGAAATACAGAATACGGATCAATCAAACCAACCTTTGGAATAAAAACAAAAATAGAGTGGGACTTTTTTAATGCTGATAATACGATGAACGGACAAGGCGGTACCGAAACTTTTGGATTTAACTATGCGGCTGTTCCGCTGTTATTTGAATATTGCCTGGGTTATAAACAAGGTGTAACACGGTCAAGTCATACGCCAGGCACTACAACCTATACCGGAAGGTCGAATTATGACGGATCATATTCGGTTACCGAAAGTAGTACAGCAGGAACTTATAATCCGGGTGGCGCCAGAACATCCCATGCTACATTTATATATTTTGGTCCAAAATTATGTTACCTGTTTAAATCATTCAACTATACAGGAGATCCGATCGTTGACCAAAATCTCGTGAATAATTACTACGCATTGGTTGGAGGCATCACCTTTTGTTATCATAGCCTGAACCTCGATTTTTCGTATCAGAAAGGAATGACCAGCATCTATAAAGGCAAGGATATTACAATCGATGGGTTTTTGATGACTATAGGTATTAATTTCACAAGCCGGCTGTATAATAACTGATTGCCTTTTTGCTTATCATCATTGTATGGCCACGGCATGCCGTGGCCATATAGGCATGCCCAGCTGATTCATTTTTTGTACCTTCGTGTTGTTAACCTTCTTAACTAAATTTTAAAATATGGAAAACAATAATTTTTCCAGGCGTAATTTCCTCAGAACATCTGCGATTACAACAGGATTAACGGCAATCAGTCCTATTGCATTTGGCAATAATCCGGAGATTTCTGAAATGGAAAAAACCAAATTGCCAAGGGAAGTCTGGATTGCCGGGATTTCACAAATGGATTTACATGCACAGACTCCTCAATTAATGGTTGACGAGATATTTGTCATCCTGAAAGATGTCGTTAGTTATAAGCCGGATATTATTTGCCTTCCTGAAGTTTTCGCGACTTCAAATATTGAACAAAAGAACGCATTATTAGAACTGGCTGAAATATCAGAGAATGTATTGCAACAATTTTCAAGCTTTGCAAAGCTGAATAAATGCTATGTTATTTGTCCCCTATATACTTCCGAGAATGGGAAAATATTTAATTCGGCTGTAGTGATCGACAGGGCCGGTTTAAGAATGGGTGAATATCGGAAAATTCATCTTCCGGAAGATGAGATTGATATCGGCCTTACTCCCGGACCTCTGGAACCTGCAGTGTTTCAAACAGATTTTGGAAAAATAGGTATCCAGATATGCTACGACATTTTATGGGATGATGGCTGGGCTAAGCTTCGGAAGCAGGGAGCAGAAATCGTTTTTTGGCCTTCGGCTTTTGCCGGCGGACAAATGATAAATACAAAAGCATGGCAGCATAAATATCTTGTCGCTACAAGCACCCGTAAAAACACCTCAAAGTTATGTGATATTACAGGAGAGGTGGTTGCACAAACAGGTATATGGGATAAAAATTACTATTGTGCACCTGTCAACCTTGAAAAAGTATTTTTACATACCTGGCCTAATAACAGACATTTTAAAGCGATCAGGAAAAAATACGGAAGGAAAGTCAGGATAACTAACTTTCATGAAGAGGAGTGGTCTGTCATAGAAAGTCTCTCATCTGATATTTTTATATCAGATATACTGCAGGAATTCGGCATGAGAACCTTTGAACAACAAGCTGCTGATGCAGAAATCGCTCAATTAAAAGTCCGAACGGAATGATATCAAAGCGTGAATTTTTATTAAATTTCACGTTGCTGTAGCGTCATCTTTCCCACTTTCTTCCTATACCAACGATAAAAAACCGGTCTCTCCAATTAAAACAAAGCTTGCACTGGTGGGGACAGGTCCGCGTGGTACCTATAACTGGGGAAAACCGGTAATTGAGGATTATAAAGATTTTGTTGAAATGGTTGCGTTACGCGATATAAATCCAAAGCGAATGGCAGCTTCAAAAGCAATACCTGGAATCAATGCGAAGTGCTATTATACAAGTTCGGTTCAGGTCAATTATGACAACGGAACACAGATGTCATATACGATGAATACTTTCCTTCCTATTGATTTTCTAAGACTTTGAACGAACATTGCTTATAGAAAATTGTTTTAAAAAAAAGCAATTAAAAAAAATGGACACCTTTAATAACAGCATAGATAATTACATAAGCAGTTTTCCAATAGAAATTCAAACACGACTGGAAGAAATCAGGAGGACCATAAAAAAAGCAGCACCTGGGGCGGCAGAAACGATCAAATATGCGATGCCTACCTTCGTTCTAAAAGGAAACCTGGTTCATTTTGCTGCCTTCAAAAATCATATTGGTTTCTATCCTGTTCCGTCAGGAATTGAAGCGTTTAAAAAAGAGCTCTCTGTTTACAAAGGCGGTAAGGGTTCGGTTCAGTTTCCTCTTGAGAAGCCACTACCTCTTGAACTAATTACTAAAATTGTAAATTTCAGGGTTAAAGAGAACCTGCAAAAAGCAAAGACTAAACAATAGTAATAAATCATGAGAAAGCTGATTTTAAAAATGTCGGTTTCTGCTGACGGATTTGTCGGCGGACCAAACGGAGAAATTGACTGGTTGCTAAGAACCATGGACGAAAGTGCAATTGAGTGGATACAAGATACACTTTGGCAGGCAGGTGTTCATATCATGGGTAGTCGCACTTTTCATGACATGTCTGCTTACTGGCCAACGTCGTCTGAACCTCTTGCTGCTCCAATGAACGAGATACCAAAGATTGTATTCTCAAGGAAAGGATTTATAGAACCGACAAATGCAGAACTGACAACCAATGCACTCATAGATGCTACACTGTTAAAATCTGAAAAGGGATTTAATTCTGAAATTTCTCCACATGCTTCAACATGGACAAATTTCACCATTGCCAGCGGCGACCTTACTGATGAAATTTTGCAACTTAAGAAACAAGACGGTAAAAGCATTTTAGCACATGGAGGAGCCGGTTTTGCCCGGGATCTTATCAGGCATGGACTTATTGACGAGTACAGACTCCTTATTCACCCTGTACTTCTGGGAAGAGGACTACCCCTGTTTTCAACTTTAGAAAAACCTTTATATTTAAAACTTGTGAGCTCAACTATCTTATTTACAGGAATTATCGCCAATATTTATAAACCTGTAAAGCAATAATTATTGAAGATGTTTTATTAATTTTTTAAAAATAACAAATATGGCACGGACAAGCACATATCTCAATTTCCCCCGGAATACGGAGGAAGTTTTTAATTTTTACAAATCTGTCTTCGGTGGTGTTTTTGTAGATGGTAAATTATTCAGCTAAATAGTAATTCAAACTTTCTTTATCAGATATTTCTAAAAACGCTAAAATATACCATTGAATTTTCGGGTGAAATTTCAATGGGTCTGGAAAAATAGGCAAATGCTCCTTCGTAATCCTGTTTCTCAATTTTTGCATTTCCCCGATCGAAGTATTCCTTGACGGTTATGGCATTGAAAATACAGGGATTTTTAATTGCCGTTTGAACAACCAACTCCTTTTTTAAAACTGAGGGTTGATCGTTGAAGAAAGCCGCCCTGTTTTGTTCTTTTTCAATCATTGTAATGCTCATTAAATTGATAAACATTCGTTGGTAAATCAAACTCCTGATCCGCATTTACGAATTAATTAAAGAATAGTTTCGAATTTAGAAATTCCTATTCCTGTTATTAAGCAGGTAAGTAATTAAACCAATTTATTGTCGAATTTTTTTATTCACACTGAAGCCCGATAAATCAGCGATTTTCTGATTATAATTCATTTGAGTTTAACTGTTTATAATATGCTGTATGTCGGTTGTTTGCAGTTGTTTTCACTGAAATTAATTTAGGCGGTTCTTTGTGAACCTTTCTGCCTTAGAGACTTTGTAGCATTCCGTTTTCATTGCCACCAAGGCACCAAGCCACGAAGATACACGAAGATTTATCCGCCATATTAAATATTTGCTTTACGGATTGTAAATAAATGATTATTAATACATTGATATTTGATTCACTAAAATTAAATCGGTATAAAAAATCGCTGATAAATCGGTCTTCCCCCCTCTCTTCACGATGAGAGGGGGCAGAATCAGCCAGTTGGCTGATGATGGGGGGTGAGTCATGATATTTGACCAATATTATATACGACATTATTTCATTCTTATGGCTTAATGGGTAATATTTAAAGAAATATTTCATAAATTTGATAGGTCTTTATGTTGGAAATTCGATCCCGTGTCGATCCAACACTCCGGTGAAAGAAGAACGATTGGGTTTAAATATCTAAAATAGGGAGGACTGTATGATGAAAACAAACAACTATTTTGCACTATTAATCTTTGTTGTCATTATTGGCATTGGTATTGCAATTGCATATGCCAACTATGGAGCCCAGGCCAGGACCGAAGGCACGTGGATTGAGATAATTTTTTTCTTTATTGCCCTTATTGTTGCAATCGCAATAAAGGTTGCCGATCAATGGGAAAAGGCGGTAGTTTTAAGGTTAGGACGTTTCCATGCGCTAAGGGGTCCGGGACTTTTTTTCATAATACCGGTCATTGATACTATTCCTTACTGGATTGACCTTCGAGTAATTACATCTTCATTTACGGCAGAAAAAACCCTGACAAAAGATACTGTGCCTGTAGATGTGGATGCAGTGCTTTTCTGGAAAGTTATTGATCCGAAGAAGGCCGCTCTTGATGTAGCCGATTATAAAAGCGCTATCAATTGGGCCTCCCAAACCGCTCTTCGTGATGTAATCGGCAAGACCATGCTATCGGACATGTTGGAAGGACGGGAAAAGATTAGCATGGAGCTACAGAGAATTATTGACGAGCGTACCGAACCATGGGGCATCAATGTTATTTCGGTGGAGGTTAAGGATGTCCTTATACCCCATGGTCTGGAAGATGCGATGTCGATGCAGGCACAGGCAGAGAGAGAACGCCAGGCAAG
>Ga0079306_1002117_pt1 | contig 11593 bp, 5 predicted proteins | sample Methanotroph_Enr_FD_79181 | JGI IMG/M metagenome (GOLD analysis project Ga0079306, IMG submission 79181) | Enriched soil microbial communities from Old Woman Creek wetland in Ohio, USA - Methanotroph_Enrichment_5 | ecosystem: Environmental > Terrestrial > Soil > Wetlands | place: USA: Ohio...
CCATATTCTGAAGCCAGTTCTGTATTCCAGGAGGATGCTAATGCAGTGAGTGCCGGAAAATAGGCTGATGAATCATTTTTCCAGTTGGCAGATCCCCAGTCGTTGGGGTTGTTTTCCTCTCTAACACCACAGGGCCCATCCGAAAGGTGAAGAGCTGGAATGCCCAGCCTTGGAATGGCCGGGGTAGTGAAGAATGTATTTCCATGGATGAGGGAAACTTTTTCTTCCAATGTGAGTTTTGATAGCAGTTTTTCCACGTTTTGATCAATGTTATCTTCCACTTTACAGGAACCCAGCTGGAGAATAGCCAGGAAGACCAGGGGAATGAGATTGTGACGGTTAATCATATCGGATGTTATTTTGATGGTTATTCATAAATCTGGAGTGTTATCAAGGTTGTTTCAATCCAAGCTTCTCGCGTATCCACTTCATTTTGAGGGTATAATATTCATTTGGAAGATTATGCCCGGCCAATGGGTAAACTACATAAGTTTTTTCACCAGGGACATTGTTATACGCTGCAAAATTGATAACGGAAGGGCATACTTCATCACAGAGGCCCGAACCCATGATCATGGGGGCCTTGATCCATGGAGCAAGGTTCTTGATATCGAAATAGCTTAAGGTCCGGTACACTTCTTCCCAGGTCTGCTTTTTATCCATTTCCACATAACTTGCGAATTCATTGGCTGGCCAGCTGGCTACTTTGAAGTAGTGGGGGAAGTCCGACAGGAATGGAACCTGGGGTGCACAAAGTATTATCCGTGTATTGTTCAGGGCGGCGGTGGCAAATGTCAATGCCCCACCCTGGCTGGCACCTTCCACTACCACCCGGCTGGTATCCACTTCCGGCCTGGAAAACAGGAAGTCCACAGCCCTGACGCAATCCATATATGCTCCCCTGTAAATATATTCATTCACGTTATCAAGGTGATACAACAGGTAGCCCGGAAAGCCGGGATTTACATCATCGCGACTGTTGCCATGCCCGCGGATGTTAAGCCCGAAACCAATGATATCATCACCGTAGTTTATATAGGAAGGAACTATGGTGGAACTGTAACCAGGCACCTGCATAATAGCCGGGTATTTACCAGGGGCCTTCGGGATCGAATACCATCCTCGTATGAGGACATTTCCCAGTGAATGCATCTCCACCAGGTAAATATCCTTTGCAGAGGTGCACAAGGTATCTATCTTAATCATCCTGAACTGCGGGTCCACCTGCTTGAGGTCGGCTTTGGCTTGTGCCCAGAAACTCTCAAAATCAGGCTGGCGATCGGGTTTGACTACAACCTTTTCCGGTTCAAAACCAAAATTGAAAGTGATCAGTTTACTGAACATGCCAGATTCAATCTTCACCCTGACCTTGTAAAAACCGGGCTTAACATCCGTCAACCGGAACTCGAACAGGCTGGAACTTTTTTTCAGGATGGTCACATCCTTTGAAAGGGACCTTATTTCGCTGCCGAGATCATCAAATACTTTCAGCGATAATTGGCCTGTGACCGGACTTCCGGTCATGTTGTCAATTGATATTGGAAGGGGAATATCAGCGGAGCCTTTGAATATCCTGTCAGCAGGGGACAGAGAAGGGTATAGGGAGATATTCTCGAATAAGCCTTTGATGGAGATCATGGGAGGTCCTGAATAGATCCCGCCATTTCCTGTTTCGTCATACACCCTGACGGCTATTGTGTTGGGCTTGCCCCAGCGAATGAGTGAATTGCTTATCCGATAGGACCGATCGTAGTTGTACGCGGATTTGAAGTCCGGGGGCATTCCGCCGGTCTGACCAATGATTTCGCCATTGAAATACGTTATGTCGGCATCGTCGATCTTGCCCAGGTTCAATAAAAAGCCACCGTTTTTTCTCACCAGTTGACGGGAGGATGCCGGGATGACAAATGTGGCCCTATACCATGCAAACCCATCAAAGGAAGGAAATCCTTGCTGTTCCCAGACCTTATCGGGAGATATGGAGCCCCAGGCGGAATCATCTAATCCTGGTTTGGACCAGGTCGGGTTATCGCCGGTTTTAAATTTCCAGGCTGAGGGAAGCAGGTTCTGTGCCCGGGAAGCCAATCCCCATGAGAGGAATGAAATAAGAATTACAAGTTTCATTCTGAATACTGCATTTTGCAAAAGCCGAACGTATGACTCAACTGCATACAGGCTCCTACCCTTTATTAGGCTGCTCATGGATTGAGAGGCGATTGAAAGTGCAGAATAGTTATGTTTCATGTGTTATTAATTTGTTTTTATAGGTCACATGGAATACGCCATATTATCATTTTCGGTTGGTCTCGTCATCTTTATGACGAGATGGCTAATTTATGTTTTGATATAGATTGCTCTAAGTATTTAATATTCGGTATCCTTGTAAAGTAGTTGCATTTGTGGAAAAATGCACTACAGTTTGATTGTTAGGGAGGAACCTGTATAAACAATTGATTTGTCGGGAACGATCAACGTTTTCAGCTTAAAGGGATTTGTTTTACTGATCAGGACGATGTTCAATATCTTTGCCTTCTGCATTCCGGGGTAAGAGCCTTCCCGCCCCGATACGGTAAGCTGGTGCTCAGACTCATCGTATAACATCCTGATTTTGGAATAAGCGCCTTTTTCGTAGTTGTAGTTGGTGCCCTCATCTTCATAAAGTGTGAATTCCCCATCCATGCCGGTGAAAATGCAAAGGGTTATGGGAGCATCCGGCTTTTCGGTGGCATATTGAATGTCAATTCCAAGGGGAAGGATCGAACCCTCTCTCACATACACGGGGATATGCGACAAGGGAGCTGCAGCCTGTATGGACTGTCCACCATCTTTATAATCACCCGAATACAGGTCATACCACCCACTTCCATTCGGAAGGTAAACTTCGCGTGCGCGGCTTTTATACGAGCAAACAGGATTGATCAGCAGTTGTGGACCGAACATATACTGATCAGCAATGTCCTTTACATTCTTGTCGGGAGTAAAGTCCATAATGAGTGGGCGCATCATTGTGTAATCGTTGAACCAGGTTTGGGCAGCAATGGAATAGATATAGGGAATGAGGCGGTACCGGAGTTTATCGGCATCCAGCATAGCTTCATAGGCTGGGTGGCCCTCGGGTGCTATGTTGAAAATTTCCCGGTACGGGTATTGCCCATGAGCCCTGAAAAGGGGGCAGAAGGCCCCAAACTGGTACCAGCGTGCCATTTGTTCGCGCCATTCCTCAAGCACTTCCCCTTTCGCATCAATGAACCTGTTTTCCACCGCGAATCCGCCAATGTCCATAGTCCAATAAGGGATACCAGAGATGCTAAAATTCAACCCTGCCGGGATCTGCGACTTCATGTCGGTCCAGGTGGATGCAATGTCCCCGCTCCAGGTGGCAGCTGCATATCTTTGCATCCCCGCGAATGCTGAACGGGTCAGGATAAATACTCTTTTATTGGGATCGTCTTCGCGTTGCCCGTTGTAAACTCCTCCTGAATGTACCAGTGGATATGCGTTGAAATACAATTGCGCCGGCCCGAGAGCAGTTGGATTCATCAGTTCCTGCCTTTCAGTGACGGACATATTGGAATTAATATCTGGTTCCGTTGCATCCAACCACCAGGCATCCACTCCTTTACTGAATAGTTTCCTGTTCAGATCCTTCCAGTAATTCACCCTGGCATTGGCGTTAAAGGCATCGTAAAAGGTCGATACATACCCAACCCAATCCTTTTGCTTATTATCGGTATTTTTTTTGTACAGCCACCCTTTACTTTCCATTTCCTGGAAATTCCTGGTGTCTGTGTAGAATTTTGGCCAGACGGATATCATGAAATGAGCATTCAGGGAATCGTGCAAGGTTTTTATCATGGCATCAGGATTCGGGAATCGGGCCGGGTCGAATTCATGGTCACCCCACTTGTCTTCCTTCCAGTAAAACCAGTCCATCACGATATTATCAATTGGGATTTGCCTTTTCCTATACTCAGCCATCGTGTTCAGGATTTCTTCCTGCGTTTTGTATCTTTCCCTGCTTTGCCAGAAACCAAGAGCCCATTTCGGCATAATGGGAGCTTTCCCTGTTACACAACGGTACCCTCTGACTACCTCATCCATATTTCTGCCTGCTATGAAATAATAGTCAAGCTGTTCCGCTGCTTCCGACTGGAAGGATATTTGCCCCTGCTCTTCGGGTGATAGGGGTGTTAAATGCTTGAGAGCAATATAGGATTCGTCCCCGTCGGGTTTCCAGTCTACTTTCACTGAGTAGCGCTTTCCTTTTTCCATATTAAGGCTAAAACGGGTAGTGACAGGGTTCCAGCATTGACGCCAGCGATCCAGGACCAACTTGCCGTCAAGCCATAATTTTGCATATCCTGCAGAGATGAAAAGAAATTTATTATCTCCCGCAACATCCGTTTCCATAAATCCTTCCCAGGTGACCAGTCCATCACCTAGCTTGTACCCGGCTGGAAATTTTTTCATATCATGCAGGAACTGGTATGAAAGATCTTTTTCGACCCTGCTTATAATAGCCTTTGTTGTATCCGTTTTCAATCTGTAGGTTGCAGTGAGGCCCCCAGTGTTCCCGTTTTTATCACAGATTTTCATGCTTGAGAGTTCTTCAAAGTCCCTGGGATCCCCAAATTTTGTTCTTGAATTATTATCCCAGAGTATCCCGTAGTTCTTGTCGGAAACGATAAATGGGACCACGGCGACGGTATTGTATTGAAACAGATCAGCATCTTTAGCCTTCAGGTTCAGGATAGAGGTTTGATTCTCACCGAGCCCGTAAAGTGCTTCGTCAACCGGTGATTCAAACACTTGCCTGGGCGAAATGAATTTTTCTCCATCGAAGGTGACAGGTGAAAACGATTTGCCTCCTCCTTTCTTTTCGGCCAGTAGCAAATTACCTGCAGTGTCGGAGAATGAAATTAGCCCGTCGCTCAGATTCACATTTACAAGTAAACTGCTGGTCTTTATTAAAAGTGAATTTCCTTCCCGCTTGTAAGAAAAGTGTGGGTGGGGCAGCGTGTCCTTTATGGCCATGAGGCTTTCCCTGGAAGAAAACTTGTTTCCCGGTATTGCTGTCACATGGATTATCCTGTCGGATACTACCTGTAATTTAATTTTTTTTGCCTTGGTCTGATCTTCTGTTTTGATCCTCACCAGTACCCCTTCCTTCATGACTTCAAAAGGTTTGAACTGGCAGGAAGATAGAATAAAAAGGATGAAAATCAGGTTCAGGGATTTCGGGTACTTTGATTTCATGTTGTTCTAATTATTCAGGTAAAAGATATTCAAAATCATTCAACGTTTTTTTGAAATGCCCCAATCCATTTGAATCATTTAACAATCAGTCGTTCAGTTGCATTCCTGCCCTGGCCTGATAGGGTGACAATGTAAATGCCAGGATTCAGCTTGTTGATCAACCCGGATGAATTGAAACTGTCGCCCAGGAGGTTAGTGGTAAACAGTTGTCTCCCGGTAAGGTCATTAAGGCGGAGGTTGCCATACCCTGCAGGAATTTTCTCGATGACAAATGTTCCCGGGCAGGGATTTGGAGCAATATGGACGCGGTCTTGAATAGGTGGAAGGCTGATTCCTGATATATCCTCGTTTATTACCAATTCCTTATTCCCTGGTGGAATCAGGAGGTAGGTTGCGGATAAAGGTGGAAGTTCCAGTTTAATTTCTTCTCCAATAATAGACGACCAGCTCGGTATATCACCATAATTTTCAGGTCCTCCGGCCATCAACTCATTGCTTAAGCCATTTACAAATACTTTACGCGAAAAGTCGCCGTTATCATCGCCGCCGGTAAGTGTATAATAGTAATACCGATCTCCAAACCTGAAATCATTGATATTGATTCTTGCTACCTGCGGTACTCGACTTTTGTTTATGATGATGGCGGAAGCATGACCCGTATTGAATCCCGTGGGGTATACCAAAACATTAGTATCTCCCCTCATCGATGAAAACAGCATGATATCTCCCGAGAATTTGCGCATAAAGTAGAGGTAATAAAAAGCCGGCCTTGGGGCATAGGTGTCAATTCCTGGTTCTTGTCCATATGAGTACATCCCATGATCATCCCCGTTATTCCATCCGTTGGCTAGGTCCCATCGCAACGCTGCCCCGTATCCTTGTTTTAGGGATTCACCAATCACAATGGTACCATGCAATCCATTAATGTCCGACACCGCTTGTTTTGAACCTGTTGCAAAAATGTTGTATTCTGTCAGGGCAATTGGGCGGTGAGGTTTTCCTGCCAGGTCCATGCAATTATCAACATAGTTCCTGAAACTACCTACCTTCCCGGGGGAATTCAGAATGGTTTCAATCCCGGAATTCTGGTTGTAGGGGGTAAAATAGTTATGGACTATGTAAAAATCAGCCTGTTCGCCTGCTTGTAAGGCAACGTCCCTATTCCAATTTCCCAGTGATGCGGAAGCGCTTTCCGCCATGGACAATCCAATCTTAATATCTAAACCAAGTTCTGTTGCAGCCGTTTTCATTGAGTCAATAAAGACCCGGCAATGCTGCCCATAAAGTGTTCCGTTGATGTATTCCGGCTGTCCGTCCTGGTTCAGGGAGGTGTTGATGCGATAGCCTGCCTCCCAACTCCCGGATACTTCGTTGCCTATTTCCCAGAACCGGGTTCTGCCATTGTCATACCTGACCCAGTCTGCAGCCATATGAGCAGCCCTTGAAACAGGATGGCTGCTGGTTCCGTAGCGGGCATACCCGTAATTGACCGTGAGCATTCCTGTTACATTAACCTGTCCCAGGATGCTATAGAATGAATCCACTGCCATGGTCCAGGTTTCCCAGGGATAAGGTCTTACCCCATACCAGGGTTCAAACGGTTCCGTGCTACCTGCCAGGATTGGGGGAATATCATCCGGCCTCTGGTTCACCGAACGGTTCCAGAAAAAGATATCGGATATGCTGCCGGATGGCCCTCTCAATATGCCCATTTCACGATCTGATAAGTATTTCATCAGACCAAGGTTATCCGACATGCACCCCGTGAATAAATTGCTGTTGTCACCGAAAACGTAGGGCGAGATCTTGGTCAATGTGTCCTTAAACTGAACCAGCACGGAAGCAGTAACCGGGAGGGTAGTCTGTGGGACAACTGAATATGGAAGTTCCGGGGCAGACAAAGGCTGCCATCCATCAAGGAAAAAGCCTTGGGTAGGCTGGGAAGAGCCAGGCTTAACCAGGAGGATAAGACATGTTAGGAAGAAGAGTTTTTTTGTTGTATTCATGTTTTGACCAGAAGTAATGAAAAAACCGGTTAGGAAAAAGGTACTTATCATTTCCTACCGGTCTTTCGTCTAACAAACCTCAACCACAAGATTAGTCAAACCAGATTAGCATTAAGAATTTCAATTTACCTGGAAAGAAGTTCAATTCATTCCTGTTTATTTATGCTCGAAACGCATATTATCAATATACAGGCCCGAAATATTTACAGGACCGTCAGCATACCAGAAGTTAATTCCCCACTCTCCATTTGATGGTATGGTGGCAGGTAAATCACTAAAAGTTGAAAGATCATAGGTAACTGTAACCCATCCATCAGTTGTTCCTGAGGCTGTAGATACTCCCATTCCACCCAGGTCAATGCGGGTTCCGCCAAACTCCATCTGGAAATGTACATTTGAAGTTCCATAGGGTTGTGCAAGACGGACATCCATTTTAAATAAATGATCGGCTGTCGTTACCGATGGGAAAGTATACCAGTTGTTTCCCCAGAGCCAGGCCCAACCACTTACTGCAGAATTAGTGCCATGAATGTAATTGCCAAAATACGGGTAAGCAGGATTACTTATTATTTCAATATTACCACCCCAGTTGCCGGGAATGTTGGGATCGGTACAATCGGTAATCATTAATGCCGGATTAACAACGGGGTCAACAGCTCCTATGAAAATTGAGGGAGATAAGCCTTCATCACCTTCATAGGTTATTATCCTTATGTTACCAACGCCCCAGGTTGTCGCCATTGGTACATATACCTCTACCTTGGTATTCGTTTTTTCGCCATAGGCTGTTGCAATTATATCACCCGGGAAAATCAGCTCTTTGATCAGCAACATATTGGTTCCGTTCAGTGTCAGGATCTGGCCTGGTGTGCCTTTAGGCTCGCTGAATGAAGTTATAGTAGGCAAGTTTGCTAAGATGGTAATATCAGATGGCGATTCAATTAGGCTGCCGTTCATCGTCACCAGTGTAATCTTACCTGTTTTTGCACCCACCGGGACAGTGACTGTCATTTGGGTCAAGGTCCTGTTACCAATAGTTCCATGATTCCCTCCGAAGAATACAACATCCGTTACCAGGTCAAGGTTATTACCTGTAATTTCAATGTTGGCATTTGCCGGGGTGGAAGTTGGGGTAAATGAAGAAAATACAGGATCAACTATGGTAAGGGAGGGACCATGCACGGTTTTGACTGCTTTTGTTATAAAATCAACCACTCCACTCACTGCATCAGATGGAACTGTGACCAGGATCTGCGTTGAAGTTCCTCCATCCTTGATTGTACCCTGTTTATTTCCGCCAAATATCACCTGATCCACCAGGTCAAGGTTAGTTCCCTTAACAGTGATATCTGCCAGGTTTTTCACCGTGGTGGGTGTAACGTTTACAGTAGGAACAACCATTACCAGGGGTACATTTGATTTAACCACCACACCTGATGCGGGTGATATTTTAAGTGTATCGTCCTGTGCGTCAATTGGCACATTTAATACAAGTTGGGTGAGCGTTTGACTGGTGAATGTTGTTACGCTTTTATTTCCTCCGAATACAACAGTACTCACCAGGTCCAGGTCTTTTCCTGTAATGGTGAGAGCTGTGCCAGCTTTCACCGGGTTTGGAGACATGCTGGCGAAGGAAGGTAATTTGACGGTCAGGCTGGAAGTTGAGTAGATGATAATTGGGTCTTCGGCGCCATTGGAGATGGCAATTTTACCTGTTTGAGCATTCACAGGAACTTTAACCTTTAATTGTGTGCGACTCTGGCTCAAAAAGCTAGCCTTTGCAACAGTAACACGATCCGTAAAAATCACCTCGTTGATCAGGTTCAGATAGTCTCCATTTATAGTTAAAACAGAGTCGAACTTTATAGTAGTTGGAGAAAAATCATTTAACAGTATGGGCTCGGAAAAACCAAGTTCAGTTTTTGTAGTGATATCACCGGCAGGGCATTTGAGAACAATTAGTCCTTCAACTGCATTCTGAGGAACGGTGATGCTCAATAACTCAGGTGTCCGGTTAGTGAAACTGGAAGCTGGTATCTCGATATTACCAGGTAACACTATTGAGGTTACTTTGTCAAGATTTTCACCTATGAACCGCAATTCTGCACCCCTGGCAATCGGCATGGGGCCAAAACTATTGAGTACAGTTGATCCATTACTGCCTTCTTCTTTTTTACACGAGGAAAGCATAGTTCCGGCCAGTACTACACATATGCAGGTGAACAGAAAAGTCCTTTTGATAATTGTTATATGTTTTGTTTGCATGGCAAAATTATTTTACGTTAAATTCTTATTTGGTGACAACGCGTATGTTGTCGATGCACATATTTACTGTACAATCCTTACCATCAACGCCACCGCTGTATACAAAGAAAGTGAGACCACTCAGCATATCAGCAGTGAACGCATTTGCACAAATACTGCCATCGGGTGCATATTTAAAATCACTTATAGGAACAGTAACTGTTGTCCAGCCTGCTGTTTTATAAGTTCCGGTTGTTTTCCAGGGTAACCAGAGGCCTCTTGGAACCTGGGAGTCAGCGATATAGCTATTTGTACCAGTAGTTGCATAGGGAGTAAATATCATTTGCAAAGCCCCGGCTTGCCATGGATCAACTACGTAACATTCAAACTTGACAACAGCATCAGCAAGATCACCGGTATAAAATGGTATATCTGGCCGGCCGTTGGCGCTAGGCCAAAGGTTAAAACTGAAAGCATCTTCATTCCAGGTAGTTCCCGATTTTCCAGCCATGTCTCCGTTAAACTTAACGTAATTTCCAGCTATAGGGTCAGGATCTGAATTTTTAATAATCCCTGATCGCCAACCACCTGCAGCAGTCTTGGTATCAAAATCGAGTATAATATTTCTGTCGTCCCTGAAAAAGAATGTAGAATTGCTGGACCCATAAATTGATTTCACTTGTATAGGTCCAACACCTGATCCGGACGGAACAGTGACTTTAATTTCATTGATGCTTACATTGGTTACAGTTCCTTCAATATTACCCGGGAAAAATACTTTGAGAGGAGAGCTTGGGTCATTAATAAAGAAGTCCCCCTGGATAACAGCTGTACCTCCTGTCGGAACATACTCACAAAGCATGGCATCTAGTTTTGGAGCAGGAACCTTAACATTAAATGGGACGAACAAAGTGTCTTTTTTATTGGCGGTAATCAGCCGAATCTGGTTTGTAACTAAATCAGGAATAACATTAGGTATAGTTACAATTATCGCTGTACTTGTAACTAAATTGGTATTCACGGTTGCTTGTTTGTCATTGAACCAAACCTGGTTCACATCCTGCAGGTTCTCTCCCATTAATACAATTATATTCCCCATAAACGCACTTACAATCAGTGAGTCTGATTTAAGTGGATCGTTAAGACGTATATAATTGACTACCGGCATGCCACTGTCTGATTCACTTTTTTCGCATGACTGAAATAGAGTACCTGAAAAAAGGGTAACTAGTAGCAACATTGCCAGGTAGGCCAGTTTATTGATTTTTATATTTCTTTTCATTTCAGATGTTCTTTTGTGATTAACGAATTAATAACTGATGATACTTTCCTCGTTGTCTTTTTTGCTTTTACTGAACGAATCAGCAGGTAATTTGGATATGAGCAGAAAAGTGTGACAATGGATATGAATGCTTAATTCATCTTCATCACTTATTGTAGTAAGGGATAGGGTCTTTTGCCAGTTCAGGATCCTGCAATAATTCGCTGGATGGAATCGGCAGGTACATGTTGGTTTCGCTGAAAGTAACAAAAAGTGATGCATCATAACTGCCACGATCCTGGGCTTCAATGATCTGTTTGGCTTTTGCATATCCCTGTCGCTGAATGTCATACCAATAATCGCCTTCGAATGCGAATTCTACTCGACGCTCGTGCAGGATATTATCAAGTGTGATCGACGTTTTAGTTGGAAGTCCGGCACGAGTGCGGACCCTGTTGAATGCTTCCAATGCAGCTGCATCACCAGTTGATTCATTACCAGCCAAAATGGCTTCGGCATAAATGAGCAGGATATCAGAATAACGCAACATCATAAAGTTCTGGCCGGTATTCATTCCCAACACTTGTTCGCCACCGAATGAAGCCCCTGGGCCAACAACATATTTTGCAATATTGCTGCGTGTTGCATTTTTATTTCCTCCTTTATTTGTAGCTTGTATCGTATCATATTTATAGCCGTTAGCCATAAAAGCATTGTAATCAGCATCAGCGTTTTGTGGTTTCCAGTCAGGCATCGTCCAGCCTTGCTCCATAATAGTAGCAGGGCGCCGTATATCATTCGGTTCAAATGCATTTTTAACAAAATC
>Ga0079306_1002119_pt1 | contig 11586 bp, 10 predicted proteins | sample Methanotroph_Enr_FD_79181 | JGI IMG/M metagenome (GOLD analysis project Ga0079306, IMG submission 79181) | Enriched soil microbial communities from Old Woman Creek wetland in Ohio, USA - Methanotroph_Enrichment_5 | ecosystem: Environmental > Terrestrial > Soil > Wetlands | place: USA: Ohio...
AACCATGGAACACCGGCTCTCACCGCGGCGGCTCAAAGGCGAGTTCACCTTGCTTCCCCACCGGTTTGCACCAACCACCGGCTCTCTGTAGAGGAAGGAGAAAGGCTACTACTCCTCATCACTGCCTTTTAAATATTGAGGCGATAATAGGGAAAACATCTGACGCGTGTCAAGGGCTTTTTTTGTGCCATCGTTTTATTTTGATCCGGCAAAACATCTGTCCGACGCCCCGCGATTGCGTGTAGTACGGCTGACAGAGCCCCGAGAGCCGGTTCGAGAAGCAAAAAAATAGGACGCGGATGACGCTGACTTAACGGGTCTTAGCGGATAAGGCAAAACAGGTTTAACCAGTTTCAATGCCTTATCCGTTTAAGATCCGTTCGATCCGCGTCATCCGCGTTCCATGCTTGTGGCTTTAGTTACGGCTGTTTTTTCATCACCTCATGCCCCTTGTGCATCGCCTTTTCAAGCCTGCGGCGGCGCGGCCAGGTCATCACGAAGCCGACCGGCCCGGAAAGGATGTAGCAGATGAAGATGGTGAACAGCATGATCACCGGCTCGGCCGCGATCACGATCAAGAGGAGTACCGCCAGCACCAGGAAGGCGAAGGGCTGCCGCTTGATGAGGCTCGGGTCCTTGAACGAGTTGTAGCGAACGTTCGAGACCATCAGGAAGGCCAGGAAGTAGATCAGCACCAGGATGGCGACCCGGTTGTACGAGCTGGACCACCCCATGTGGTAGAAAAGGAGCACCGTGGCGCTCACCATGCTGGCCGACGCCGGGGTGGGAAGCCCTACGAAGCGCCTGCTCTCCACGGTCTCGACCTGGACGTTGAAGCGGGCCAGCCTGAGTGCCGCGCAGACCAGGAGCAGGAAGCCGGCCAGCCAGCCCAGCCTGCCGAACGGCTTGAGCGCCCAGCAGTACATGAGGAGCCCCGGCGCGGCACCGAAAGAGACCACGTCGGCCAGGGAGTCGAATTCCACGCCGAACTTGCTCGCGGTCCCGGTGAGGCGTGCCACCTTGCCGTCCAGCCCGTCGAAGATGGACGAGGCCAGGATCCAAAGGGCGGCGGTCCGGTAGTCGCCGTTTACCGTGGAGACCATGCAGTAAAAACCCGCAAAGAGGCTCCCCGCGGTGAAGAGGTTGGGGAGGATGTAGATCCCCTTGCGCATCCCTTCCCGTTCCACTTTTACCTTTTCCCCGTTCACGGCAGCAGCCCCAGCACGGTCTCCCCGGCAACGGTCTTCTCACCCATGGCGACCTTCACCTGGGTCCCGAGCGGCAGATAAACGTCGAGGCGCGAGCCGAAGCGGATCAGTCCGTACCTGCGCCCGCGGGTGAGCGTATCGCCCACCTTGGGGTAGCAGATGATGCGCCGCGCGATGAGCCCGGCCACCTGCACGACCACGAGCTGCTGGCCGGAGGCGTCCTCAATCACCAGCCCCTTCTGCTCGTTCTCGAAGGTCGCCCGCTCGTCCCGCACGTCGTAGAACTTACCCTGGGTATAGAAGCTGTCCACCACGCGGCCGGTGACCGGAGCCCGGTTGACGTGGACGTTGAAGACGGACATGAAGATGCTGATCTTCTCCATTTCGGTGGAGGTGTGCGGTTCGACGACCTTGCCTGAGAAGATCACCACACCGTCGGCCGGTGCGATGACTGCGTTCTCCAGATCGGGGGTGTTGCGCTCGGGATTTCTGAAGAAGAATACGATGAAGACCGTGAGCACGAAGAAGAGTACGGCGAGGGCGTAAAAGCCGGTAGACAGGTTGAGCCCGAGCAGCGCCAGCACGATCACCAGGATCAGGGCTCCGAAAATGAAAGGGTACCCCTCGACGGCGATCGGGGTATTGGTATTGCGCATCTAGTTACCTCGTGGGAATTGGATTACACGGCCTTAAGCCCAGGCCCGCGTTACGGGTCCATGGCTCAGGGTATAGGGAGGCGGTAGCGCGAACGGTCGGTGCAAAGCAAAAGAGGCCGCAGCCGGGCACCCTCCCGACAACCGGAGGAGTATAGCCCGAAAACGGCCTCCCATGCAATGCCTGATTTATCCAGCGTTCGCCTAGCCTTTCCACCCTTTAGCGCCGCGGCCGATGACTACCGGCCCGGTGCTCACCAGCTCCTTGAGCCCAAGCGGGCGGAGCAGTTCGATCATGGCGCTCACCTTGGCCGGAGTTCCGGTCGCCTCGAGCGTGTAGGACTTGGGGGTGACGTCGATGACCTTGGCGCGGAAGATGTCGGCGATGCGCAGCACCTCGGCGCGGCTCGACTCCTCGGCGGAGACCTTCACCAGTACCATCTCGCGCTCGATGGCGCTCCCCGGTTCGAAGTCGATGACCTTGATCACGTCGATCAGCTTGTTGAGCTGCTTGGTGATCTGCTCGATGATCTGCTCGTCGCCGTGGGTCACCAGGGTGATGCGGGACAGCGATTCATCGTTGGTGGGTGCGACGGTGAGCGAGTCGATGTTGAAGCCGCGCCCGGAAAAGAGCCCGACCACGCGGGACAGGACGCCGAATTCGTTTTCAACGAGGACTGCTATAGTGTGTCTCATAAAACCCTCCAGAATCAATCGCCAATTGACAGTGACAATTGGCAACGATCGTTAGTGTTCAGGCAGGCTGCTTCACTATGCAAAGCACCGGCGGTAGTTGGTCCGTGATGCCTTTCCAGTGCCGTTAGGTCAGCACCATCTCGGTGAGCGAGGCACCGGCGGGAACCATCGGCAGCACCTTCTCTTCGCGGGCGACCTTGAACTCCATCAGGACCGGGCCGTCGGTGGCGAAGGCCTTCTTGATCACGTCGTCGACCTCGTCGACCTTGGTGGCCTGCAGCCCCACAGCGCCGAACGCCTCGGCCAGCTTGATGAAGTCGATGGGCAGTTCCATGCAGGTGGACGAGTAGCGCTTGTCGAAGAAGAGCTCCTGCCACTGGCGCACCATGCCCAGGAAGTTGTTGTTCAGGATGGCGATCTTCACGTTGAGCCGGTTCTGCACGATGGTTGCCAGTTCCTGCAGGTTCATCTGGAAACCGCCGTCGCCGCAGACAGTCAGCACCTGGCGATCCGGGAAGGCAGCCTGTGCGCCCATTGCGGCGGGCAGTCCGAAGCCCATGGTGCCGAGCCCCCCGGAGGAAAGCAGGGTGCGGGGACGGGTGAACTGGAAAAACTGGGCCACCCACATCTGGTGCTGTCCCACGTCGGTGGCCAGGATGGCGTCCGGATCGGAAAGCGCGCGCAGCCTCTGGATCACGTACTGCGGCTTGATCACTTGGCTGGTCTGCTTGTAGGTCATCGGGTGCTTTTCTTTCCAGCCGTCGATCTCCTCGATCCAGGGGGCCAGGGCCTGGCGGGACGCCTCGATCTCGGCCTTTTTCCCTTCGGTGACCTTCAGCATGCGGACCAGCACCTCGCGGACGTCGCCCACGATGGGCAGGTCCACGCGGACGTTCTTCTTGATCGAAGTCGGGTCGACGTCGATGTGGATGATCTTGGCGTGGGGCGCGAAGGCGGCGATCTTGCCGGTGACGCGGTCGTCGAAGCGGGCGGCAACGGCGATCAGGACGTCGCAATGCGATACCGCCATGTTGGCGCTGTAATGGCCGTGCATGCCGAGCATCCCCAGCGAAAGGGCGTCGGTCTCCGGGAAGGAACCCAGCCCGTTCAGCGTCATGGTCACCGGGATACCGAGGCGGCGCGCCAGTTCGGTCAATTCCCCCGAGGCGTTGCCCAGGATCACCCCGCCGCCCACGTAGATCACCGGCCGCTTGGCCTGCAGGATCATGGTGACGGCCTTTTCCACCTGCTTGGGGTGCCCTTCGACGGTCGGCTTGTAGCCGCGGATCTCGACCGTGTCCGGGTACACGAACTCGGTCTGTGCCATCTGCACGTCCTTGGGAAGGTCGACGACGACCGGCCCGGGGCGACCGGTGCGGGCGATGTAGAAGGCCTTCTTCATGATGAGCGCCAGGTCCTTCACGTCCTTCACCAGGAAGTTGTGCTTGGTGCAGGGGCGGGTGATGCCGATGATGTCCGCCTCCTGGAAGGCGTCGTTGCCGATCAGTGCCGTCGGGACCTGACCGGTGATGATGACCATCGGGATCGAGTCCATGTACGCCGTGGCGATGGCGGTGATGGTGTTGGTGGCCCCGGGGCCGGAGGTGGCTATCGCCACGCCCACTTTGCCGGAAGCCCGCGCAAAGCCGTCGGCCGCATGGACGCCGGCCTGCTCATGGCGAGGCAGGATGTGCCTGATCTCCTTGAACGAGAAAAGCTCGTCGTAGAGGTTGATGACCGTTCCGCCAGGGTAGCCGAAGATGGTATCCACCCCTTCCGCCTTCAAACACTCCAACACGATACGTGCGCCGCTCATTTTCATAAGGTCCTCCTGTAAAAGGAAAAAGACGTTTCAAGAAAGAAGGATGTGCTAGGTTCTTTCCGGTTACTCTGCCGTGGTAATGGCTCCGGTGTGGGCCGAGGTGACGACTTTGGCGTAGCGCGCCAGCCACCCTTTTTTGATCTTCGGCTCCGGTGCCACCCAGCGGCTCTTCCGCTCGGTGAGGACCTCGTCGCTCACCATGAGCTTCAGGGAACGGGCCGGGATGTCGAGTTCGATCTGGTCCCCGTCCTCGACGAGCGCTATGGGGCCACCCACGGCTGCCTCGGGGGAGATGTGCCCGATGCAGGGGCCACGGGTGCCTCCGGAGAAACGGCCGTCGGTGATGAGCGCGACCGAGTCGCCGAGACCAAGGCCCATGAGAGCGGCGGTCGGCGCCAGCATCTCGCGCATGCCCGGTCCGCCCTTGGGACCTTCGTAGCGGATCACCACGACGTCGCCGCTTTTAACGACGCCGCCCATCATGGCCGCCATGGCGCGTTCCTCGGAGTCGAAGCAGCGGGCGGTGCCGGTGAACTTCATCATGGCGTCGGATACGCCGGACTGCTTGACGACCGCGCCCATGGGAGCGATGTTGCCGAAAAGGACCGCGATGCCGCCTTCCTTCTTGACCGGGTTGGCAAGCGGATGAATGACCTCTTCGTCGACACCTTCCAGCGACGCCGCCAGTTGATGGGTGGTGAGGCCGAAGACGGTCGGGCAGTCGTGGATCTTGTCGCCCAGTTGCTTGAGGACGCCGGCTACGCCGCCGGCCGCATCCAGGTCTTCCATGAAATGCTCGCCGGCCGGGTTCATGGAGGCGATCTGCGGGGTCTGCTTCGAGAGGATATCGAAGGTGTTGAGCGGCAGGTCGACCTCGGCTTCGCGCGCGATGGCGAGGAGGTGCAGCACGGTGTTTGAGGAGCCGCCCAGCGCCAGGTCGACCCTGATGGCATTCTCGAAGGCTTCGCGGGTCAGGATGGAGCGCGGGGTGATGTTCTCGCGCACCATGTCGACGATCCGCTCGCCCGAGGCGAAGGCGATGCGCCGCTTCAGCGCCGAGACGGCGAGTGCGGTGCCGCAGCGCGGCAGGCTCATGCCGAGGGTCTCGGTGAGGATGGCCATGGTGTTGGCGGTGAAGAGCCCCTGGCAGGAGCCCATGCCGGGGCAGGCATTCTCCTCGCAGCGGGCCAGTTCCTTGTCGTCGATGACGCCGGCCTTGTAGCGGGCCATCGCCTCGAAGGTATCGGTGACGAAGGAGTACTTGCGCCCGGCGTCGCCGCGGCCGCTCATCATAGGTCCTGCGGTGACGACGATGCAGGGGATGTCGAGGCGGGCGGCCGCCATCAGCATGCCCGGGGTGATCTTGTCGCAGTTGGTCAGGAGCACCAGGCCGTCCAGGCGGTGCGCCTCGGCAACCGACTCCACCATGTCGGCGATCAGCTCGCGGGTGGGGAGCGAGTAGTGCATTCCCTTGTGTCCCATCGAGATGCCGTCGCAGACCCCGGGGATGCCGAAGAAGAAGGAGTAGCCGCCGCCAGTGTGGACGCCCTTTTCGATGAAGCGCTCCAGGTCCCTCATGCCGACGTGGCCGGGGATGAGGTCGGTGAAGCTGGTGGCGATGCCGATGAACGGCTTGCCCATTTCGCTTTGCGGCAGGCCGGTTCCTTTCAGAAGCGCCCGGTGCGGGGTACGCTCCAACCCTTGAGTGATAGTATCGCTGCGCATATTCGTTTCCCCTTAAGGTCGGTCGCCCGATGTTTGAAACAGGCAAACCGACAGTTGGTCAGGTTGAAAAAGTATTGTATTTCAGGGATGTTAAAGAATTAAGTATGAAGGGCCAACATAATACATTAAAGAGGACGTGTCAACAGGCGAGTAGAACGGTGTTAAAGGGGGTGGTCAGGCGGCTTGCTTGCGGCGTCTGGCGATCTCGGCCTCGGAGGCGCGCAGGTAGGCGGGGTTCAAAAGGGCCAGGGGGATGAAGTCGCCTCGCTTGCCGGCGTCGAGCGCCAGGGTGGCGCCGGCTGCGGCGCGCGGCAGGTTGAGGTGCCAGGGGGGGAAGATGGCGAGTTCACCCAGGGTAGCCTGGATCAGCTCCCGGTAACGCACGGCACCTTCACCGATGAAGAGGGTCGGCGCATCGATGCCAGCCAGAAACTCTTCCGGCGGCAGCACGGCGTCGGCGACGATCGGCTCGGCGAGGGAGCCGCAGCGGTAGAGGCCCGCGTAGACCTCTTTTTTCCTGGCATCGAACAGAGGGGCGACCTGGGCCGAGCAGAAGGGGGCGTTCATGGCGAGCATGGCGAGCGAGGAAAAGCCGAGCGTCGGCTTTCCGGTGGCCAGGGCGAGCCCTTTCACCAGGGCGATGCCGACCCGCACCCCGGTGAAGGAGCCGGGACCGAGCGAGGTGGCGAAGGCATCCAGCGTGTCGGGTGTGAGGCCGGCGGCCGCCAGGAGCTTGGTTATGGCGTCCGGCAGGCGGCCCGAGCTACTGCGGTCCTCGCCGAGGACGTATTCGCCGAGCAGCGCGGTGCCGTCGCTCAAGGCGACCGAGGAGCAGTTGCTCGAAGTATCGATGGTGAGAATCTTCACGTAATGACCCTTGCAGGGAGGAAATCTAAAGGAAAGCACCCGGCTGCGGGAACCCGCTTGCTACGTCTTGCCCATGAACATGCGGGCGATGTCGTTGTAGAAAGCGAGCGTCATCAGGCTGATCAGGAGCACCAGGCCTACTTGCTGCGCGATCTCCCGCGCCTTCTTGCTCACCGGACGACCGATGACAAGTTCGATCAGGAAAAAGGCCAGGTGCCCGCCGTCCAGAACCGGTACCGGCAAGAGGTTCAGCACGCCGAGGTTCACGGACAAAAGCGCCACGAAGGCAAGGAAGTTGACGCCGCCGGCCGCCGCCTGCTGACCGGCCATCTTGACGATCATGATAGGACCGCCGATGGTGTCGAGCGGAATGGCCCGCTCCACCAGCCGGACCAGCGAGAGCACGGTCAGCTTGATCACGGACCAGCACTGGGCGCTCCCCTTCTCCATCGCCTGCAGCGGCGGGAAGTGGTCGATCACCGTGTCGCCAGCAGACACCACCCCGACGACCGGCTGGGTGATCGTGTCGCCCAAAAGGTTCTTGGAGGTGCGGCTCTCCGGAACCATGGTGAATTTCTGAGTGGTCTGGCCACGACGCACTTCCAGCTCCAGCGGGGCCAGCTTGCCTTCGGCTATGGTCTTGGCAAAGTCGTCCCAGCGGTCCACCGGCTTACCGTTCACCGCGGTGATCATGTCGCCAGCCAGAAGTCCCGCCTTCGCAGCGGGTTTGCCGGCCATGACCTCGCCGATCTTGGTGGTGACGGCAGGAACACCCATCAGGTAAATGACGATGAAGATAAGGTAGGCGAACAGCAGGTTGAAGATCGGGCCGGCAGCAACAATCAGGATCCGCTTCAGGGGGGCCTTCTCGGCAAACGATCGCTGCCGCTGCTCCTCGGTGATCTCGACGGCCTCGGCGCCCTCGGTAGCCTCGGCGTCTTCCCCCTCCCCCACCATCTTCACGTAGCCGCCGAGCGGGAAGGCGGAAAGCAGGTACTCGGTCTCGCCGATCTTCTTGCCGAATATCTTGGGGCCGAAACCCAGGGAAAACTTCTCCACCCCGACGCCGAAGCTCTTGGCGAAGATGAAGTGCCCCAGTTCGTGGATGAAGATCAGCACCCCGAGGGCGACGATCGCAAACACAATACTCATAAAGCTACCCTCTCAGTTGCAACCGGAAACGGCCGCAAGGGCCGCCGGGCTTGAATAAACCAGCAGGAATTTGGGGAGTTGCTCCTACGCCTTACTTTGCACTGAATTCCCTGCAATTTCAACTTGTTTACGGACGAGGGATAACTGCCGGTAAAACAACGGGATTTAACGCACTCCAGCAAAAACTAGACATCACGCCGGTTCGACCCCGAGCACCTCGCGCGCGGTCCTTCTCCCCCAGCGGTCCGCCTCGAGCACCTCTTCGATGGAGCCGAGCGCATGCGGGTTGTGCAGGTTCATGACGCGTTCGATGGACTCGGAAATGGCCATGAAACCGATGCGGCCGCCCAGGAAGGCTTCCACGGCGATCTCGTTGGCGGCGTTCATCACGGCGGGCATGCTCTCGCCGGACTGGGCGGCCTGGTAGGCGAGTTTCAGAGCCGGGAAACGCTCCATGTCGGGTTGAAAAAAGGTGAGACCGGAAAGGGCAGTGAGGTCGAGCGGCTTCACGCCCGACGGCACCCGGCCCGGATAGGTGAGCGCGTAGGCGATGGGTCCCTTCATGTCGGGCACCCCGAGCTGCGCCATCACGCTGCCGTCCACATACTCGACCATCGAGTGGATGATGCTCTGCGGGTGCACGTTGACCGCGATGCGCTCCACCGGAATGTCGAAGAGCCAGCGCGCCTCGATGACCTCGAGTCCCTTGTTCATCATGGTGGCGGAATCAACCGTGATCTTGCGCCCCATGCTCCAGTTGGGATGGTTCAGCGCATCGGTCACCGTGGCATTTTCCAGCTTCTCGCGGGACCAGTTGAGGAACGGCCCGCCGGAAGCGGTCAGGATGACCCGCGAGATGTCCTCGTTCCTGTGCCCCACCATGGACTGGAAGACGGCGCAGTGTTCGCTGTCCACCGGGTAGAGCTTGACGCCCTTGCTGCGCACCATCTCCATGATCAGGTGCCCGGCGGTCACCAGGGTCTCCTTGTTGGCCAGCGCCACGTCCTTGCCGGCCATAATGGCGGCAGCGGTCGGCACCAGGCCGGCGGCGCCGACGATGGCAGCCACCACCATGGTGGTCTCGGTGGCTGTGGCAGCGGCGATCATCCCTTGCACGCCGTGCAGGATCTCCGGCTTGTTCTTCCCGGTAAGCATCCGCTTCAGCGTGCGGGCGTTCTGCTCGTTGAGGACGGAGACCAGCTTCGGGTGGTAGGTCTCGATCTGCTGCTTCAGGAGTTCCAGGTTCGAGCCGGCGGTGAGTGCTACCACCTCGAACATGTGGGGTTGGGCCGAGACGACCTCAAGGGTGTTGACCCCGATGGAGCCGGTCGAACCGAGAATGGTGAGCTTTTTCATGATAACCCTCGCTTGAATCTCAAGGCACCAACGGCTGAAGAGAGCCGTGCGGTGCAACGTCAATGATCACATTCGAATATCCCCCCCTGGCGGGGAAGGGTCGGGGTGAGGGGCGCCACGGCTGACAGATCGGCACCCTGCTGCGGCTTCGCCCACCCCCCTGCCCCTTTCTGTCAAAAAGTGGCAGGAGAAACGCTGTAGAGGGCGTAAAGATACGTCCCCCGCGCCTGTTGATCTTCACTTCCGCGTTTCACTCAGGGCAGCAGGAAATAGGCGTAGTAAAAGGCGACCGGGCCGGCGAACAGGATGCTGTCCAGGCGGTCCAGAATCCCGCCGTGCCCCGGAATGATGGAACCGGAATCCTTCACACCGCAGCTTCTCTTGATGAGCGATTCGAAAAGATCCCCCAACTGCCCCAAGACCCCGAGCACCAAGGCGGTGGCTATGCAATCGACGGGGGTGAGCTCGGGAAAGAAGATGGCCTTGGCGACGAAGGCTCCGCAGACGCTCCCGGCCAAACCGCCCAGCGAGCCCTCCACGCTCTTCTTCGGGCTCACCGCGGGGTAGAGCTTGGTCTTTCCGAAGGAGGAGCCGACATAGTAGGCGGCGGAATCGCCGGTCATCACGATCACCATGATCAGGAAGAGCCAGGGCACGCCGTGCGGCAGCATCCGGATCATGACCAGATGGGACAAAAGCAGCGGCACGTAGAGAAAGCCCATCAGCACCAGCGCGCTGTCCGCGGCGGCCTGGCGGATCTCCTGCAGACGGAACAGGGAGATCAGCGAGAAGCCGAGCACCAGCAGGGTAAGCGCCATGAGCGGGTAAACGGGATTCCCGGTGAAAATGGTGAAGAGTGCGGCAGCGCCCAACAGGGCGGCGACCCGCCCCTCTCCGCGACGGGCCGGGAGCGTCATCCGGTAGAACTCGTCCAGACCGGCGAGCGCCACCAGGAAGACCAGCAGGGAGAACTGGAACGCCGTGGCCTTCAAGGTGAAGAGGATGACCAGCGGCAGCAGTACGGCGGCGGTAATTAGTCGTTGGATAGCGCACTCCTATTCGAAGCGGGAAAGCTTTCCCTGCCGGCTGGGTTAGGCCCCTTCCTTGCGGAGCTGGTCGCTGGTCATGCCGAACCTGCGCTCGCGGGCCTGGTAGGCGCGAAAGGCGCGGGCCAGTTCGTGGCGGTCGAAGTCGGGCCAGTTCACCTCGGTAAAGTAGAGTTCCGCGTAGGCCAACTGCCAGAGCAGGAAGTTGCTGATGCGCATCTCGCCGCTGGTCCTGATCAGGAGGTCCGGATCGGGAATGCCCGCGGTGAAGAGCCGGCCTGAGAAGAGCCGCTCGTCGATGGCCTCGGGGTCCAGGTGTCCGGCAGCCGCGTCGAGCGCCAGGCGCTTGGCCGCCGAAACGATCTCCTGACGGCCGCCGTAGGAGAGCGCCAGCGTCAGCAGCATCCCGGAGTTGCCCGCGGTCTTCTCGATGGCGGCGTCGATTTCCTGGTTGATGTCCTGAGGGAGGTCGATACGGTTGCCGATCACGTTGAAGCGGATGTTGTTCTGCATCATGCGCGCGATCTCGGCGCGGATGTACTGCTTCAACAGCGCCATGAGCGCCTTGACCTCGGTCTTGGGACGCAGCCAGTTCTCGGCGGAGAAGGCGAACAGGGTAAGGTAGCGGATCCCCAGACGCGAGCACTCCTCGACGATCACCCGGACCGTTTCCACTCCCTTCTGGTGCCCGACAATCCGGCGCAGCATCCGCTTCTTGGCCCAGCGCCCGTTGCCGTCCATGATGACGGCCAGGTGCACGGGGAGGTTTTCCGGCTTTAACGTATCCATAACCACCCTAAAAACAAAAAAGCCCCTTATTGCGGGGGTTTGCGTAAAATAAGTTCCGGCGGCCCGAGCGGCGAGGCGGGCGGGGGGCTCGGCGCCACCCCGCCCTGAACCGGATCAGACTTCCATTACCTCTTTGTCTTTGTGCAGCTGCACCTCGTCGATCTTGGCGACGTGGCTGTTGGTGAAGTCCTGGACTTCCTTCTCGGCGCGCTTCAGCTCGTCCTCGGAGATCGACTTGTCCTTCTCCAGTTTCTTCAGGCGGTCGATGGCGT
>Ga0079306_1002120_pt1 | contig 11579 bp, 9 predicted proteins | sample Methanotroph_Enr_FD_79181 | JGI IMG/M metagenome (GOLD analysis project Ga0079306, IMG submission 79181) | Enriched soil microbial communities from Old Woman Creek wetland in Ohio, USA - Methanotroph_Enrichment_5 | ecosystem: Environmental > Terrestrial > Soil > Wetlands | place: USA: Ohio...
CGGTGAACTCGTCGTAGCTGCCGTGGTAGCCGCCCTCGACCTTCACCACGCCCATGCGGCCCGTGTAGGCGCGTGCGACGCGGAGTGCGTACATGGTGGATTCGGTGCCCGAGTTGGTGAAGCGCACCTGGTCGATGCCGAAGCGGCGGCACATGCGCTCGGCGGCGTCAGTGGCGATCGGCGACGGCGTCACGAAGAGCGTGCCGACCTCGAGCATCTCGCGTAGGCGCTGCATGACATGCGGATTGCGGTGGCCGACGAGCATGCCGCCGAAGCCCATGGACATGTCGAGCAGCTTGCGTCCATCGACGTCGGTGAGCCAGGCGCCCTCGCCGGAGACGATCGAGAGCGGGTACGGATCCCAGTGCTGGAAGCTCGACGTGACGCCGAGCGGCGTGGTGCGCGATGCGCGTTCGTTCTCGGTCCTTGCGGCCGGGGTGCTGGCAAGGAAGCGGTCCCATTCCGCGGCGAGCAGCGTCTTGACGCGGTCGTGGTCGAGCGGCTGCGGCGACGCCGGCATGCGGCGGTACGTGCGGCTGTGCGTTTGCTTGTCGGAACTCATGTTCGGCACGGACACTCAATCCCAGCGCGACGGTGCCGTGCACTCCCTACGTGTGAGCTGGTGCTGGTGACACCAGTGTCGGCCCGCCCGCGGGGATCCGGCAGCCGGGCACGTGACAATTGCGTCAGACGGCCGGTTTGCTGCGAAATCCGGCGTCAAATGGCCCCATGGGTACGGATTCCGGCGTGCAATCGGTGGCAGCCGACGAATTACCGAGCGAGGCGGCCGAATTCGCCCTGACGGGCGTCAGGCGAGCACGGTGTCGAGCCAGAGATCGGCCATCGCGCGATGACCCAGCGCGGTCGGGTGGATGCCGTCGCCCGCCAGTTCGGTCATCGGCATGGTGCCGGCCAGCGTCGCGAAGTTCGCATCGAAGGCCACGAACCTCGCGCCGAACTCAGCGGCGAGGCGGCGGACCGCGTCGACCTTGGGGTCGAGATCCTCGCGCCAGCCGTGCATGGCGTCCTCGACCGGTAGCAGGAAGGGCTCGCACAGCACCAACTCGGCGCCCGTCGCATCGAGCGTGCGGGCGAGGACCGAGCGGTAGTTGGCCTCGAAAGCCTCGATCGTCGTCGGATCATCGTCGTCGTAGCGGCGCCAGGTGTCGTTGATGCCGATCGCGATCGATACGCGGGTGGGGTGCGCGTCGATGACGTCGCGCTCCCATCGCTCCACGAGATCCACGAGTCGATGCCCGCTCGTGCCGACGTTGATCACGTCGCCGGTGAGTCGGCCGCTCGCGACGATGTCCTGCACGTACCCATCACCGTACGGCGGGATCTCGAGGCGGTGGCTGTCGGTGACGCTGTCGCCGATGAAGACGGTGCGGTGGTTCACGGGTCTCCTAGAGGTTGCCGGTCTTGGGGAATGATGCCGTGCCCGACCATGCGGGCCCGAGCTCCTGGTCGTGCGAGTTGGCGTCGGGGTTGATCTCGTCGACGTTGTGCACGGTGCGGGTCGCGCGATCGGCGACGACAAGGTTGTAGCCGCCCTTGAACACCACCGGACATCCGGTGACGTAGAAGACGAATCGCTGCCCCTGCTCGTACGGGTAGGGATCCGAGTTGTCGCAGTCATCCGAGCCCGTGAACATCGGCACCGGGTCCTTGCCCGTGTACGAGCCCCACACGATGCGGTCGTGGTGCGACGCCTGCACCTCCGTGAAGAGGAACCGCGACCTGCTCACGCCGATCGGGTAGTACGCCTTGGTGCCGGCCGCCTGCCACAACACCGATTCGCTGCCGCTGCTGCGCAACCAGATCGAGCCCTCGCGCTCGAAGATGATGCCCGAGCCGTCGCTCGTGAAGTAGGGCATCGACGATTCGGGCTCGCCGGGCGTGAGCAACTGCTTGCCACTACCGTCATCGAGGATCGTGGCGAGGACGCCGTCCTCCTTGTAGGTGATGGTGTGCCCATCGGGCCCGAACTTGGGGTCCTCGTCGCGCTTGCCGTTGGGGCCCGTCAGGTTCACCGGCTCGGCCCAGGTGCTTCCATCCCAACGCGAGACGAAGACATCCCACTCGTTGTCCGGGAGCCCCGCCTGCGAGCCCATGAACGTGATCTCGTCGCCCGCGGCATTCGGGTGGGCGTTGATCGGCGAGAGCATGTGCTTCCACCCCGCGCTGATGCGGGTCAGGCGGCCCGAGGCCAGGTCGAGCTCGAAGAGCGACGCGTCCCACGCGGCGTAGTCGGTGTACCGGTGGAAGAACAGGACGCCGGTGTTCGGCAGGTCCTTGGGGCTCGCGGCGGGGGAGTCGCCATGCGGGGGTATACAGGCGCTCAGCCCCGCCGCGAGGATCATGGTGAGCAGCGCTGCGAGCGGAATCCGTGGCCTTGCGTCGTTACGCATCCGTTGCTCCTCGGCTCTTGACATCGCGACTCTTGTGTAAGTTAGCCTAACATCAGACAGTAGGTTCACTAACACAATGGCGTCCGCCGGTGTTGCTACTGATGAGAGGAACAAGCATGCGAAAGAATCGCTTGACGGCGTCGCTGCTGGCAACCGCTCTGCTCGCCTCGGGATTCATCGGGGCGACCAGCGAGGCGCAGGCCGCAGAACGCAAGGTCGTCGTCTGGTCGCCGTTCAACGGTGCCAACCTGGACATGTGGAATGCGTCGCTGAAGCGCATCGAGGCGGTCAACCCCGGCCTCACCATCGAGTCCGTCGGCCAGGTCGACATGGAGAAGTCGCTCGCTGCCATCAACGCCGGCACCGGCCCCGACATCTCCGTCGCCAACGGCGTCGGCAACGTCGGCTGGTTCTGCGGCACCGGCGCATGGCAGCCGCTGAACAAGTTCATCGCCGACAAGAAGGTCGGCATCAACCTGGTGAAGACCTTCACGCCGGCCGCCAACAGCGGCACGGTTTCTCGCGGTGTGCGCTGCGCCCTGCCCTTCAGTTCCGAGGTCTTCGGCTTCTACTACAACAAGGACCTCCTGAAGGCCGCCGGCTTCAAGGGCGCTCCGAAGACCACGACGCAGCTGCTCACGATGGCCAAGAAGCTCACGACGTTCGACGCCGAGGGCAACATTGTGCGCGCCGGATACGTGCCGTGGGCGGGCTACTCGGACAACGACATGGGCTCGATGTTCCTCGGTGTCATGTTCGGCACGAAGTGGTTCAACTCCAAGGGCCAGTCGACCTTCGCAACGGATCCGGCCTGGAAGAAGGCCTTCGCGTGGCAGAAGAAGTTCATCGCCGACGTCTACGGTCACGGTGACTTCGCCGCAGGCAGCCGCGCGCTGACGAAGTTCATCGCCGCTGCGGGCGACTTCTGGGGTGGCAACAACGACTTCATCAAGGGTCGCGTCGCCATGATGGCGCACGCCGACTGGATGTCGATGATGTGGTGCGACCCGGAGGGCTGGAACCTCAACCCCTGCAAGACGCCGGCCGTCAACTTCGGTACCGCGCCGCTGCCGGTGGAGCCCAGCATCTACAAGACGAACTACGGCTCGGGCATCGTGGGTGCGAACACCATGGGCATCTCCAAGGGCTCGAAGAACGTGAAGGATGCGTGGATCGTCCTCAAGGGGCTGGCCACCGATCAGGAGCTCGCGCTCAACTGGTCGAACGCGAACGGCGATCCCGCTTCGCTGCTGAAGTCGCGTGACAACAACCCCGGCCTGAAGTACCCGGCGTTCTACAAGACGTTCTACAACATCTCGCGTCACGCCCGCTCGGGTTACCACCCGCTGCTCAACACGGGCGAGCACCTGGAAGAGACCGGTCTGCAGTCGCTCATGTCTGCATGGCAGGCCAACAGCGTTCCGGACATCTCGGCCGGCCTGAAGGATCTCGCCAACCGCGTCAACCAGATGATCGCACGGAACGGCTGATCTGCTCGTGACATCGATCGCATCGGCACTCGTCCCCCCGCGCAAGCGGGGGGCGAGTGCCCCTGCCACCAAACCGGCGAAGCTGAAGACGCCGTGGCTGTTCATCTTCTTCTGCATGTCGCCATGGCTGTTCGGCTTCCTGGGCTTCACCGTCTACCCGATGGGTGCGTCGCTCTACGAGTCGTTCACCAAGTTCAATCTCATCGATTCGCCCCAGTGGATCGGACTCGACAACTACCACCGCATGTTCTTCGAGGACCCCGACTTCTGGAAGGCCCTGTGGAACACGGTCTGGATCTCGGCGATCAGCATCCCGCTGCGCATCGGGTTCGCCATCTTCACGGCCTGGCTGCTCACGACCGCGAAGCGCGGCCGCAGCATCTACCGCACCATCTTCTTCATCCCGTCGATGGTGCCCACCGTGGCGGCCACGATGGTGTTCACCGTCATCTTCAATCCGGCCTTCGGCACCATCAACATGCTGCTGCAGAAGATCGGCGTCAAGAATCCGCCGTACTGGTTCATGGATCCGTCCTGGTCCAAGTGGGGCCTCATCATCCTGGGCCTCTGGGGCATCGGCGACACCATGCTCATCTTCCTGGCCGGCCTGCTCGACGTCCCACGCTCGCTGTATGAGGCGGCAAGCCTCGAAGGTGCCAACGGCTGGCAGCAGTTCCGCTACATCACGGTGCCGCTCATGACCCCCGTGATCTTCTTCTCCGCTGTCACCGGCGTCATCGGCAGCTTCCAGTACTTCACGCAGGCGTACGTCGCATCCAGTCAGGTCAACGACTTCTCGCACTCGATGTACTTCTACGCGACCCACATCTACTACGCGGCCTTCCAGTCGTACGAGATGGGCTACGCGGCGGCACTCGCATGGGTGCTGCTCGTCATCACACTCATCTGCACCCTCGTCATGCTGCGCACGCAGAAGCGCTGGGTGCACTATCCGAATGGGTCGTTGTTCAAATGAGGCAGCCGGTTCCCAACATGTCGCCCGAGGCCTGGGCCGAGTACCGCGCCGGTCTCCGCAAGCGACGCTGGCGTCAGTTCCTGCAGATGGTGGCGAGCCACACCGGCCTCATCACGATGTCGGTCGTCTTCATCTTCCCGCTGTACCTCGTGTTCGTGGTGTCGGTGATGAGTTTCGACCAGGCGTCCAACCGCGACCTCTGGCCGAATCCCTTCATCTGGCACAACTACGTCGAGGTCTTCACCGCGGTTCCGTTCCTGAAGTGGACGCTGAACACGCTGTTCGTGTCGGTGATGACGATGATCGGCACCGTCGTGTCCAGCGTTCCGCCGGCATACGTGCTCTCGCACCTGCAGTGGAAGGGTCGGCAGGTCACGTTCGTCATCATCCTGTCGACGATGATGCTGCCCGGCCAGGTCACGATGATCCCGGTCTACGTCATCTTCTCGAAGCTGCACTGGATCCCGTCGTTCCTGCCGTTGATCGTTCCCTCGTTCTTCGCTGGTGCGTTCTCGATCTTCCTGCTGCGGCAGTTCTTCGTGAGCATCCCCGAGGAGATCACCGACGCCGGTCGCATCGACGGCTGCAACGAACTGCAACTGATGCTCCGCATCATCATCCCGCTGGTGAAGCCCGCGATTGCGGCGGTCGGCCTGTTCTCCTTCCTCGGCGCGTGGAACGACTTCTTCGGGCCACTGCTGTACCTCGTCGAGAACCAGGACCTGTGGACGCTCGGTATCGGCCTCAACGCCTTCCGTGGTCTGCACCACGTCGACACGAGCATGATGATGACGGCATCGGCACTGTTCATGCTGCCGGTGATCATCATCTTCTTCTTCTCGCAGAAGGTCTTCATCGAAGGCGTCACGCTCACGGGTGTGAAGGGCTGACGATGCTCACCTTGACGCCCGATTCGCTGTTCGCGCATCGCGGGCTGCACGACGACGCCATGCCGAAGAACTCGCTTTCGGCCATCGTCGCCGCTGCGGACGCGGGCTACGGCATCGAATTCGACGTGCACCTCTCGAGCGACGGCGTTCCGATCGTGAGTCATGACGCGGACACGCTTGCGGATACCGGTGTGGAGATGCTCATCGGGTCCACGCACTCGGAGGCGCTGCGTCAGCTCACGTTCGCGGCAAACGGCGAACGACTGGCCACGCTCGACGACGTCGTGCGCGAAGTCGCGCCGTCGGTGCAGCTGCTCGTCGAGATCAAGCCGACGCGTCGCGTGGCGGAGACCGTGCATGCGGTGACGGGACGCCTGGCGGGTCGTGAGGAGTCGGTGGCGTTGCAGAGCTTCCATCCGCGGATCGTGCAGGCAGCGAAGCACAGCCGGTTCGCGGTCGGACAGCTGGGCGAGGAGGCCAACGCCTCGATGCCGCTGCACGAGCGCCTGTACTGGCAGACACTCGTGACGAACGCGTGGATCCGTCCGGACTTCCTGGCGATGTACAAGTCGACCCTGAATAGCCCGCTCGTGAAGTTCTGGCGCGATCGCCTGCACTGCCCGCTGCTCGGGTGGACCGTGGTCGACCATGCGGACGTGGCGCTGTGCCGCGCCGCGGGTGCAGGGCTCATCTTCGAGGGGGTGCGCCCATGAAGAGCGCGCTTGATCGCCCACCATTCCCGTGCCGCTGCGATTCGTGCTGGAGGACCCGATGACTCCGCGTCCCGTAGCGCCTGTTCACGGCCACAATGGCACAGTGGTGGAGAAGCAGCCGGGTTCGGCACAGGCAGTGCCGTCGTATCTTCGTGAACTCAACGAGCGACGCGTGCTCGACATCCTGCGCGCCGGAGGCCCGGCCCACGCTGCCGAGGTGGCCCGCCTCGCCGGACTGTCGCGGCCGACGGCTGCGCAGGTGCTGCGTGCGCTCATCGACGTGGGGCTCGTCATCGAGCAGTTCCCCACGGAGGCCGATCCCCGTCGTGCACGCGCAATGTACGTTGCGGCGGTCGACATCGGCTCCGTGCTCTCGATCGACATCGGTGCGCGATTCATCCGTGCCGCGATCGCCGACGTCAGCGGTTCGATCCGCTCGACGGTGAGTCGACCGACAGGCGACCTGCACCTCGCGAGCCTGCTGCGTGAGATGCACGCGGCAGTTGACGAGGCGCTCGCATCGGCTTCCACCACCATGGCCGACGTCGTCGCGGTCGTCGTCGGTTCGCCGGGTGTCGTCGACCAGCTCGACGGACGCATCGCCATTGCGGGAACGATCAGTGACCTCGAGGGCCTCGCGCTCGGCGAGGTCGTCGGGCGTGAATTCGCCTGCGATCCCGTCGTCGAGAACGACGTCAACCTCGTGTGCATCGCCGAACAGACCTACGGGCTGGGGCAGGGCGTGCCGAACTTCTCGGTGTTGTCCGTGGGCTCCGGTATCGGCGCGGGCCTCACCCTCAACGGCCGGCTCCACCGGGGCCACCGCGGCGCCGCGGGTGAGATCTTCTACGTGCCCTTCGAAGCGGTACTCGGCGGTGATCGATCGCAGATCGACCCCTCGGGTCCGAACGTGGTTGCGCTCGCGGAGGCGCTGGCCCCGCAGTTCGAGAGCACGCGGCTGTCCGCGCCGTTCGAGCCGGTGGCCATCTTCGAGGCGGCCCGCTACAAGGATCCGCTGGCAGTTGCGGTCGTCGCCAATGTGGCAGAACGCATCGCCAGCTACATCGCGACGATCACAGCGGTCGTCGACATCGAACTCGTCATCCTCGGCGGAGGCATCGGTCGTCAGGCCGACGTACTGCTGGCCGAGATCCGTGCAGCCGTGGCTCGCGCCGTTCCGTTCGCGCCGCGCATCGAGGTCTCGACATTGGGTGATCAGGCGGTGCTGCTCGGCGGCATCGCACTCGGAACATCGCTGGCCCAGGACAGGGTTTTCGCACAGCGTTCAAACGCGTATCACGCGGCAAGAGAGGCGGGTGAGATCGCACGATGAAGCTTGCAGTAATCGGTGGCGGTTCGACGTACACACCGGAGCTCATCGATGGGGTTCTGCAGCGCCGGGATCGACTTCCCGTCGATGTGATCCACCTGTGCGATATCAACGAAGAGCGCCTCGACATCGTGGCGTCCTTCGCCCGGCGCATGGTCGAGGCGGCCGGCGGCGGCATCGAGATCCGTCAGGGCACGGACACGGCCGAGGCCGTGCGTGGCGCACGTTTCGTGGTGAGCCAGTTCCGCATCGGCGGCCAGGCCGCGCGTCATCGCGACGAGATGCTCGGTCGCGAGTTCGGCCTCATCGGTCAGGAGACCGTCGGCGTCGGCGGATTCGCCAAGGGGCTGCGCACGATTCCCGTTGCCCTTGCGCTTGCCGACACCATCCTCGCCGAGGCACCCGACGCCACGTTGCTCAACTTCACGAACCCGGCCGGCATGGTCACCGAGTCGCTGCTGCGCCATCGTCCGCAGCTCAACACCATCGGCCTGTGCAATGTGCCCTGGAACGTGCGCATGGAGATCGCGCAGACACTGTCGATCCCGTTCGAGGAACTGCAGCTGGACTACGTGGGACTCAACCACCTGTCGTGGGTGCGCGGGCTGCGCGTCGGCGACCGGGACCTCAGCGCCGAGGCCATCCGTGGTTTCCGCGGTCTCACGGGCAAGCAGGCGCCTGGCGATGACGATCCGGCGTGGTCACCCGAGAGCATCGACGTCATGGACGCCATCCCGAACTACTACTTGCTCTACTACTACGAGCGCGAGGCGTGGCTGCACTACCAGTCGTGCCATGCCACCCGCGCAAGCGAAGTGATGGCCATCGAGGCGAAGCTCATCGAGCAGTACCGCAATCCCGATCTGCGCCACAAGCCTGCCGAGCTGATGCAGCGTGGCGGTGCCTACTACTCGGACTCGGCCGCGCAGCTCATGGCCGACATCGCCTCGGATGCCCGCGCGGTGCACGTGGTGAACACCAGGAACGCGGGAGCCATCCCCGGCATGCCCGACGACGTCGTCATGGAGATCCCGTGCATCGTCGACGGGTCGGGGGCCCACCCGATCGCGGCGCGGCCGATGCGCCCGGACATGGATGCCCTCGTGCGCAGCGTCAAGGACTTCGAACTGCTCACCATCAATGCCGCAGTGCACGGTGACGAGGAGTCCGCGCTGCGTGCCCTGCTTGCCAACCCTCTTGGCCCCGACCTCTCGCGCGTGAAGTCGCTGTGGGCAAGGGTCCGCGAGGAGCACCGCGGGCTCCTGGGGGCGCTCGATGTCTGACCTCTTCCTCGGAGTCGACGCGGGTGGCACCAAGACGCACGCGGCGATCATGGATGCATCCGGCCGACTGCTCTCCCTCGGCGTCGCCTCCACCGGCAATTGGGAGCGCGTCGGTATCGACGGCAGTGCGGTTGCGCTGACGCGCGCCATCGATGACGCCCTCGCGCAGTGCGGTCGCGAGCGGGGCGACGTCACGAGCGCCAGCTTCGCGCTCGCCGGCATCGACTGGGACTCCGATATCGAGGCCATGCGGCATGTCGTCGCCGGCTTCGACCTCGGCTGTAAGCCGGTCGTGATGAACGATGCGATCGCGGTGCTGCTCGCGGGCACCGATGACGGCGTCGGCTGTGCCTCGGTTGCCGGCACGGGCGGCAAGACGGTCGCGCGCGACAGGACGACCACGCTGGCCACACTCGGCATGTCGCTCGGCGAGGGCGGAGGCGCGGGCCAGATCGTCGCCGAGACGCTGACCGCCGTGGCGGAGGCGTACCACGGGCAGCGACCACCCACCGCGCTCACGGCGGCCGTGCTCGGTCTAGCCGGGTTGCGTGACGAGCCGGCCTTCTTCGAGGCGATCGCCCGCGACGGACACCAGCTGCCCGAGTCGTTCGCGCCCACCGTGTTCTCGATCGCGGAATCCGGCGATGCAACGGCGATCGATGTGCTCCAGCGCGTTGCCAGGCAACATGCCCGTGACGTCATCGGACTCGTGAATCGCCTTGATTTCCAAGGCGAAGTCCCGTTGGTGTGTGCCGGTGGCCTGCACACCTCGGGCTCGACGATCTTCTCGCACGCCTTCGAGCGCGCACTGGCCGACTCGCGCTGGCAACTGCGCACCGTCGTGCTCGACGTGGTCCCGGTTGTCGGAGCCCTGGTCGACTCGGTCGTGCGGGCGAACGGCCGCATCACGAGCGAACAGCGGGCGGCACTCATCGCCTCCGCTTCTGCACTCGACGAAGGCGACACGGTGCTGTCGTCGGATGGGATTGCGTTTTCGTCATGACGCATTGGGTTAACGAGGCTTCGGCCGAGCAGCAGCGCATCATCGACGCGTTCTTCGCCCGACATGCCGGGCAGATGGCCGAGCGCGTCATCGACCTCTCCGTGTCGCGCCTTGCGACGATGGAGCGCGAGGCCTTCCGTGTGGAGGCGTCCGTCACCGGAACGCGCATCAAGGCCACCATCGTCGTCAGCGATGCGCAGTCCGTGCGCTGGGCGCTCAACGCCCTGCGCGCGTGGATCGTCGCCGGTGCCGCCGAGCCCCTCGCGCTCGAGAGCCGGCCCGACTTCCGTTGGCGCGGGGTGATCGAGGGCTTCTACGGGCATCCGTGGACGCACGCCCAGCGCATGCGCGGCATCGAGTACTTCGCCGACTTCGGCATGAACATCTTCCTTCTCGCCCCCAAGGATGCGGCGTGGCAGCGCCTGCGTTGGCGTGAGCCGCTCTCGGCGGCGTTCGTCGGGGAGATCCGCGAACTGCTCGAGATCGGCGCCGTGCACGGCGTCGATGTGAGCGCCTGCGTCTCACCGGGCCTGTCGGTGCAGTACTCCAGTGATGCCGACGTCGACGCTGTCGTGGCGAAGTTCGCCCAGTTGGCCGAGGTCGGCGCGACGCATTTCGGGTTGCTCCTGGACGACATCCCGGACACCCTCTCGAACGACGCGGACATCGAGCGCTACGCGTCGATTGCCCACGCGCACGCGGACTTCGCCAATCGCGTGCGTACGCGCCTCGTCGAACGCATGCCGCTGGCCCACGTGATCCTGTGCCCGATGCACTACGCGGGCCGCGGCACGGAGCCGTACCTGCAGGTGATGGGCGACCAGCTGCACCCGCAGATCGAGCTCATGTGGACGGGTCGCGACATCTGCAGCACCTACCTCGACATCTCCGACGCCGTCATCTTCGACCGCACGACGCGTCGTCCCCCGTTCTACTGGGACAACTACCCGGTCAACGACGGGGCCATGGCGCGGAACCTGCACATCGGCCCGTTCCACGGACGCGAGGCCGGCCTGCACCGCTACTCCGCCGGCCTGCTGGCCAACCCGATGGAGCTGTTCGAGGCGTCGCTCATCCCGCTCGGCACCATCGGCGATTACCTGTGGAACACGACCACCTATGAGCCGTTCGCTTCGTGGGACCGCGTCCTCGCCGACCTCGTCACCGACGCCGACGACTGCGCCGCCCTGCGCGAGTTCTTCCGCAACGCGCTCGGGCTCCACGGCACTTGGGCGCCAGCCTTCAACGGGTTCCTCGACACGTGTGCGACGGCATGGCGAGGGGGGCGACCGGCCGACGCGGCCGGGGCCGCTCGCGGCATGCAGTCGAACATCGGGTCGACGTTGGCGCGTATCGAGCGCGAGGAGTTCTGCGCGCCGCTGCTGCGCGAGGAGGTGCGTCCGTGGCTGCGCAAGTACCGCCTGGGCGCCGCCCTGCTCGGCGAGTTCGCCGCGGTGCTCGACACCTGTCTGGCCAATGACGA
>Ga0079306_1002121_pt1 | contig 11573 bp, 8 predicted proteins | sample Methanotroph_Enr_FD_79181 | JGI IMG/M metagenome (GOLD analysis project Ga0079306, IMG submission 79181) | Enriched soil microbial communities from Old Woman Creek wetland in Ohio, USA - Methanotroph_Enrichment_5 | ecosystem: Environmental > Terrestrial > Soil > Wetlands | place: USA: Ohio...
CGATAAATTATTATGACAAGGACAATATTCTTCGGACCAAAACCTTGGATAAGCCCCTCTCAATTGATCTATTCAGCCCGGATGAATTCCTGAATGATGGAAATCCGATTGCGACCTCACGTGGATACGATTATTATGGTAATAAGTTTGCAAGGAATCATAAACCAAGCGTTGAGGATTTCTTCCAGAAAAAAGATGCCAACGGCAACTACCTCCGCGAGGTAGCTCCTTTTGAACCCATATACATGGCAGGCTACATCCAGGACAAGTTTTCATTTGACGACCTGGTCTTCAACGTTGGTTTACGTTTCGATCGTTTTGACGCCAACCAGAGTGTTCTGAAAGATCCCTATACCTTATACCCGGCTAAAACAGTAGCTGAAGTTCAAAAGGAAATAGATGATCAAACCCTTGTTATTGGCCCCACCATCCCCGAGAGCATGGGTTCCGACTACGTGGTATATATCAATGACATCAACAATCCAACCAGTATCCTCGGATACCGCAGCGGTACCAACTGGTACGATGCCAATGGCGCTGTTGTGCTGGATCCAACTGTTAAACTGAATGGAAGCAACGGTGTGACTCCTTTCCTCGTTGACCCGGGCTCAAAGGATATTACAGGAAAATCATTTTCGGATTATACACCGCAAATGACGGTAATGCCGCGTATCTCCTTCTCTTTCCCAATTTCGGATGTTGCATTGTTCTATGCTCACTACGATGTACTCACCCAGCGTCCCAAAACAAATTTCACATTCAGTCCGCTGAGTTATCTCTTCTGGGGTAGCACGGGAAATCCAACTATCAACAATCCCAACCTGAAACCTGAAAAAACCGTGGATTATGAATTAGGCTTCCAGCAGAAAATATCCAACACTTCTTCACTCAATATTTCAGGATTCTACCGTGAATTCCGCGACCAGATCCAGAGTTTCAGGTATACGGGAGCTTATCCAAAAACCTATTACTCCTATGGAAATATTGACTTCGGAACTGTAAAGGGCCTTACCATTTCCTATGACCTTAGGCGGACAACCAATGTGCGCGTTCGTGCAAGTTATACTCTTCAATTTGCAAACGGAACAGGTTCCAGTTCAGAGACATCTTCTGGCCTTATCCGGTCAGGTCAGCCCAACCTTCGTACACTCATACCATACGATTATGATCGCCGGCATGCCTTTAACCTGGATATCGATTTCAGGTACGGAGAAGGCACAGAATACAATGGGCCTATCATTGCCGGAATGCAGGTACTCAAGAATGCCGGTTTCAACATTACTATGAATGGAGGTTCAGGTACACCTTATACCCGTTCAAGCAAGATATCTTCTTTTGGCTCTCAAACCATTATCCTTGGTTCCATCAATGGTTCCCGTCTACCGGCCTCTTTCAGGTTCGACGGACGTTTGGACAAGGATTTCACGATTTCAACCAAAAAAGATGCAAAAGGAAATGTTAAGGAACTCTACCTGAATGTTTACCTGCAGGTACTGAATATCCTGAATTCCCGCAATATTATGGGTGTTTATGCAGCTACCGGAAATGCCGATGATGATGGTTTCCTTGCCGCTGCCGAGTATCAGTCGCAGATCAATTCGCAGGTGGATACTCAATCGTATATAGACCTTTACCGGATCAGGGTTAACAGCCCCTATAACTATAGCTCACCCCGTATGATTCGTCTGGGAGTCGGCATAAACTTCTAATCACCATGAGTATACTCCGTTTACAAATGAAAAAACACGCATATACAATGAAAAATATTTTACGTATTTTGCCGGTGATCGTTCTGAGCTTTATGCTTGTACTATCAGCAAATGCTGATAAGGTACACCTGAAATCAGGGGGAGCTTCAACCTTGAAATCCACTGCTACCGGATGCCTTCCGGGCGCAAACTATAAATATCTCGAGTTAAACAACGTCAGGGCCCGTATTAATACAGGCGGTGATATGTGGTGGGACTTTGAAAGCGCCCAATACGAGATTCCGAAAGGTTCCAAAAAAATGTCAATGTTCAGCGCGGCGCTGTGGATCGGTGGCAAGGATGCCAACGGGCAGTTGAAACTTGCAGCCCACAGGTACCGCCAGGTTGGGGTTGACTATTTCCCCGGACCCTTGACCATAGATAGCAAAGCATCTATTGACGAAACAACCTGTGCCGCATATGACAAAATGTTTTACATTACCCGTAGTGAAGTGAATGATTTCATTGCTCATTGGGATGAATTCGGGAATGCTGAGGGTTACAATATTCCAAGGTCGATCCTTGACTGGCCTGCTCACGGAGATCCAAATAAAGGACAGAGCTATTACCTGGCTCCTTTCTTCGACAGGAATCAGAATGGCATATATGAACCACAAACAGCCGGTGACTATCCCTATTACGATGTAAGCAATGAACTTTGTCATACCAAGACACCTACATATGAAGGAAGAGAATTACCTTATACGGATCCTGCAAGCGATCAGTGGATTGAAAACACATCACTTGTTGACCAGGTTATAAAGGGAGATGCTACCATCTGGTGGGTATTCAATGATAAGGGAAACATACACACTGAAACCGGAGGTCAGCCAATCGGGCTTGAAATCAGGGCCCAGGCATTTGCTTTCTCGACAAATGATGAAGTAAATGACATGACTTTCTACAGTTATGAAATCATCAACCGCTCAACTTACCGGCTGACTGGAACCTATTTCAGCCAATGGGTTGATACTGACCTTGGATACGCTGATGATGATTATGTGGGATGTGATGTACTTAGGGGACTTGGTTATTGCTACAATGGCACACTCAAAGACGGAAACGGGCAGGCATGGGCATACGGAGATCAACCTCCGGCCATTGGAGTCGACTTCTTCCAGGGTCCCTATATGGATCCGGACGGATATGACAACCCATCCTTCAAAGATAACATAAGCAAACTCGGGCCATCGTTTCGCGAAAGTTGCGACATTGTTACCCAGGATTCTACTTTACAATGGTTGACAAATGGAAATGGAGATTCCTCCAGGGTATTTGTAAATGCAGCCGCGATCAATGGAGTAAACTTCGGAAACGGGATTGTAGATGACGAACGTTTTGGTATGCGCAGGTTTGTATATCATAATAATACCGGTGGAAACCCGGCAACGAATGATCCAAAGGATGCTCCTGAGTATTACAATTTCCTACGCGGAATCTGGAAAGACGGCGAAGTTATGCGTTATGGAGGTAATGCTCACCCGAATTCAGGTGGTACCGGACCTCCTTGTTACTTCATGTTCCCGGGAGAATCAGATATTTGTAACTGGGGTACCAGGGGTGTTGTTCCTATACCTAAAAAATGGACGGAAGTAACAGCCAACAATGCACCACTTGACCGCCGGTTTATGGAGTCTGCAGGTCCATTCATATTGGAACCAGGTGCAGTAAATTATATCACGGTAGGGATTCCATGGGCAAGGGCTACATCCGGAGGCCCGGAAGCATCAGTAAGACTTCTTCAATCCGTTGATGATAAGTGCCAGATGCTTTTCGACAATTGCTTCAAGGTTATTGCCGGTCCCAATGCCCCGGATCTTACCATCCGCGAGCTTGAAAATGAATTCCTCATTTACATGACCAACAGGAAAACCAATGATGCAGGAAATAATTACCATGAAGGATATATAGAATATGACCCTCGTATCCAACCTCCTCCAGGAGAAACATGGGATCCTTACTACCGTTTTGAAGGATACCAGGTATACCAGCTGAAAAACTCCAATGTCACTATTGCAGATATCCATAACAATGACCTGGCACGCCTTGTTTTCCAATGCGATATCAAGAACAATGTTTCCAGGATTGTAAACTTCAACTTTGACCAGACACTTGGCGCCAGTGTGCCTAGGGAAGAAGTGAACGGCAACAATGCAGGAATACAGCATTCATTCTCCGTTACCAAGGATGAATTCTCAGGGAATGCTTTGGTCAACAATACCCAGTATTATTACCTGGCAGTATCTTATGCGTATAATAATTACAAAACCTTTATACCTACAGTTCCTGAAAACCTGAACGGGCAGAAGCAGACCTACCTGCAAGGCCGCAATAACATCAAGGTTGTTACTGCTATTCCACATCCGACCATCGGGATGGTTGCTGCAGCCGGAAATTATGGTGACGGCATGGTTGTTACCCGCGTTGCAGGCCAGGGTAATGGAGGAAATTTCCTTGAGTTCGACGACGCCACCATCAATGAAATCCTTTCTAAGAAACCGGTTGATTCGCTGAACGTATACGGAAACGATGATTATCCAATTGCTTACACTGCCACATACAAGGCCGGACGAGGTCCGATAAGTGTTAAAGTTATTGATCCGCTTAATGTAAAAGATGGCAATTATACTGTTGAACTTGATTCGATGTTTAATGTAAAGGTTCCTGTTGGTGAATTTGATACAGTTATGCCTACCACCAGGTGGAGACTCACAGACAACGCAACCGGGCTGGTTTACAAGTCCGACACTACAATTGATCTTCAGAACGAACAGATATTCATTGATCTGGGCTTTTCTGTCTCCATTAACCAAACGCTATACCCTGGTGTATATAAAACAAGCCAGCATTGGGACTCAAGGAACAACAAATGGAAAGACGACTTTTCACCAATTCTTACCAATAATGGAATTTTAGGAGGAAGTATCACTGTTGCCGGTGGAATGGATCCCTGGCTTACCTTCCTGCAGGATGTGGACGGAGGAGGTTCTCTCAACTGGATCCGATCGGGGTCGCAGGTTCCATCAGCTGCTGACCCGGATAAGGGAAGCACCGACTGGGATGCTCCAGGGAAGCCATATGATCCGCAACAAAGCTTTGAGAAACTGGTAAGCGGAAGTTGGGCACCTTACATGATGACTGCCTCCAGGAGACAAGATTCAGCTGCAGGACAAACATACGGAGACCCCATTTTCAAACTTTCGAAGAACAGTAATTTCTTCTCTGATCTTTCCTCGGTGAATGTTGTTTTCACTGCAGATAAGTCCAAATGGACCCGCTGTCCGGTTATAGAAATGTGTCCGGTACCTGATTCTTCGGAAGGTCGTGCCCTTCACTTTGATTTGAGGAAACATCGTTCTGTAAATCAAAATGGAGATACAGCTGTAATGGATGGCGATCCTGCTTTGAATTCCGATTATATTTCGCCCTATGGATTGGGTTGGTTCCCTGGTTATGCCATTAACCTTGAAACCGGGGAACGCCTGAATATCATCTTCGGTGAAGATTCACATCTAATAGCAGATAATGGTAATGACATGCTCTTTAACCCGACCAACAGTACCTTCAACGATAATGGTGAAATATCTCTGGGAGGAAAGCATTACATCTATGTAATGTCGCATACAGAAAATAAGAGAGCCAGGATCACTTCAAGTATCGGGGCACTCTCTCCAAAGGATCTTGATTTCCCTGCCTATGATGCCGGAGCATATGCAGTTAAGTTACTCCAAAGGCAACTGACCTCCCTGAATTCAAAATTGTTGCGTTCATACATGTATGCCAATGCGATGTGGGTTAGCATACCTCTGGGAAATCCCTTGGTTGACCCGAATACAGCTGCTGATATTACTGTTAAATTGCGTGTTACCAAGCCGTACGGCAGGTATTTCTCAACGCCGATGCCGGCTGGAAGTACAACAACACATAACCTCAACAACTTCTGGCCCATGTACACCTTTAATACTTCTGGTGTAGCAACAGTGAAGGATTCTACTGAAAAGGCCGTGAGTGATCTGGATAAGATAAATATTGTACCTAACCCATATAATGGTTATTCTCCCTATGAAGTAGACCAATTGGACAACAGGGTTAAGATTACCAATCTGCCGCAACGTTGTACAATTACAATCTACTCGACCGGGGGATCTATCATCAGGACTTTTAAAAAGGATGAAACCAAGACTTACATTGATTGGGACCTCAAGAATTTTGCAGGTATTCCCATCGCCGGTGGAGTGTATATCATCCATGTAAAGGTTCCCGATGTGGGCGAGAAAGTGATTAAATGGTTCGGAGCATTACGCCCTGTTGACCTTAACGCATTCTAATCAGGAAGCTAATCACTGGTAATAATCATTTAACAAGACGGATCATGAAAAACATATATAAGATAACTTTAACAATTCTTTTGACCGGGATACTGGTGCTGCCGCTCATGTCACTCGCGGGCAACAAGGACCGCTCGGGCCAGGCAGGCGCATCTGAATTGCTTATCAATCCCTGGGCCCGGAGTTCCGGCTGGGGAGGTGTGAATGTAGCCAACTCTTATGGGATTGAATCCATGTACACCAATATTGCAGGACTTGCTTTTACCCAGAAAACAGAACTCGTCTTCAGCCATACCCAGTGGTTGAAAGGTTCTGATATCGATATCAATACATTTGGACTGGCTCAGAAGGTTGGTGAAGCCGGCGTTCTTGGTCTTTCCATGATGTCATTGAGGTTCGGAGATCTTCCGATTACCACCAAGGAGTTACCTGACGGTGGGGTAGGAAACTTTTCGCCCAATTACATGAATATTAACATCGCCTATGCCAAAGCATTCTCGAACAGCATCTATGGCGGATTTAATTTCAAGGTAATATCTGAATCCATCAGCGATGTAAGTGCCACAGGAGTAGCTATTGATGCAGGCATTCAATACGTTACAGGTGAGAAAGAAAATGTCAAATTTGGAATCTCACTGAAAAACATTGGTCCTACCATGCGCTTTAAAGGAGATGGTTTATCCATCCGGAGTTTTCTTCCCGGTCAGGAGAACATGTTCACATTGGAACATCGTTCAGCAGATTTTGAGCTTCCTTCTCAATTGAACATTGGCGGTTCTTACCGGTTTATAATGAATGATGTGCATAGCCTCACTCTTGCAGGAGCATTCATTTCCAATTCTTTTTACAAGGATCAGTATTCGATAGGGGCTGAATATGAACTCAAGAATTACCTGATGCTTCGCGGTGGATATTTATACGAAGATGGTATTACCAGTGAAGCAGACCGGACTACCGTGTTTACGGGACCCAGTGCCGGTTGTTCTATCCAGGTTCCATTGAACAAGGAAAAAGGATCTGTATTCTCAATTGACTACTCGTACAGGGCAACTAATCCATTCAACGGATCGCATACAATTGCTGCCCGCCTGAGTTTCTAGGCAATCCGGAATCAGTAGATACCTGGTTCCTAATAATATGACTGAAAGGACCCTTTTTATAAAGGGTCTTTTTCTCTTATTTTGAACTTCACAACACCGGAATTATGACTGAAATCAAGTACTATACAAAAGAAGGACTGGAAAAGTTAAAGACAGAACTCGAACACCTGGTCCATATTGAACGGCCGAATATTTCAAACCAGATTGCCGAAGCCCGCGACAAGGGTGACCTTTCGGAAAATGCAGAATATGATGCCGCCAAAAATGCACAGGGGATGCTCGAAATGCGAATATCGAAGGTCCAGGATCTCATTCGCAATGCCAGGTTGATTGATGAGTCAAAATTGGATAATACCCGGGTCCTGATCCTCTCTACAGTAAGAATCAAGAATCTCAGCACAAATGCTGTCATGACCTATACCCTGGTACCCGAAAACGAGGCTGACCTGAAATCGGCGAAACTTTCGGTTAACAGCCCTATTGCCCATGGCCTTCTTGGCAAGAAAGTCGGAGAGACCATTGAGATAGCAATACCCGCGGGAAAGATTAAATTCGAAATTATGGAGATTTTAGTACGTTAACTTTAAATTCCTGGATTATGGCATCCGTTTTCTCAAGAATTGCATCCGGTGAAATCCCTTCGTTCAAGGTAGCTGAAAATGATAAATTTTTCGCTTTTCTCGACATCAGTCCGCTGACCCTTGGACATACACTTGTTATACCGAAGAAGGAAGTGGACTACATTTTTGATATGGATGAATCACTTCATATGGAGTTCTGGCAATTTGCCATGCAAGTTGCTAAAGCGCTGAAGCAGGTTGTCCCTTGTATTAAGGTGGGAGTAGCCGTTATCGGGCTTGAAGTCCCGCATGCCCACATTCATCTCGTTCCCTTGAACAGCATGGATGATATTAATTTCAGCAGGCCGAAACTTCAATTCCCGTCTGAGGAAATGAGCAAAGTGGCAAGCGCTATAGCTGATAAACTGAGATAAAGAAAAGTATTTGAATTGAGAAGGGCCGGTTGTATAACCGGCTTTTCTTTTATATTCCGAATTCGTTAATCGACATTCCATATTCAAACCCAAATCCAACATTCCCAAATTGATTTCAGAATTTTGAAAAACGAATCTTGATTTCAGAATTAACTCATTCAATCTATTAGTATCATTCGTGTAATGAAAGCTAAAGCCAAACCGGTATTCAACAAACGCATCTTTTGGGATGTGAATTTTGAGAAGCTTAATTACGATGCCAAAGCTAGCTTTGTGATTGAGCGCGTTTTTGAGCGCGGTGATGTGGACGATATACGACAATGTCGCCGGTATTATGGAGATGAAAAAGTAACCGAAGCCTTGCTAAAGGCGAAGTTTCTGCAGGAGCACCGGATACACCTTGCAAGTGCAGTAATCGGTAAACCTCTTAATGAATTCAGATGTTATTTACTCAGACAATTGAACCCGGGACTCTATCCTTACTAAAAAGACTTATGAAGATGCCAACGCTTCAACCCTTTTCGTTGGTTGGAGGAACCGCTTTAGCGTTGCGCTGCGGCCATAGAAGTTCAGTTGACCTGGATTTATTTTTTCATGAAAAGTTTGATCATTTTACTATCGAAAAAGAACTTAGAAATGAGTTTGGTGATGGCTTTGTCTATGAAAGTGGGCATAAGAAGTGGGGCATTTTCTGTTCCATCCACAAAATATAAGTTGACATTATTTATTTCCCGCATTCTCTCATTGGCGAAATTGAAATTGAAGATGGAATCAGGATGTATGGTAGCAGTGATATAGCAGCAATGAAGGTTCAGGCTATTCTGGGTTGCGCCATGAAAAAAGATTTGTGGGATCTGCACGAACTTCTGAAACAATAACCCCTCCAACAAATCATGGACCGGCATAAATTGAAGTATCCAACCCAGATGCTAGCTATCAGCATCCCTAACGCAATCACCTATTTTGTTGAAGCAGATGAAAGTGAAACTCCTGTTAGTTTCAAAGGCCAAACCTGGCCCAGGATCAAGAAAGACATCTCAAAAGTAGTGAGCGATTACCTGAAATAAGGTAACACAAATCGAATACAGAAGTTAATAGGCACGTTCGTTCCGGCCCTCAATAAAATTAATGAACGATTTGTTCACCACCTTATTTCCTCCTGGAGTTGGATAATCGCCGGTAAAATACCAGTCGCCCGTATGATTTGGGATAGCCTCATGCAAATCTTCGATGGTCTGAAACACCACAGCTACTTGTGCATTGCAGTTTGGAGGGGTGACCAGTTGCGAAATTTTCTCAGAGATCTGCACAGCAGAAAAAGGTTCATATATTTCCTTCACATGGTTCGTTACTTCCTCCTTGGGCATTTTCTCCTCTAGCTTGCACTTACGATAAACTTCATTCAGTATATGGGTTTGCCTGGTATCCTTCAGCAATTCTATAACTGCGTTAAAGGCAATAAAATCAGTTATTTTGGCCATATCGATACCATAACAATCCGGGTATCGGATCTGGGGTGCCGATGAGGCTATCACAATCTTCCTGGGCCCTAGCCGGTCAAGGATACGGATAATACTTCGTCTGAGGGTAGTTCCGCGTACGATGGAATCATCAACCACTACCAGGTTATCTTGTCCCCTTCTCACAGTTCCATAGGTAACATCGTAAACATGTGCCACCAGATCGTCGCGTTGGGAATCCTGGGTGATGAAGGTGCGCAATTTAATATCCTTCACTGCTACTTTTTCTATACGTGGTTTTAAGGTAAAAATCTCATCGAGCAATTTCCTGTTTAGATTATTTCCAGCTTCAAGGATTTTTTCTTTAATAACAGCATCGCATACGCTGTTCAACTCTTCCACCAGCCCATAGTAGGCAGATGCAGCTGTATTTGGGATGTAGGAGAAAACCGTATTCTTCAGGTCATGGTCCACTTCTTTCAGAATTCCCTTGGCAAGCATTTTTCCCAGCTTTTTGCGCTCCAGGTATATCTCCTTATCAGTACCACGGCTGAAATAAATTCTTTCAAAAGAACATGCCCTGCGGGGGCCCGGTTGTTTGATCATATCCTCGGAAACTTGCCCGTTCTTCCTGATAATCAGAGCATGTCCAGGCTTCAGTTCACTGATCTTTTCAAATGGAATATTGAAAGCAGTTTGAATCACAGGGCGTTCAGAAGCTGCAACAACTATTTCGTCATCCTTGTACCAATAGGCAGGACGAATGCCATTCGGATCCCGAAGCACAAAGGCATCACCATGACCGAACATACCTGCAATAGCGTAACCTCCATCCCAATGCCTGGAAGCCCGCGACAAAATGCTCTGAACATCCAGGCTGTTGGCAATCAATTGAGTGCTTTGTTCCTTGCTGAATCCTTTTTCCTTGAATTGCCGGTATAGTTCTTCATTCGTCTGGTCCAGCACATGGCCGATCTTTTCAAGTACCGTCACCGTGTCGCTGGTTTCGACAGGATACTGACCGTATTCAACCAACTTACGGAAAAGTTCGTCCACATTGGTCATGTTGAAATTTCCTGCCAGAACCAGGTTACGAGTCATCCAGTTGTTGAAACGAACTACCGGGTGCAGGTTCTCGATATTATTCCTGCCGAAAGTGCCGTAACGCAGGTGCCCCAGAAATAATTCACCGGCAAAATCAACATTTTGTTTTAACCAGTTCGCATCATCCAGACGATCGGATTTTTTTTCGGCGAGATCCTGGAAAGGCTTGTAAATTTGTTTGAAAATATCATCGATTGGGGACGGGGCATTTGAACGTAACCTGAAAATATACTTACTGCCCGGGGTAACATCCAGCTTGATGGCAGCAACTCCTGCCCCATCCTGCCCACGGTTGTGTTGCTTTTCCATGAGCAGGTGCAATTTATTAATACCATAGAGATTGGTGCCGTAACGGGTATAATAATATTCAAGGGGTTTGAGAAGCCTGATAAGGGCTATACCGCATTCATGCTTTATTTGTTCACTCATCAGAGAGCCTGTTTACTGAGGAATACCTACATTTGAATTCCATCCAAATGAGTTGGCAAAAATAAGCAATTCCAAGATCGGGATATCAGTATAGTCAGGAATATACTCATTAACTTATACAATCCATGCCAGGTAAAAATAAGATTACTGTCAGAACAGCCCGTGCAGATGATGCAGAAATCGTTATCGATTTCCAATTGTTTATGGCACTTGAAACCGAGAACATCCAGCTGGAAAGAGCGGTTACTTCAAAGGGAGTCAGCGCGGTGTTTGCCGACCCATCAAAGGGGAAATACTATGTTGCAGAAACCGGGAACAAGGTAATCGGATGCTTGCTGATTACACCCGAATGGAGTGACTGGCGCAACAGGTATATCCTTTGGATACAGTCAGTATACGTACTCCCTGAA
>Ga0079306_1002122_pt1 | contig 11569 bp, 11 predicted proteins | sample Methanotroph_Enr_FD_79181 | JGI IMG/M metagenome (GOLD analysis project Ga0079306, IMG submission 79181) | Enriched soil microbial communities from Old Woman Creek wetland in Ohio, USA - Methanotroph_Enrichment_5 | ecosystem: Environmental > Terrestrial > Soil > Wetlands | place: USA: Ohio...
GGAATCCGCTGATATAACCTTTTCCCGGCCATGCCTTGCATTTCGCTGTTAAATGCGCTTTCTATCCCGACATTGTTTGCATTCCCTTCTTTGAACCAGCCTAATGTGCGATAACCTAAGTTATCGAAAGGATAAACCCGTTTATTCTGAACAGTGGTAATCAAGCCTCCGCTGTTTTTCCCGAGTTTAAATATGGGAAAGGTCCTGAGTGCTTTTAGTTGGTCGAAATTGGCTTTTCGTTTGATCAACAGGTAGCGGTTCTTGCTTTTACGTCCTTTTATGAGCAGGGATTTGTATTCCTGCCTGGATTTATCCTTGAAATATGCTGAGAGATAAATAGCCAGCGAATCGACATCTTTCCGGAAGGTAGAATCCGGGATGAGCGGAGAAGCAGCATCCATGCGAACCTCAAAAAGCGGAACCGAAGTTGCCAGCATTTCACCGTTTACATCGTAGATGTTGCCTCGGTTGGGTTCGATGGTGAAATATTTGAGCGAAAGCTTTTCAGCCCTGGCTTTCCACATTTCGCCCTCAACTAATTGAATATAAAGAATCTTAGCGATAATAGCCAGGCTTATGACGAACATAAAGCCATAAACCAGGTACACACGCGTAAGAATTGATTTCCTTGAATCCATTTGTTGAGCTGTCTTTTTCGGTAATTATTTGGTTTGTTCAATCAGTATTTTACGTGGCGGTATTTTCGATTCTTTCAAGCCGCTGTTTTGTAATCGCTTTGCTATTTCAGTTTGCCTGGTTGTTTGCATCAGCTTCGATTTGGTATTGATGTATTCGAAACGTTGTTCTTCAATCTGTTTTTTTGTTTTGCTGATGCTTATAATGGTGCGATTGGCATAATTTGAATTGAAAATGTACAGTAACCCGATACCTGTCAGGAATACCAGGAAGGGGAGTAGCCCGATAACCTTGTTGCGAACCAGGAATGAACCTTCCAGAATGCTTTTAACCTTGCCGCCTGATGATTTCCCCTTGCTTTTAGGTTGTTTGGCAGGCTTGGGTTCAGCTGCAACTTCTTCAGATTCATTGTTTATTGTATTGCGTAAGTCGGCCATGGCTATATTTTTTGAGCGATGCGCAATTTTGCACTGCGGGAACGTGTATTACTTGCCAGTTCGGCTGCAGCTGGAGTAATTGGCTTACGGGTTACAGGTTTCAGCGGTGCAATTATATTTCCATAAAAATCTTTCTCGAGTATGCCTTCGGTGTTGCCTGTTTTAATGTAGTTTTTTACTAACCGGTCTTCGAGCGAATGGTATGATATTACGACAAGCCTTCCGCCGGGTTTCAGAGCATCAGCACACTGCTTCAGCATCGCCTGCAATGCACCCATTTCATCATTGATTTCGATCCGGATAGCCTGAAAAACCTGTGCCAGATATTTGTTCTCGTAATTGCTTGGCATACATGATTTTATAGCTTCTTTCAGTTCGCCGGTAGTGGTAATTGACTTGGTGCGTGACTCCGTAATTTTAGCTGCCAACTGGCGGGCATTTGATATCTCACCGTATAGTTTAAATACCTGCTGAAGTTTTTCTTCAGGATAAGTATTTATAATTTGTGCCGCTGTCATGCCCTGGCTGCGTGCCATACGCATATCAAGCGGACCTTCGAAACGGGTTGCGAAACCACGCTCTGGTGTATCAATCTGATGTGATGATATACCGAGATCTGCCAGTATGCCGTCCAAGGGAAATGCTTTATGAAGACGAAGAAAGTTTTTTAAGTAACGGAAGTTCTCATTAACCATGGTAAATCGTTCATCATCTGGTACATTCTGAAGGGAATCCTCATCCTGATCAAAAGCTATCAACCGTCCGTCTGCATTAAGGTTCGCTAATATTTCGCGTGAATGTCCGCCACCGCCGAAAGTAAGATCAGCATAAATCCCTGACGGATTGATGTTGAGTCCTTCAATACTTTCGTGTAACAATGCTGGTTGGTGGTACATTCCGTTTTCATTCGTTGAGGTTAATATTCCCTAATATTTCTTCCGCTAAGTCCGAAATATCAGCCTGGGTTCCGCTCACTACGTCATCGTACCTGGCTTTATCCCAAATTTCAATGCAATCCATTTTGGCAGTCACAACAATATCCCCGGTTATGCCTGCAAAAACAGCCAGGTCGCGTGGTATCAATATCCGTCCTGTGCTGTCAATCTCCAGCTCTTTCAAACCGGCATTATACGCCCGTATAAAATCATTATGCTTTTTAATAAACCTGTTCAGTTTGCTGATAATCTTACGGTTGATCTCATCCCAATTGGATCTCGGATAGAGCTCCAGGCATGGGCTGAATATGCTGCGCTTTACCACGAATCCCTCATTCAGTGAAGCACTGACCTGGTTTTTCAATGCCACAGGAAGCATAAATCTTCCTTTTGCATCAACCCGGCCTATGTGTTCTCCTTGTAAGGGTATCATGAATGTTATTATTTTTTTGTAAAAATACAGCTGATTTCCCACTTTCAACCACATTTTACCACATTTTTTTATTAACAATACACAGAATGCCTATTAATAAAGGGATTCGTGATATTTATATTCTGAAATAAGTGATAAGATTAAGTAGTTTTAACTTTTTTCAGTTATTACTAGGTGTATAGCTGGTAACCGGATCTGCTCATAGTGTTATTCATCAATACGATACAATACCTATGTTCGAAAATTCGTTAATTTTGCAATACACAGTATACTTATGTATTGTTCATAGCTAATACACATTATGGAAGATCAGTCTGTTAGCAATCAGATTCAAGAATCTTTTCTTGATCTTGATCGTGTGATTGCCAATAAGAACCCGGGATTACTGAGAATTTTGCCTCGCTTTGTTCTGAATTACCTGAAAAAAGTAATTCATCAGGATGATTTGAATGAAATTGTCAGGAATAATCAAGATCTCTATGGCCTGGATTTTTTAGATGCGTGCCTGAAGGGATTCGGGGTTAAGATTATTTTTCATGGACTTGAAAATATTCCGGCTGAAGGACGCTGGATTGTGGCATCAAACCACCCTTTGGGCGGTCTCGACGGAATGGCGCTGATGTGGGTTGTCGGAAAAGTCAGGAAGGATATTGTTTTCCCGGTAAATGATTTGCTTATGAATATTTCGAACCTGAGAGGCCTGTTTATCCCTGTCAACAAACATGGATCAAACGTTGGCAACGCCAGGACAATCGATGAAACCTTTGCATCAGATAAGGCTATGCTGTTTTTTCCTGCAGGTTTATGCTCCCGGAAACAAAAAGACGGAATATGCGACCTGGAATGGAAAAAGAGTTTTATAACCAAAGCCAGAACCCACAAACGGGATATTATTCCTTGTTTTATTAATGGCCGGAATTCAGCTTGGTTTTATAACCTTGCCCGCCTTCGGGCTTTTCTGCGGATAAAGGCCAATATAGAAATGCTGTACCTGGTTGATGAAATGTTCAAACAACGTGACAAAGAAATTGTGATTACTTTTGGGAAACCAATTTCTTATACTATCTTTGATAAAAAGAAAACGGATTTGACCTGGGCTCAGCAACTGAAAAGTCATGTGTATTCGTTGGAGAAAAATAGCAGCAGCACTTTTATTGCTGAATAAATAAAATATAAGCGATGCAGGAGATAATTGACGAAGTTGACCGTAGTTTAATTGAGAAAGAACTTACTCCCGACAAATTTGTTAAACGGACAAACAGCGGGAATAATGAGATTTATATTGTTTCATACCATAATGCGCCAAATGTTACCAGGGAAATAGGCCGGTTGCGTGAAATCACTTTTCGTGATGCAGGTGGAGGCACTGGCCTGGATTGCGACCTGGATGAATTTGATATGGATGAGGAAAATCCGTTTCAGCAATTATTCGTCTGGGATCCCCGTGAAAAAGAAATAATCGGGGGATACCGGTTTATACATGGGAAAACGCTCCGCCGGCATAAAAATGGAATAATAAACACTCCAACCAGCGAACTTTTCCATCTCACCGAAAAATTTATTGAAGTGTATCTTCCCCATACGATTGAACTTGGCCGGTCGTTTGTGCAGCCAAATTATCAGCCAACTGTGAACCTGCGCAAAGGTATGTATGCACTCGACAATATCTGGAACGGTTTAGGCGCTATTCTGAATCAAAATCCGGATGTGAAATATTATTTCGGGAAAATCACCATGTATCCTCATTACAACGTGGAAGCCCGCGACCTGATACTCTACTTCCTACAGAAATATTTCGGGGATAAAAACCATCTGGTATATCCCCATGAAAAGCTTGAAATTCAAACACCCGAATCGTTCCTGGCTATGCAGTTTGATGGAGGATCTTACGAAAAGGACTATAAAATACTTGTTCATCTGGTACGTGAAAGACACGAAAACATACCTCCCCTGGTGAATGCATACATGAATTTATCATCAACGATGCTGTTCTTTGGAACGTCACTTAACCCGGGATTTGGGGATGTGGAGGAGTCGGGAATACTGGTTACGCTGGATGATGTTTACGATTTCAAAAAAGACAGGCATCTGAGCATGCCACCAATTTAACCTCAAATAAATTGTGTTGCAATAGCAACATGGATTAGGTCCCAGATTTAATTACAAAATTAAATGGTTCCGGATAGCATGTTCCGGGTTCCGGCACCCGGCACTGGGAACATAGTACTTTTGTCTAATAAAATCACCTCACTTTATTTAACAAACTCTAACCCGAAAATTATGAATAATCGCAGGGCCGCTTTTATGATAAGTGCCGCCGATGTAACAGGCTGTCCGCAACCGCGATTACCTGAATATGCTTTTTTCGGCCGGTCGAATGTGGGTAAATCATCACTTATTAATATGATTACCGGGGTTAAAAACCTGGCGCGGACTTCAGCAACCCCGGGTAAAACCCAGTTACTGAATTATTACATGGTAGATGAAGATACCTGGTACCTGGTTGATCTTCCGGGCTACGGTTATGCCAAGGTCTCCAAAAAATCGCGTCGCAACTGGGAAAAAATTATTCGGGAGTACCTGCTGCAGCGCCAGTCGTTGGTTTACACCTTTATCCTGGTTGATACCAGGCACGAACCTCAGAAAAGCGACCTTGAACTTATTGACTGGATGGGTGAGGAAGGCCTGCCGTTTTGCCTGGTATTTACCAAAGCCGATAAGATTTCGCGCAATGCCGTGAAAAGAAATGTGGATGAATATAAAAAAGCACTTTCAGAGAAATGGGAGGAACTCCCACCGGTTTTTATCACGTCATCACATTCGGGTGAAGGCAAAAGCGAAATAAACAATTTTATTGCTCTTTCAAATACAGAGTATGCCTCAATTCGGGAGGAGAAATAACAAAGGAGTTCAAAAATCTACTTTCCAGGCCTGATGCAGCATTTGGAAAGAAAATCTTCAGAACTCCCTTATTTATGTTTATCGTCTATTTATACAAAATGAGCACCTGGTTTTTAGGAACCATATCCCCTTCTTTAATATAAATTTCAGCGATTGTCCTGTTTTCGTCAGCAAAAATAGTGTTAACCATTTTCATGGCTTCCAGGTCTATAAGTTTTTCGCCAGCTTTAACCTTTTTCCCTTTTTTGGTATAAATTTTCTTTATGGTTCCGGGAATAAACGAAAGCACTTTCAACGGGTCTATAGGTTGGTATGGCTTTCTCCGGAGAAACTTTTTGGTCAGCCTTGTTTTATATTTAACATCCTCAATTATCAGGGTTTGAAATACTTCAAGACCGGCATTTTCAGATACTTCGTCTGAAAGCTTTATGTCCTTTAAATTCAGGCTTTTGGAATTATCACTCGTTGTCATAATCATTTTTTTTATTTAAAATAACTATTTAATAGTACAGGGACATAATCACAGAATAGATATGCTGTGATACCCGATCTGATCATGGATTTGAATGTTTATCCTCCGCAGATTAAACTTTGGGTGAAATTAAAATGGTGGAATACCATGTTTTTTCATTGGTACATCAACCTTTTTATCTGCCGAAATGGCGAGGGCATGAATGACCATATCGCGGGTTTCTTCAGGACTGATAACAGCATCTACATAGCCGTATGCAGCTGCAACGTATGGATTGGCAAACTTTTCTTTGTACTCCTTGATTTTAAGTTTGCGCATTTCATCCGGATTTACAGCCTCGGAAATTTCTTTTCTGAAAATTATATTTGCTGCTCCTTCGGGTCCCATAACTGCAATTTCAGCAGTGGGCCATGCAAATACAAAATCGGCGCGCAAATGGCTCGAACACATGGCAATATATCCTCCGCCATAAGCTTTACGTGTGATGACGGTAATTTTGGGAACGGTTGCTTCGCTGTATGCATAAAGTACCTTGGCTCCATGGCGGATTACACCGGCATGTTCCTGGTCAACTCCGGGTAAATAACCCGGTAAATCAACCAGCGTGACCAAAGGAATGCTGAAAGCATCGCAATAGCGGATGAAACGGGCGGCTTTATCACTCGAATCAACATCAAGTACACCTGCCAGAACCAAAGGCTGATTGGCTACAAAACCAACCGTATACCCATTCATGCGTGCAAAACCAATCACGATATTCTGTGCAAATAAATCCTGGACTTCAAGGAAATCGGAATCATCGCAAATACCGCGGATCACATCTTTTACATCATATGGCTGACGCGGATTGGTAGGAAATACTTTATCAAGGTTGTACTGGCGGACTCTTGGCGGTTTCTTTGGAAATGGTTCAGCTCTTTTAAGGTTGTTCCAGGGAATAAAACTACAGAGTTTTTTAATTTGTTCGAAACATTCGATTTCGCTTTCAGCAAAGAAATGCACGTTGCCGGTTATTTCGGCCTGTACACGCGCACCGCCTAATTCTTCCATTGATATTTCTTCTCCCAGAACTGTTTTTATGACCTCAGGACCGGTAATGAACATCTTGGAAATTTTATCCACTACAAATACAAAGTCAGTCAATGCAGGCGAATATACAGCTCCCCCGGCACATGGTCCAAGGATAACTGAAATCTGAGGTATGACTCCTGAAGCCTGTGTGTTGCGATAAAAAATTTCACCATATCCGGCAAGCGAATTTACTCCTTCCTGAATACGGGCACCGCCAGAATCGTTAATCCCGATAAGAGGAATTTTAAGTTTCATGGCGTGATCCATAATTTTGGTAATCTTCTTGGCATGCATATAGCCAAGCGAACCACCTGCAACGGTAAAATCCTGGGCAAAAATACAAACAGGATAATTGTTGATAGCTCCTGTTCCGGTAATTACACCATCGCCAGGCAAGTATTTATCGCTCATTTCGAAATCACGGCCGGCATGTTCAACAAACAGGTCATATTCGTGAAATGATTTGGCATCCAGCAAAGCGATAATTCGTTCGCGGGCTGTCAGTTTTCCGGTTGCTTTTTGCTTTTGGATGGCTTTATCGCCACCACCGCGCAATGCTTCCTGCATTCTGCGTTTCAGATCAGAAGATTTGGAGCTTAAGGACATAAAATTTTAGTTTGTAAATAATAGATTGTTTCGCCCTCAGGCGAATTCTTCATTCCAAGGCAAAGGTACGATTATTTAATCGTTTGTTAATGCATCTCTTATGTATTTATAGTATTCAAAACAGTATGGAGATATTATAATTGATTAATTTTGAGGCTTTAAACCAAAATTATGAACATCGAAGAATTAAGAGATTATTGCATCTCAAAACCTGCAGTCAGTGAAAGTTTCCCATTCGATGAATCTACACTGGTATTTAAAGTGGCCGGAAAAATATTTCTGCTGACAGACCTGGTTGATGCTTTTTCGATGAATATTAAAAATACGCCTGAAAAAGTTATGGAGCTCAGGGAACAATATCCTGGCGTTTTACCCGGTTATCATATGAATAAAACTTACTGGATCACGGTTGTGATTGATGGAACAATTTCAGATTCCTTGTTAAAGCAATGGATTGATGAGTCGTACAACCTGATTATAGCTGGTTTTTCAAGAAAAGAAAAATCCACTTATACCGAAATGACAAGGAAAGCATAATTATTGCAGTGTAACATACTTTGAGAGCGCATTCACCAAAGCCGCTTTCGATTGAATGCCAATTAAAGTTTCCACCGGTACTCCATCTTTAAAAATAATTAGAGTCGGGATAGACTGTATCCCGAATTGATTTGCCAACGGCCCGTTGGCATCAATATCTACTTTACCAACTTTAACTTTACCGATGGTTTGACCGGCAATTTCCTCAATTACCGGCGCCATAGCTTTGCAGGGCATACACCAGGTAGCCCAGAAATCAACCATTACAATGCCTTTGCTGGTCTCGTCAGCGAAATTGCCGGTTGTAAGAGTTACAATGTTTTTTTCAGATGAACCTGGTTTACAGGAAGAGAGACTCAGCATTGCTGAAGCAATAATTATGGTAAAGAATGTTGCTTTTTTCATTATTCAGTAGTTTTTATTGTTAAATAGTATTTGTACTTTAAGTTTATTTTAAAGTGACTTGTGTAATACCTGAGCCCCCTGTTTCGAGCGAAGCATCCTCAAATTGTTTAACTTCAGGTATTCCTGAAAGATAGTTGCGGATAACACTTCGCAGTACCCCATTTCCTTTGCCATGCAGGATGCTGACTTCAGAAACATGCAGCATGATTGCCTCATCGATGTACCGTTGAATGAGTGTTTCTGTTTCATCAGCCCGTTTTCCCCGCACATCGATAGTAATGCGGAAATTCGCCATGCGCGCATTCATATCATTCACCATATTCTGGTAGGCTATTCCGCGATTCACTGATTTTTTAACAGGTGTATTTGCCTGAAGAACTTCCAGGTTATTGGTCCTGACCTTTAGCGTAACCGTGTTAAAAGCAACAGTTGCCTCACTTCCGTGGATATCAACAACTTCGCCTGATTCGTGCTGTCCTTTCATCCGGACACGGCTGCCTTTTAGAACAGGTTTTCCAATTGCTGGTTCAGGAGTTTCTGTCTCTTGCTGTTCAGGCTCTGGTTCAATAAAAGGGATATTTACTATTTGTTCCGTAAATTCTTTAATCTCAGTCCTTAATTGTTTGGTCCGGGTTGCATCAGCCTGTGATTGCTTTATTTCGCGAATCGTTTTTTCAATGATCTGGTTCGATTTATTCAGGATGGATTGTGCCTCAGTACTGGCTTTATCCAGAATTTCTTTCTTTTTACTGTCCAGTTCTTCTTTCAACGAGTTATAACGCCCAATAAGTCCGCTCAACATTTCATCTGCCTGCTGGAGTTGTTTCTCCTTCCGGTTTAGTTCCAGTTTTTCGGCTTCCAGATCCTGCATCTGCTTATCGAAGTCGAGCTTCCCGTGTCCAATCTTTTCTCCGGCTAATGCAAGCACTTCTTTTGGGAACGAAATATTTAACGCAATTTCAAAAGCAAATGAACTTCCGGGTCTTCCTGTCTTCAGCATGAACAATGGTTTCATGTTTTTGGTATCGTAAAGCATGGCACCATTTATAAAACCTGGGTGGTTCGAAGCCAGAAGCTTCAGATTGGCATAGTGGGTTGTAACTACTCCATAGGCCTTTTTGTCATTCAGTGTCTCTAGAACCGCTTCGGCGATGGCTCCTCCTGACTGAGGTTCGGTTCCCGCACCAAATTCGTCTATAAGGAATAATGTGGATTGATTAGCAATATCCAGCAGGTTTTTGATATTAAGCAAATGACTGCTGTAAGTACTCAGATCGTTCTCAATCGACTGCTGATCGCCGATATCAATAAACAGATGATCGAAAATACCGGCTTCAGAAGTATCAAGAACGGGTATCAATAAACCACACTGCAGCATATATTGAAGCAGGCCTACGGTTTTCAACAACACCGATTTTCCTCCCGCATTTGGGCCTGAAATAATGAGTATCCTGTTGTTTCCATCCAACGCAATATCCGAAGGGATTATTTCGCGTTTCTGTTTCTTCAGCGAGAGCATCAGGAGCGGATGTCGGGCTTGTATCCAGTTGAATGACTGCTGCTCATGCAAAACAGGTTTTAGTGATCCGGTTTCGATCGCCAGCAGTGATTTGGCCCTGAGGAAATCGAGGCGTCCTAAAAAATCCAGTGATTCTTTCAGTATCTGAATATACGGACGTAGTTCATCTGCAAGTTCAATCAGTATTTTAACAATTTCCCGTCTTTCGGCCAGTTCAAGTTCCCTGATACTGTTCCGGAGTTCAAAAACTTCGGTGGGTTCAATATATGAAGTCTGGCCTGTTGCCGATTCATCAATGATCACTCCGCTTATTTTCCGTTTATTTGATGAATTGACAGGTATTACGGCATGTCCGTCGCGTATGGCAATTTCGGTATCGGCCGGAACATATTTATCGAGTTTGGCCTGGGTAAGTGCCTGAGCAATCTTTTTGTCAATCATATGGATCATCCGCGAAAGACTTTTCCTGATCTCCAGCAGGGCGGGAGAGGCATTGTCGCGGATATTCCCTTCATTATCAAGCACTCGGTTAATCCCGGAGATGATCCCGGGTTCAATAGTTTGTCCGGAAATTAACGTATGAAGGCGAGGGAAGATATTGGCTGATGTATCTGAAATGAAGGTTTTACAATTGCAATATCCACTATACGAAGTGCGGAGAAGCATTAATGATTCAGCCGGAAGAAATGTACCAGGAATTATGATACGATTCAATTCCTCCTCCAGATTGAAATATTCGGTTGCAGGATAGCCAAACACAGTGAGCAACAAAGTACGGAACTCTTCAGTCAGATCCAGTTCTTTATTTAATTCCTCAGAGTTGTTGTTGAAAGAAATGCCGGCAACGCGCGATTTCCCACCTTCACCCAAACAATAACCGTTGAGCATGCGCCTGATGGCATCAAAACCGGTTTTTTCTTCGAAATTTGCTGGTGAGATCACGATTTTTTTTGCAAAAGTAAGCAAAATCAATCCATGGTTAACTTACTGGCCCGCCGGTATTCCGTTTTTTACGCATACGGAACAAGATCAGCAACGCAATGGCGAGCAGAGAAACTGCTGAACCATACACCAGCAGAGGAGTGGTCTTTTTGCCGAAGCCTTTAAGCGGACTAATGTCACCGACATTCATATATGCAGCCCAATAGTGCGGATGCGAGGTTAGATTGTCACAATTTTCGAGATACTCAATTTTAGCTAGACGCAAAGCTTCGTGGCGTGGAATGCCCCGGGCAATATATTTATAGAAATTTTCCATGAGTTTTACACCCGAACGATCTTCAACAGCCCAGGCAGTCATAATAATGCCAGGCACACCTGCATAGAAAAAATCGCGCGACAGGCTCATAATGCCCTCGCCTTTACTCATTTTACCTGAACCGGTATTGCATGCGCTCAACACGGCCATATCGGCGTGTAATTCCATGTTAATCAATTCGGAAGCATTGAACATCCCATCATCAATTGTATCGCTTTTTGACTTAAAGAAAACTAATTTTGAATATAACGGATTTTCATTATTGATAATGGTATGCATGGCAAGATGCAGTACCCGGTAATCAGAGGCGTTTTTTTTGAAAGCTGTTTCGGTTGCATCTTTCCCAAGGAATGCTTTAA
>Ga0079306_1002123_pt1 | contig 11566 bp, 2 predicted proteins | sample Methanotroph_Enr_FD_79181 | JGI IMG/M metagenome (GOLD analysis project Ga0079306, IMG submission 79181) | Enriched soil microbial communities from Old Woman Creek wetland in Ohio, USA - Methanotroph_Enrichment_5 | ecosystem: Environmental > Terrestrial > Soil > Wetlands | place: USA: Ohio...
TAGGGGTTACAGTAGGAGTGATGGTCAGGTGAAGGATATTGGTAACGCATCCAACAACAAAGGTATAATCACCGCTGGCGGTATAGGTTACACCGTTAAGCGCCCATGTGTAAGAGTCGCAGGCACTTTCTGTAAATTCAACTGTGCTGCTGGGGGTGATGGTCAGGTGAAGGATATTGGTAACACATCCATCAACAAAGGTATAATCACCACTTGCGGTATAGGTTACACCGTTAAGTGCCCATGTGTATGAGTCGCATGCACTTGCTGTAAATTCAACTGTACTGCTGGGAATTTCCCAAACATCAGCGCCTCCTATCATAAGAGTGGTTAGATTCGGGAGAACCGGGCAAACCCTGGTTCCAACAACCGTGTATGCGCCGGCAAGTTGGTTGCCAAATGTAATGGCAGCTCCGGTACCTGAAACGGTAGGAACCTGTGCAATACCACCATTGTATAAGGTATAAACTACGTCAGCTTCAGAACCAGCCAGTCCAACAGGAAGACCAACACCACCGCTGCAATAGGAACCTCCGCCGGTAACGGCAAAAGCAAGGGGAGCAACGCATGAAGGAGCGTTGAGCGGGAGGTTGAGGGCCATGCTGTAAACATTGGTAGCACTAACCGGCGCGGCTGTATTGATACAGTCAGCAGCCTGGTAGAAGGAAGTCTTGGTAGGATAAGGAGTTGTAGTAAAGCAAAAGGTAAGGTTAGCAAATGAACCTGCAGCAAAATCAACCGTGTTGGTCAGCCTGAGGCGGATAACGCGGGTCCTGTTGTTAGGATCAGTTGAAATAATGGTACCACCACCGCATCCCGGAGGAGCTTTGGAAGCCAGCTTGATAACGTTGGAAGCCTGGGTGAAGGTAACAGATGTAGGAACCTGTGTGGAATTCAGGTTGGAAGTACCAGCAACAATCTGGCAGGTAACGGTTCCACCGGCAAAAATAGCTGGGTTAACAAGAATACCGGCCTGAACAGTAGCCTCTTCGAAATTTTGGGTAGCATCTGGGTCTAACAGCAACAGGTCAAATTCCAGCTGCTTGGAGTTAATCTGCACATCGTTGGCGATGGTGTAGATAATTGCTTCCTCCTGGGCTTGTGCCCCGAAAGACAATACCAGGAAAAGAAGAGGTATTGCCTTGAGAAATAATGTAGTCAATTTTCTCATTTGTTTAGGATTTGTGGTTAATTACTAATTTATATTGGGTTATTGATTTCAAAGTAGAAGGCCCCCCTTGCGGTAAGCAAGGGAGGGCCTGCACTAATTAGAAGGGAAGGACTGCACCAACGAATGCGGTATTATTGTTGTCAATAATAATCATATCCGATGAGTCAACTACGCCGTCGCCATTGATGTCAGTTAATATGTAACCGCCGGCAAATGCTGCAGCGTCGTTATCGCAATCAATCATATCAGTGGATTCAACGATACCATCCTGGTTTTCATCACCGCCGAAGAACACGGCTACACCGCTCACATCTTTCATGTTTGAGCCGAATGCCTGTGCTATGCCTGTACTGAAGTCGTAGGAGATAGTACTGCCTGCGAAAGTAACCGGTGCTGCAGTTGATGTAGTTACACTATTGCGATGTCTTACGTAAATGTAGTAAGAACCGTTATGAGCAGCAGGAATTGTGCCGCTGATCATACCTGTAGTACTCAGGTCAACATTGCTGAGGGTATAAACCAGAGCCCCTGTTGTTCCATCATGCAGTTCAACAGTTACCTTGTCAGCAGTAGTTCCTGGGTACTCATCTCCAGCGCTGCCTTGTGCCTTGTTCAAGCCACCGGCACCATTGTATGAACCTTCGAGAAGAACTTTCAGGCTGAGGGTTTTGTTAACTGCAGCAGCTACATCAATGGAACGCATCATCCATGCATATTCAGTAGTGATCACAAGTGCTGACCAGGTTGCTAAATCTGTATTTTCATAGAAACTACGTCCGGCTGTAAAACCTGATCCCTGGCAACCTCCTGGGTAAAGAACACCCTCTGGTGCTTTAATTGTGATCCAGTAATCGGAACCACTGGCAATAACCGGTGCATCATCTCCAAATGGGAATGTGACAACATCTCCCATTTCTCCACTTGGCAGATAAGCAGCAGCATTGTAGTTCATGGTATAAAGAACAGCTCCGGGAGCAGTAGTAGTAGTTCCTGCAGCTCTAACTTCAACTGTTACAGTTCCTGTAGTAACTGCTTCTGTACGGAAAACAAAATCAACTCCTGCCAGTTTAATATCGGAGGTAGCTGTAAACCTTACTCCGGCTTTCATGGCTGGCGTAGTTGCTCCCCATCCAACGTATGTATCCACAACATCATCTCCACGGTCATATCCTTTACGGGTAAATACATCAGGATAAACCCTCATGCGGAATGAATTTGAGTTATTGCCAAGGTTACCATCTCCTGTTACAGCAAGTGTTCCTGAGGAAATAAAAGTTCCACGTGCAGTAGGAGTATAGGAAATAGTTGCAAGGTCAGTACCTGTAGCTGCAATTGAAGGACCAGCATAAGCGGGTTGAGAAACACCATCCACAGTCCAGTTCAAGTTGTAGGAAGCTGCATTCAAACCTTCATTGGTTACAAGCGCCTTAACTTCTACAGGAACAGTCGGGTATTTTGACGAACCTGATGTAGTATTAGGTAATACCACCGTGTTATTGACGTTTGAAGCAGGTGTTCCAGCGATTCCAGAACGAAGTGCAGTAAATTCGCCTTCTTCACCGGCATGTTTACTATGGCTAACGATAGAGTTAGCGTTGCCGAGAGTAGGAGCAAGACTGCTGCTTCCCTGGTAGAATGAAGTGAAAGCGAGGTCAACGGCGGGTTGTTCCATGATGAGGACATCATCAATGTACCAATAATTGATATCATAGGTGTATCCTGCCAAGGTAAATGCAATATAGGTAGTGCCACCAAGGTTGTTGGTGATAGTGAGATTCTTCACTTCTGCAGGAATAGAAACTCCAAGTCCTGCATTATAAGTCCACTCATCGGTCCAGTTAATTCCATCAGCACTCGATTGAACCTTGACCCAAACGTCATTTACACCTGCGTTGTAGTCATTCAGCATCTGGCGGAAACTCAATTTAAGGGCTGTTAAGCCAGTGGTGTTCAAGGCAGGAGTTACAAGACGATCCTGATCAGTAACAACTGCTCCTTGTCCAGGAGAGTAAGTAGCTCTTGCTTCATAAGCTGTTCCACCGGCGATCGCTGAATTAACATTTGACCAATGACTCGCGGTCATTGCACCTGCTAATTGTTCTGACCAGCATGTCGGGCTGGCAGCCGTTGGGAAGCTTTCACTGAAAGGTAATGTAAATGCATTGCAAAGAGTTGTGAAGGTTACAGGGCCAAACCATGGGCTTAAAGAACCTGATCCGCAATCCTGGCGTACATAAACATCATAGGATGTAGCAGCTGTTAAACCACTGATTGAGTATGGGTTGGTTGTTGTAGAAGCAGATATAGTTCCTGTTCCTGCAGTGTGTCCAACTGCACCAAATTCAATTTGAGCGGTGGTAGCGCCTGTCCAGGCAACGCTGGCTCCTGTGGTTGTAAGACCCGAAACAGTCAGTCCGGTTGGTGCAACGCAAGCTGGAGTGGGTTCAAACCTGAAATCATCGAAGCTTACATACCATGGAGTAGTGGTTGCCGATGTAGTCTTTACACCCATGTAATATACACCTGATGTTGCAGGGGTGAAGGAGTATTTGAACTGTACATAGCTGTTGTTGCTGCACTCAATTGCTGAAGCAAGAACATTGGTCATACCGGCTGATGAATTGGTTGAGCCATAGGCAACATCCATCAGGAAGTCTATAGGACTGGTTACAGTTTTGTTCATCATCCAGAATGAGAAATCATAGGATGTTCCGGCAGTCAGTTCCATACCTGGAGTATATACCCAAGTGGTATTAGCATACGTGGTATAGATAAATTTGCTGCCAGCATGAGGGCCATAATAACTTCCGGTAGTAGCCGAAGAGGTTGGGCCGCTTGTTCCAACTACATTTTCCCATGTCCAGCATGGAGGCAGTAATTTTGAACCAACAGTTACAATTCCTTCGAATCCTTCTGTCCATGGATAGGTATTGATATCACCACAAACCGTAACGAATGAGGTTGGGCCTGCCCATGTGCTGGTTGTTCCACTGCCGCAATCGGACTGGACATAGAATGCGTAAGCAGTTCCTGCGGTCAATCCTGAAACAGTATAAGGTAATGAAGTTACAACAACAGAAGTACCGGTTCCTTGTGTAAAGCCAACTGGGCCATACTCAAGATTCCATGTAGTAGCTGAGCCATTTTCTGTCCAGGTGAGGTCCGCAGTAGTCTTGGTCAAATTGGTTGCAGTAAGTGCGGTAGGAACAGGACATGCTACAAGTGTGGTAAAGGTCTTGGGACCTGACCATGTGCTGTAGGAACCGCTTCCGCAGTTTGCCCTTACATAGTATGCATAAGCAGTACTTGCTGACAAACCGGTAAGGGTATAAGGATTGGTAACACCGGTAACAATTGTTCCTGTTCCCTGTGCAAAACCTGAAGCTCCCCATTCAATATCCCATGATGTTTCCGATCCACCGGCAGTCCATCCCAGGTTGGCAAAGAAATTGCCCGGGGTGGCAGTTAGCGTAGTAGGTGCAGGGCAGGCAGGAATAAGTTCCCAGCTGATATTATCCAGGTAAACATAGGAGTATGTAGTGGTTAAAGGATGCTGGAAGGCAATGTATGTATCTGTTCCGGCATAGCTTGCAAAACTGACTGCTTTTTCAGTATAAGTACTTGTATTCAATCCTGTTACGGTTGCAAATGGAGTAAATGTAGCACTGTTTGCAGGATCTGACATCGTTCCGACAATCACTGACAAGTTGGTGCTGACCCCTTTTGCAAAGAAATGCAATTGGTAAGTGCCTGATGACAGGTTGGTGAGTGATGGTGAAATGAGCATTGGGGCATCGGTAGCTAAAAGTGCACCAGAACTGTATAATTGAACGCAGTTAGGTGAACTGTTTGGTCCTGTTGCATAAGTATTAACTGTTTCGTAAGTGAACGAAGGTGATATATACTTTGCCCAGCAACTTGGAAGAGCAGGAACTGTAACGGCATCAAAATTCTCGTTAAATGCAGAAACAGCAGCGCAGGCGGTTGTGAAAGTTATCGGGCCTGTCCAGGTACTGTAAACACCACTGCCACAATCTTGCCTCACAAATACATCATAGGATGTAGAAGGAGTAAGCGATGAAATAGATTGGGGGTTAGTGGATGTTGAAATAAGAGTTCCTGTTCCTGCAGTATGACCTACTGTACCATAATCAATCTGTACATTTGGAGCTACTCCGGTCCAGCCAATAGCTACAGTTGTGCTTGTAACAGCTGAAGCAGTAACTGTAAGAGGAGCAGGGCAGGAAGGTGTTGCAATAATATTGATCTGATCAACATCAATTCCTAATTGATCACCAATACTGAAGCAATGTAACCCTATAAAATAGGTGCCAGTGGTTGCTGGTGTAAATGAAGCAGCAGCCAAAGTATAAGCAGCTTTGTAGAAGCTGAGGTCGCTGAAAATAGCAGCACTGGTCATGCCTGCAGCTGTTGGAGCAGCACCCCATTTCATTTCAAGGTTCTCAACATAGGAACTTGAACCACCTTTATAGTAGAACTTCACGTCATAACTCTGTCCGCCTGTTAGGTCCAAACCTTGAGTCATGTACCAATCGTCCATAGCTACTCCTGCAGCGCTGTAAGCAATATGCAGTTTGTTGAGTCCGTTATAGGGAGTGCCGGTAGCAGTTACCCATTTTACATTGTCAGCATTCTGATCAATTACAGTTCCGCAACCATAAGCTGGTACGGTATAACTGTCAAAGTTTTCCGTAAAAGGAACAACAGTAGAGCCGCAAAGAGTCGTGAACGTCTTGGGTCCAGCCCATGGGCTGACCAATGATCCGGGGCAATTGCCTCTTACGTAATAACCATAAGCAGTATTGGAAGTAAGACCGGATAAAGTATAGGGATTGGAAACAGCCAATACGGTGGTTCCGGTTCCTTGTGTAAATCCTGCTGGTCCGTATTCAATATCATAGTTGGTAGCTGAAGCAGTCCATCCGAGATCAGCGCTCGATGTGGTAACATTGGTTGCTGTAAGTGTGGTAGGAGCCGGGCAGCTTGGGATATCCTCAATAACAAACTCATCAATTCCCTGGTTGGTAAATCCTGAACCATAGTTGGAATAGGAAACAAACCTGAATTTAACGGTTGTGCCTGTATAGGCTGCAAGGCTAACTGTGTTCAGGGTCCAGGGTGAAGTTGATGCTGTTCCGAATACTGAGTTGGCTGATGTATGTGCATACAGATCAGTCCAGGTGTTTCCACCGTTAGTGGAAACCTGCAATGTCAATGGAACAGGTGTCAATGTGTAACCGGTTGCACCCAGCCAGTAATAATACTTCACTTGTTTTGCCGTTGCATCCAATGTAAATGAAGGAGAAGTAAAGTAGTATGGGTTATAGGCTGTGGCAGCATTGTAAATATCTATCCTGGCAAAATAGGTTCCAGCCCCGCTTTGTGCAGTAGCAGCGCCATGGGTTGCATCAGCAGTGGCAGTTCCCCAATGGACGGTTGCACCTGCAACAGCTTCTGAATACGACCAACATCCCAGGGTAGCAGCAAAGCTCTCTGTGAACGGGAAGGCGCTGATATCAGCACAAGGAGTGGTTGCATTGGCGGTTGCACCGGTAGCTGAATAATAGGCAAATGCATCTACTGACCATACTTTGTAGAAGTAGGCTGTTGAAGCAGTCAGGCCGGTATGGTTGAATGCAGCCAAAGGTCCAACATAAATTACAGTGCCGCCGCCGGAAATCGGGTCGCTAACATTAAGGGCTGTGCCGTTAACAGGAGTGCCGAAAGTAGCAGTAGCAGCAGTAGCAATAACTACATTATTAGCCTGAGCATTCAGGGTGTATGCCAGGTTAATCTGGGATGCAGTAGCAGCAGTTGCTGTGAAAGCGGTTGGAGGAGCAACCGAAGGAGTAGCTGTAGCAGTTGAACCTGCAGAATAATTACTTCCGTCATAGGAGAAAGCCTTATAATAATAAGGAGTGGCAGGAGTAAGTCCTGTATGGCTGACCGGAGATGTCGTTCCGTATGATAATAAGGTACCACCTGCAAACGGATCACCAATAGCTGGAGGAGCTCCTACAGGTGCAGTAAATGTACCAGTAGCATTCCATACAATCGCAACATTATTGCTTGAAGGATTCAGTGTGAAACCAAGATTAATTTGCTGTGAACTGATAACAGTAGCAGCAAAACCTCCCGGGTTAACAACGCCTGCTGCAATACCTGCAAATTCGTCGGCTCCAACATCGGGTGTGCCGGTCCTGGTATTGCCGTCAAAGTCGTCGGTAATTGCGATAGGAGTAACAATTGCCAAAGCACCGCTTTCACAGTATGTTGGAACTGAAGTCAGCATATGAAGGTCATAGGGTGTTGCAGCTACATTGGTAAACGGCGGAAGTTCACGGAATGAAACGGCATCCCTAGATGGGCCGACCAATGTTTTGTAAGCTGCTATATCATAAGGGGTTGTTCCGTCAAAATAAACAGCATGGGTAGCGTCTTCTGTTGCCCCTGCATAGAATGCATTGGCATTGGAGTTGGCGGAGTACGAAGTCAAAGTAGCTCCACCTCTGCGGTAAGCGGCAGTTACACCGGTTCCCATTGGAGTGGATACATTAACAAGTACATTGTTCCTCATATCAAGTGTAGGAGTAGTGGAGGCATACAATGCAGCGCTACCGAAAAGAGCACCTGTACTGGTAGCATTCAGGTAAACTGTATTATAAAATACATTGGCGGTTGTACCACCTGAAACATAAACACCTGCCAGCGGAATTGCTGAATTGGCAGCAGGAGTGCGTAAGTCGCTGATGAAGTTGTTGTAGAAGTTATTAGTAGTTCCACTTACCAGGTAAGCGCCATAAAGTGAAGGACCAGTACTTCCTGATGACAGGTTGTACACCATGTTTTTATAAACATTGTTCGTTGTACCGGTTGCAATGTACAAACCATAAATAGCACCTGCAGTACCGCCTGCACAACTTAAAGTGTTGATATTGTTATTATAAACACTGTTCAGTGTACCAGCTGCAATTCTTAAACCATAAATGGTTCCGGATGTTGCACCTGTGATAGTAAGGTCATGGATCTGGTTATCACTTAGAACGTCGGTTGATCCATAGCTCATAGTGACTCCATAAATGGTTCCACCACCAGCAACAGTAAAGTTGAACAGTTGGTTATTCTGGATCGTCTTGTTTCCGGTAGCTGTATTGATATAAATACCATAAATGGTTGCTGTTCCGGTTGTTGAGATATTCTTGACGATATTGTTACTGTAATTTTCTAATACAGCAGATCCACCATCATAAATTCCGTAAATGGAAGCGGTGCTTGAAGCAGCTGTACATGAAAGTCCATCAATGGTATTGTACTGGTTGGTCACAGTAGCAGTTGATTGCTGGATTCCATATATAGCACCGATACCTGTTTTAGTTATGCTCGTAACACTATTGTTATTGACATTCAAAACAGTGGGTGAACCGAGAGTCATCCCATAAATAGCTCCGGTGCCAGGAGTTGAAATTCCTGAAACAGTATTGTAGGTTACGTTAACAGTAGCTGCTGATGCTGAATTCTGGAAAGCATAAAAAGCGCCAGTTGTAGCAGTTGAATAACTGCCTGAAACGGAGTTGTAGCTGATATCCACAGTGTTGGAAGCTGCAGTTGAGCCGATTCCGTTGTCAATACCATAGATGGAGCTGGTTGTACCACCACCTGCAATGGTTACATTGTTGTGGGTGATAGTAGCATTTGCACTGGTACCGGCAGCTGCATAGATACCACGGAGGGTAAGTGGATGGTTAACACCTGAACCATTGTTGTTATTAATGGTATTGTAGGTGATGTTTATACCCCATTGATTGTTAACGCGGATACCTGCCGCGGGATTAGCTGCAGCTGCAGCGCCGCCAAAGTTCAGGATACTGTTACCGGTAGTGGATAAAGTACCACCGATATCGTTCCCAGTATCACCCAGGGTGAATGGAGTTGCAGCGGCATAGCCGATGATGGCAAGGCCGATGTTGCAATTCTGAAGGGTATTTGAGTAGAATTTATTGTAAGAGTTTGTCCCGGCAGCTGAAGTTGGGGTAACTGCTGTTGTTTGGGTTGAAACCAATGAATTCATTACATTGATAGCTCTTGATCCGTCAACTGCAGGAGCAGTTCCTGTTGCGTTGTTCACTCTGCTAAGGGTTACTACGCAGTTTTTAATAGTATTGTAATGGCAACCGTCAGTAACGCTTGCCTTGAACATTGCATACCCATATTCCATGGTAGCAGGGTTGGTAGAGTTGGGATCATAGAGATCGATCCCGTCGATGGTCACATAATCGGAGCCTACGAGGTTCCACAACCCATCCTGTATTGCCGAGCCGGGGGTTGATATACCCACATAGGCAGTAATGAGAGGGTTGGCGCCAGATCCACTTTTCTGGAAAATGACCTGGTCAGCCGATGTACCTGTTGCGGTAATCGACAAGGGCGCTGTGAGAGTTTCGGTATAACCGGCAGCTACATTAAAAGTAACGCCGCCTGCACCTACTCCTTGTGTGTTCAGGTCTGTGATTGCCAATGCCACGGAGGCATAATCGCCAGGAATGGTTTTCGTTCCTGTCAATGCAGCAAAACTCAGACTGCTTATTGCAATGGCAATAAGAAACAGTAGTACGTGTTTCATAGAGTGTTGGGTTTTGGTTAATAAATATATGGTTTGGGTTAATAAATTCAAGGGTACAAAAAAATAACCGCTGTACTCAAACTGCATTTCTGCAATCGGACAGTGGCATAGTACATTTACTCGAAGAAAGTGGAAATCAGGTTATGAGCTGACTTAATTCGGATCGTGTACGAGTAAGAACAGTTAGTTAATAAACTACAGGTGCAAATTAGCATGCGAGATGTTCAGTTTAAACAAAATAGTACGAGTAGGGTAGACGAGTGGGGGAAATAGTGGAAGTGGAGAAAGTAGTTTTAGTGGTGAAGAAATTCTTTTTTTTAGAATTTCTAAAAACAAACTTCGTTAGAAAATGCAATAAAACAATGAAAAAAGATGTCCGAGTTCAGGAAGTCGGACACATTTTTATGCCCGGGTTTATGTTTGCTAAAAGTACAAAAATTTCATACAAAACAATATTCCAGGTGAAATTTATTGCCTTTAATAATAAAATCAACAGTTTTATCAATTTAATTGCTGGTAAGCATATAACTTTTATCCTGAAAGTTGATTAACCAAACTTAATTTTGGGAATTTCAGACTCCTCCTTTACAAAAAATGAAATCAGGCTATTACTTTTAACGTTTGGGATGATTAAGAATTCCTTTTTTATAAAGAATTTCTCAAAATTCTTTTTTTTCGCTGGTAAATGCTATAAAACTGAATAAGCAATTTCACATTCATTACTATTACATTTACAAACCACACCTATTAATTGTAGGTATACAGTGCGCGGGAATCTTTTACTAAATGAATGTGCTCTATGGCAGCTGGCTTTAATTTTGAAGTTCTATCCATCATACTTGTTTGGCAGGCATTGCTTTTTGCAGCATTATTTGGAGGTATTTATAACAAAACCAGGCATTACCCTAAAAAATTCATTGCCTGGTATATGCTTTCAAATGCAGCCTATTTTACGCTGGTATGGCTAAGTTATTTCGGCCATACGAATATACTCCGTTTCGTGTTTCCTTTTGCAATGCCTCTGCTGATCAGTTTCCTGCCCTTGTTCTATTTCTATTTCCGGTCACTTACCACTCTGAAATACAGGGTAGTGGGAAAACAATTATATCATCTCCTTCCTGTACTTATAGTATTAATTCTCCAAATCCCATTTTTCCTTTTTTCACAAAAAGATGCACAGGATTTCCTGATGCATAAGCCTGTTAGCGGGGACTATAATTGGCTCTACCTTTACCTTGTCTGGATTGACCGCCTGGCATTCTACGGTTTATTCACCTTGCAGTTCCTTTTTTATATAATGAAATTCCGCACAAACCTGAAACTTCACAGGCTTCGTATAGAACTCATGTTTTCATACAAGGAAGATGTGGATTTGAGGTGGATGAAGTTCCTGTTCATCGGGATACTCCTTTTCTTTATAGGGAATGACCTCACCTACCTTTTCAGAATGACTTCGCCCTGGTTTTCATTAATTTTTTACAGCACGGGGATGTTAGCAATCAATTTCTTTATTGGATACAACAGCCTGATTCAAAATGAGCTTGTCGAAAATGAAATTGTTGCCCGAATGACACATTATTGTGCTTTACATAGGGGAATGACAACTCCTAAGCCGGAGAACCAGGAATTGTTTATCGCCCAGGAACTTCAAAAATATCAGCGATCAGCGCTTAAAACGGATACACGCGAACAAATCCTCCAGCAATTGGACAAGTTAATGGAAGAAGAACTATTGTATGCGGATTCGAAGATCA
>Ga0079306_1002124_pt1 | contig 11564 bp, 14 predicted proteins | sample Methanotroph_Enr_FD_79181 | JGI IMG/M metagenome (GOLD analysis project Ga0079306, IMG submission 79181) | Enriched soil microbial communities from Old Woman Creek wetland in Ohio, USA - Methanotroph_Enrichment_5 | ecosystem: Environmental > Terrestrial > Soil > Wetlands | place: USA: Ohio...
CCAAAGGTTTTTCAAACGCGGTAAATGTAATAAAATATTGAAAGTGATTTAGTTTTTTTTAGAAGGCCTGAATACGAGAACACAAATTAAGTTGCAATCAATTACTACGCTCTTTTGCTTTTGTCTTTTAGCTTGATTTTAAAACATTTGCATGCTGTGCAGGTGCTTATAGCGACCATTCAGTTTGATCAGTTCGTCGTGAGTTCCCCGTTCGATGATTTCTCCTTCATGGAAAACGCAAATGAGATCGGCATTGCGAACGGTTGATAAACGGTGGGCAATAACCACCGAAGTACGGTTTTTCATCAGATTCTCTAACGCATCCTGAACCAGTCGTTCCGATTCAGTATCGAGGGCTGAAGTGGCTTCATCCAAAATCAGAACTGGTGGATTTTTCAAAATAGCACGGGCAATGCTCAAACGTTGCCGCTGTCCGCCTGAAAGTTTGCTTCCACGGTCACCAATTATCGTGTCGTAACCATGTTCTGTCTCTATAATGAAGTCGTGCGCATTGGCCACTTTAGCAGCCGCAATTACTTCGGGCATTGTAGCATTGTCAACGCCAAAAGCGATATTGCTGAAAATGGTATCGTTGAACAAAATGGCTTCCTGATTCACATTTCCCATCAGGTCGCGCAAATCGTGCAGTTTCAGATCACGGAGATCGACGCCGTCAATCAGAATCTGTCCTTTATTCACATCGTAAAACCGGGGAAGTAAGTCAACAAAAGTAGTTTTCCCGCTTCCGGATTGACCAACCAGAGCAATGGTTTTTCCTTTCGGGATTGTTAGCGAAACGTTGTTTAACACCACTTTATCTTCATAAGCGAAAGTAACATTCCGATATTCGATGGAATCTTTCAGTGTGTGAATTGATTTTGCATCCGGAGCTTGAGGAATAGTAACATCAGCATAAAGGATTTTGTCAATACGATCCATCGATGCCAATCCTTTCTGAATGCTATAAAGTGCTGTTGTGAATGCTTTTGCAGGGTTGATGATCTGATAGAAAATAGCCAGATAGGCGATGAATTCTGTTCCGGTAAGTTCGCTGTTGTTGCTTAAAATTAAAGTTCCACCATACCAAACTACAATGATAATTACCACGGTTCCAAGCAATTCGCTCAACGGATGTGCCAGTTCGCGGCGTCGCATCAGTCGGTTCATGATTGATTTGTAATCATGAAGCTCAGAATTGAAACGGGCATTCATTTTCTTTTCGGCATTGAAAGCTTTAATGATCCGCAGTCCGCCAAGAGTTTCTTCAACAACTGTAAGTATTTCACCCATTTTGTCCTGACCTTCGCGCGATACCTTTTTCAATGATTTCCCGACACGACCAATAATATAACCGGCAACTGGCAAAACAATAAAGATAAAAAGTGTCATTCGTGGGCTCATAACGAGCATTGAGGCAAGCAAAACGATGATAATGATCGGATTTTTCAGGAACATGTCGAGCGACGACATGATTGAATTCTCAACCTCGGTAACGTCGCCGGTTATGCGCGACATGATGTCTCCTTTGCGCTCTTCAGAAAAGAAGGGGAGTGCCAGCTTAAGCATTTTCTGGTAAATCTGTTCACGCATATCTTTCACCACTCCGTTCCGGATATAAATGGCCTCATAAGCTCCCAGATAGTAAAATCCGACTTTCAGCAAGGTGGCAAAAATGACAAACGCGCCGATCAGTAAAAGTGTAAGGCCAGCTCCATGAGCATCTTTAAATATGGTGATGTAATAATACAGATTGTGTTTTACCGCGTCCAGATTCATCGCCCAGGGCATCATGTCATACACATTCTTTTTCTGATCAAAAAGGATGTCCAGAATTGGAATCATCATGGTCACTGAAAAAACTGTGAACATTGCTGAAAGCAAATTGAACAGGAAATTGAGAATCAATTGCTTTTTATATGGTGGAATGAATCGCCTTAAAATCTGAAAAAAATCTTTCATCGAATAGTAAAATGATCAGTAGAAATAACTGTATCTAAAACTTTAAATTTGAATCGTTTATTGTACGATTAAAAAATTCCGGTATAATTTTGAGGAGTAATCTTTTTTAACTCGCTCTTCAATGCATCTGTAATTTCAAGCGAATCAATAAATTCATGAATTACTTCCTGATCAATCTTGCGGTTCACACGGGTTAGATTACGAAGAACTTCGTATGGATTCGGATAACCTTCTCGTCGCAGGATGGTTTGAATGGCTTCGGCAACAACCGGCCAGTTCTTTTCCAGATCGGCATTGATGGCGTCAGTATTAATAAGCAGTTTATTCAGCCCGCGCATGGTTGAGTTAATCGATATGAGCGAATGGGCAAATGGAACGCCGATGTTGCGCAAAACGGTTGAATCAGTCAGGTCGCGCTGCAAACGTGAAACCGGAAGCTTAGCCGATAAATGCTCGAAAATGGCATTAGCCAGTCCGATATTTCCTTCCGAATTTTCGAAATCGATCGGGTTTACTTTGTGCGGCATTGCTGAAGAACCCACTTCACCAGCTTTAATTTTTTGCTTGAAATATTCCATCGAAACATAGGTCCACATGTCGCGGTTCAAATCCATGATGATGTTATTGATGCGTTTCATGGCATCGAAAATCGCTGCATGATTGTCGTAATTGGCTATCTGCGTGGTGTATTGTGAACGTTCGAGACCCAGATATTTCTTCAGGAAATGGTTTCCGAATGCTTTCCAACTGATTTCAGGATAAGCGATATGATGCGCATTAAAGTTTCCGGTTGCGCCACCAAATTTGGCATCGCACGAAATGCTTTTCAACTGATTCAACTGGCCTTTCAAACGCTCTGAGAATACGCGGATTTCCTTACCCAAATTGGTTGGTGAAGCCGGTTGACCGTGAGTTTTAGCCAGCATTGGAATGTTTTTCCATTCATCAGCCATTTCGTCCAGTTTGTCGACTAAGTCGTTGATAGATGGGTAATACTCGTTATCCAACGCATCCTGAATTGATTTTGGAACAGCGGTGTTGTTGATATCCTGAGAAGTCAATCCGAAATGGATAAACTCTTTAAAGGCCTGAATATTCAGCTTGTCGAATTCTTCTTTCAGGAAATACTCAACAGCTTTTACGTCGTGGTTGGTTACTTTTTCGATGTCTTTAATGCGTTGGGCGTCTTCCAGCGAAAAGTTAGCTACTATTTTGCGGAGCGATTCAAACTGACTTTTATCGAATGCAGCCAATTGCGGCAATGGCAGTTCGCAAAGTGCAATAAAGTATTCAACTTCAACCAATACGCGGTATTTGATTAAAGCGAATTCAGAAAAATAGAGCTGAAGATTTTCAACTTTTGAACGGTAACGGCCATCAATAGGCGATATAGCTGTGAGTAAACTTAATTCCATGTTTTCATTTTATTTTCGAGGCGTAAAGGTATGAAAATTTGTGATTGGGTAGAAGTGATCGTTTTGTTGATGGGATAATTCAAAGTTTGCCGGAAGATGAGGTGCTTAAAGATTATTTCGGCAAACATACACGGTGTGCTGTTTATTAAGTAAATTTGAACATATCTAATTGGATCACCATGTCGAAAATCCGTTTGTTGCTGTTATTGAGTTTATTCTTCACATTCAGTTGTACCAATACCAATAGTCAAATGCTTGACAAGACTACCGTTAAAGAACTTGACCTGAACCGATACCTCGGGAAATGGTACGAAATTGCCCGTTTCCCTCATTCATTCGAGAAAAATATGGTCGGCGTTACGGCAACTTATAGTTTGAGGGATGATGGCAAAATAAAAGTTCTGAATCAGGGTTATAAAAACACCTTGGATGGAGAACTTTCTGTTGCTGAAGGCAAAGCTAAAATCCCAAATAAAGCGGAGCCGGGTAAGCTTAAGGTCTCTTTTTTCTGGATCTTTTATGGCGATTACAATGTGCTGGAACTGGATGAAAATTACCAGTATGTCATGATTGGTAGTTCATCGGATAAGTACTTTTGGATATTGTGCCGGACTCCGCAAATGGCTCCTGATATTTATGGAATGTTGCTTGAAAAAGCTCGGAAACGTGGATATAATCTGGATAAGTTGGTGAAAGTTCCTCAGAAAGAGAATTAAATCTATTTATAGTAATACAATTACTTATGAAATCAATTGTTGTAGTTGTACTTGTTTTCAGTTTAATACTGAATTTTTCATTTGGATTCGCTCAGGATTCAAAGAAGAATAGTGAAAAGCTGGTGTACAAGTTCAACATCAAGGAGAACATTGCACCGGCCATCTGGCGGCAAACCAAACAGGCATTTGATGAAGCCAATAGTTTGAAAGCCAATTTGATCCTGATCCACATGAATACCTATGGTGGAACGGTGGTTGATGCCGATTCGATCCGTACCCGCATTCTGAACAGCAAAATCCCGGTGGTGGTTTTTGTTGATAACAATGCCGCTTCGGCTGGCGCTCTTATTTCGTTGGCCTGCGACCGGATTTATATGCGTACAGGAGCTTCATTGGGCGCAGCAACAGTTGTAAATCAAACAGGTGAAAAAATGCCCGACAAGTACCAATCGTACATGCGGGCTACCATGCGCGCAACAGCCGAATCGCACGGAAAAGATACCATCATTGCCGGACAAGACACTACCTACCGATGGAAGCGCGATCCGCTAATTGCCGAAGCGATGGTTGATGAACGCATTTATATCCCGAATGTCATTGACTCGGGCAAAATATTGACTTTCACGCCAGATGAGGCCATGAAAAACGGCTATTGTGAAGGAATCTGCGAAAGTGTGGATGAAGTGCTGAAGTTGAATCAGATGCAGAATGCCCGGATTGTGGAATACAAGCCGACAAAGCTGGAGATGTTCATCGGTTTCATGATCAACCCGGTTGTTTCCGGAATTCTGATCATGTTGATTTTGGGTGGGATTTATTTTGAAATGCAGGCACCTGGAATCGGGTTTCCGCTTGGAGTAGCTGTGTTGGCGGCGGTTCTGTATTTTTCGCCGCTTTACCTCGAAGGTTTGGCTGCGAATTGGGAAATTTTGATGTTCGTTATTGGCTTAATCCTGATTGCACTTGAAATATTTGTGGTTCCTGGCTTTGGTATTACAGGCATTTCAGGAATTACGCTAACCTTCTCCGGATTGGTTTTGAGTCTGGTCAAAAATGTCAATTTCTCATTTGATGAGGTACACGGCAACGATTTGCTTGTTGCATTAGGTACCGTCTTTCTCGGAACCATCGGAGGAATTGGATTGGCCATTTATCTAAGTCAAAAACTGTTTACAGCCGAAACCGGACGATTTGCCCACATGTCGCTTAAAGAGGTGATGAGTTTGGAAAGTGGTTACCTGGGCGTTGATCCGGAACTTCTTTTGCTGAAGGGAAAGCATGGCATGGCAGTTACAACTTTACGTCCTTCAGGAAAAATAGACATTGAGGGTCAAACCTACGATGCAATGGCCGTATCAGGAATGATTGACAAGGGAACAAAAATCGTAGTCGTCAAAGTGGAAACGGCACAGTTGTATGTGGAGATTGTGTAAGTAAAAATCTGAGCCTTTTGATTGGCTGTTTAGCTCCCGAAACGTTTGATCGCATCTTCTAGTATGGTGATAGTGGCTGTCGCACCGCATCTGGAGCATCCGGCAGCCTGAACGGCAAGTAATTGATCAAGCGTACGAACACCACCGGCAGCTTTCACTTTTACTTTTGGGCCAACACTTTTTTTCATGAGTTCAAGAATTGGAACGGTCGCTCCAACATAGTTGTAATCGCCGTTGGCCTGTTTCACAAATCCAAATCCTGAAGAAGTTTTTACATAGTCGGCGCCCACTTCGGTACAAATCTGGCAAAGCTTTACAATGTCAGTTTTTTTCGTCACGTAGTCGGTTTCGAAGATCACTTTTACAATTGCGCCGTTGCGGTGACAAACATCAGTAACCGATTTAATTTCATCGGCAATATAGTTCCAATCGCCCATCAAAGCCTTGCCAATGTTGATGACCATATCAATTTCAACAGCTCCGTCTTTACAGGCAGTCTCGGCTTCAAAAACTTTTACTTCCGTAGCCGAATTTCCTGCCGGAAAGCCAATGACACAGCCGACTAAAACATCGCTTCCTTTCAGCAATTCAACGGCTTGTTTTACGGCATAGGGTTTTACACAAACCGAGGCAACATCGTATTTTCGGGCAACTTCACATTCCCGTTTTAAATCGGCATCGGTCATGGTTGGGTGAAGGATCGAATGGTCAATCATTTTGGCGAGCTGATGTACTACTTCGTTCATTGGAGTATGAGTTTAGGTTATTATAGTAATTCTAAAATTTCTGAAATCAACGAAACAGTTCTGAAATCGGATGTTTCTGTTGAATCGTGATGGGTTTCGTGCTGCCAGGTTACTTCAAACGGAACGTGAATGGCGCTTGCCCCGATATTGAGAACTGGTAGAATATCGGATTTTACAGAGTTACCTACCATCAAAAATTCGTTGGGCTGAATGTCGAGGTGGGAGAGGAGCTTCCGGTAATTGTTCTCGTGTTTGTCGCTCATTATTTCGATGTGGTGGAAATAATTAATCAATCCCGATTTTTGAAGTTTCCGCTCCTGATCGAGCAAATCGCCCTTGGTGGCGAGTATCAGTTTGTATTTTCCCTGAAGTTTTTGCAACACATTTTCCACGCCATCAAGCATTTGAATCGGCATATTTAAAAGGGTTTTGCCTATGCCGATAATGCGGTTTATTTCTTCTGAAGTAATTTTAGCATCTGTTATTCTGATTGCAGTTTCGACCATCGCTAAAATGAATCCTTTGGCGCCGTAACCATAAATTTCAAGGTTCTGCATTTCGGTTTTGAACAACTCTTTCGATGTTTCGGCTTCATCAAGATGGGTTTTCATCATCTGGCAAAACTCTCTTTCTACTTCCTGATAAAAAGGTTCGTTTACCCAAAGGGTATCGTCGGCATCGAAGCCGATAACTGTTAAAGTGCTTTTCATTTTTCGAATTGTTTCAGGGATGATAACTGTTTCCAATCGGATATTTCATGGTGTTACAGTATAATTCACTGTATATTTTCAAATCTGATTTGCTCGTGTGAAACCTGATTGAAATATGCAAAATTGGAGTTCCTTTTTCTATTTTTAAATGTTTAGCTGTCCGCTCATCTGCATATTCAGCGCGAAGTTCTTGCTCTGAACCAGTAATTTCAATCAGGTATTTTTGGCTCATCGTTTTGAAAAATGAGCCTTCTACGAATTCCTGATCTATGAAATTTTCTAATTCCAAATCAGCAAGCCAGTTGTTTTCATGCATCACCGGATCTTCGCCAACACAACGTAAACGTTCAAAATGGATGCATCTTGCTTCAAGTTCTTTATCAGAAACATGAAACGATTTTTGAATAGTCCAACTTTGGATCACAGGTTTTTGAAGAAAAATGGTTTTTACATTCTGCCCAACAGCCTCTGAGAATCCTTTCACATTAAGTAATCCAAGTGAATGCCGACGCTCTTTTACACAACTTCCTTTACCATGTCGTTTTTCAATAAACCCTTCTTTTAGGAGATTATCCAAAGCTTTTCGCACAGTCGTCCGGGTAATCGAAAAGTTTGTACAAAGCTCATTTTCAGAAGGTAAATAATCACCTGTCCGAAAAATTCCATGCTGAATTTTCTCTTTCAGCATGATTTCGATTTCCTGATAACGTGTTTTTTTATTTGTAATCATCGCGACACAAATATATAAATTAAACTTGTACGTACAAGTAAAACTTAAAATGCAGATTAAAATAAATTGAAAGAATTCTGAAATTTAGAATTAAACTAGGAGTACTTGATCTCAGGCTTTTTAATAAGAAACAGAAAATAGAAAATCACCAATACCGTTACCCCTGAGCTCGAAATAAATGCAGCTTCGGCACCAAAATTATACCAGATAATACCTGCGAAAGAACTTGCAACCATTGCTGCAAGGCTCTGAAATCCTGCAAAAGTACCGATCGCTGTGGCTGTATCTTTGGGGTCGGTAATGTTGCTGATCCAAGCTTTCGAGATTCCTTCGGTGGCAGCGGCATACAGACCATACAGGAAGAAAAGTACCAAATAAATCGTAAAATTTGAAGTCATTGCCATTCCAAAATAAACTGCTGCAAACAAAACTAAACCGACAGTAAAGACAGTTTTCAGGCTGAACTTATCAGCAATTATTCCCAAGGGGAAAGACGCAAGGGCATAAATCAGGTTATAGAAAATATACAGGCCAATTACGCTGGTGTCAGCTATTCCTGATTGTTTGACTTTTAAAAGAAGTAGCATGTCGGAACTGTTGAAAAGTGCAAAAGCCAATAATCCGATGACTACTTTTCTGTACATCGGCGGACTTACTTTCCAGTATTTCAGGAATGAAAAGAATGGGGTTGAAACTTTTATTTTGGGTTGGATTTGCTTTTTGTCCTTAATCAGAAAAGTACTTGCAACGGCTGCCAGCCCGGGAAGGAACGCAATAAGAAACAGGGTTTTGTAATCGTTTGGCCTGAAGTAAAGAAAAACTAGCGCAACAACTGGTCCCAAAACCGCTCCAAGTGTATCCATTGAACGGTGAAATCCAAAAACTTTTCCTTTGGTTTGGGGTGTGGCTTCGTCAGAAAGCATGGCATCGCGGGCTCCGGTGCGCAATCCTTTTCCGAAGCGGTCGATGGTGCGTGCAAAGAAAATCCATGCAGGATATATAAACAGAATCATCAATGGTTTGGAAATGGCGCTCAGCGAATATCCCAACTGAATGAATGGTGCGCGTTTCCCGGAATTGTCAGAAAGTTTTCCGAAGTAACCCTTGCACAACCCGGCGGTAGCCTCTGCAATTCCTTCCAGAATACCAATCAAAACCACCGAAAAACCAATACTCTTAAGAAAGACAGGCATAATCGGGTAAAGCATTTCGCTGGCGGTATCCGTAAACAAACTGATCAGCGATAGTATCCAAACGGTTCGGGTTATGGTTTTCATTGCTTCTTTTGCTCTCGTTTCAAAAGATAAATATCTGCGCGGAAGTAGGTTTTTGCCATTAAATAGCCGAAGACAATACCGATAATTGTCCCTGCCACCACGTCACCTGGATAGTGCACACCATTGTAAATGCGGCTATATGCTACTAGAAATGCCCAAAAGAATAGTCCGTATTTTAAATATCTGAATTTTGCATCGAGTACAAAACAAAGAAAAGTTGCCAACCCAAAAACATTGGCCGCATGCGAGGAGGCGAAACCATACAATCCGCCCGGGCCGGCTTTGCTTAGGTAAATTAATCCGGCCAGCGACGGCTCATGTGAAGGACGTAAGCGTTGAACCGTATTTTTCAATAAGCCGGAAGCGGTTTGGTCGCACAGAACAATCACCAGAGCCACAAAGACAAGCATCAGAACTCCCCGCATTTTGTACCGTCTGACCATTAGGAAAATAATCAGCAGGTACATCGGGATCCAAATCAATTTATCGCTCAGCCAATACATTATTGGATCAAAATAAGCATTGTGGCTTCCATTGATCAGCATAAATAATTGAGTATCTAGTTGTTTTAGGTATTCCATCTTGTTTTGTCTTTAAGCTTGTAATGTTGATTCTGCTCGCAAAATATGAAAAGCGCAATTGAATCCGGTTATTCAGGTCGCCGGGTCAGATCATATAAAATATCCACAACATCGTTGACGACTTTTCGGCAAATAATTTTATGATGTTTTCGTTCGGCTACATCGGCTTCTGATGCGTGTTTTTTTAATAATTCAGCACAAATCGTTGTTCCATGAATATCTTCAAACAAATGATTTAATTCACGAACCTTTTTGTACGAGGCCAGTTTGGTATCCATATCTTTTGGATCCGAATTTCCGTAAGTTAAGCCAAGTACCATAAATCCGCCGGTTACTGCACCACATTTTTGACGCAGGCGGCCCATTCCGCTGCCAAAGGTCGAAGAAATGAGCTTGGCAGTATTTTCGTTTAAATCTAATTCTTCGGAAAATGCCAGAAGTACTGATTGAGAGCAGGCATATCCTTCGTCGAAGTAGGATAGGGCTTTGGAAATAGTGTCTTCCTTTGTCATAATTTTTTAATTAATACTATCCGATCTGAAATCGAGTAATATCTTGATGTTTTCAGCGGGGTTCTCGTCAAGTATTTCAAATCCGCGCTGAGCTTGCGAGCCATGTAGGATTTGTGAAATTAATGCTTCAGGTTTAAATCGCCCGTTTTTCAGATGCTCAATCGCTTCAGAAAACTCGCCATGGCTAACCCGCGACGATACAATTTTTGCTTCTTTCCAGATTAGCTCTTTGAATACGATTGGAGCTGGTTCGTTACCCAAGCCAAGAACGCAGATTGTGCCGCCGCCGCATACACTTTGAATACATCCACGAACCGGGTTTCCTTTGGAAGCATCGATTGCAATGACATTTTCATAGTATTCAACTTTGTTGTATTCGGTCAATACTACTGCTTTCATATCATTGTTTTTTGGAGAGTGCATCAGTTTTTAAGATCATTGATTTGAGTTATGAGCAAAGCAAAGATTATGTGGGTTTTATTCTTTTTACATGAGTGATATTTCGGGGAATACATTGACTGGAATGGAAAATACGTAGTACTTCTACATGCTCTGCTTCAATTCGATAGATTATAAGATAAGAACCCAGGATTATATTTCGATACTTTCTACTTTTAGAGGAGAGAAACCTAACTTCTGGAAACATTAGATACTGATAGTCAAGATTCCAGACGAGCATATAAATCTCAGAAACAAATGTTTTTGCTGAGTTAAAACCAAATGTTTCCTTGCCATATTCAAAAACAGCTTTTATGTCGTTTTGAAATTCGGCAGATAAAACTACTTGTTTTCTTTCACTTGCAGCCATTGCTCAAAATCTTTCATTCCTTCCTGAACAGTGAGAAAAGGTCCTGATTCAGCTTTTCTGATCTCATCAATCAATTCTTGTTCTGTCAACGGCTTACTGGTCGGATGAACCAGATTTTTCCCGTTTTTGACTTCTGCTGATTTTTTCATGTTGAAAATATTTCTTCAAATCTACAACTTAGCAACAATTAATAGGAAGGAATGATCAAATAAATTAAACGCAAAAGGTACAAAGCCCACGGATTTCTCTGTGTCTTTGTACCTTTGTATTTATTATGCTGATTCAGAACTATGCTTGCGAAATAGCCACAGCTACAGCAACCGAAGCGCCAACCATTGGGTTGTTACCCATTCCGATCAATCCCATCATCTCAACGTGAGCAGGAACTGAAGAAGAGCCGGCAAACTGAGCGTCAGAGTGCATACGTCCCATAGTGTCGGTCATACCGTAAGAAGCTGGACCTGCAGCCATGTTATCTGGGTGCAAAGTACGGCCAGTACCACCGCCTGATGCTACCGAGAAATATTTCTTTCCTTGTTCGATACATTCTTTTTTGTAAGTACCTGCAACAGGGTGTTGGAAGCGGGTAGGGTTGGTTGAGTTTCCGGTGATAGAAACGTCAACACCTTCGCTATGAAGAATGGCAACACCTTCGCGGACATCATTGGCACCGTAAC
>Ga0079306_1002126_pt1 | contig 11541 bp, 9 predicted proteins | sample Methanotroph_Enr_FD_79181 | JGI IMG/M metagenome (GOLD analysis project Ga0079306, IMG submission 79181) | Enriched soil microbial communities from Old Woman Creek wetland in Ohio, USA - Methanotroph_Enrichment_5 | ecosystem: Environmental > Terrestrial > Soil > Wetlands | place: USA: Ohio...
ACCGTCGAACCATTCATGGTGGTGCAGGATGTCCGGCAGCACGTCGCCCAGCTTCTCGATCGGTTTCAGGATGGAGACGCCAACCTCGGGGTGGAGCCGCATCGGGACGAATTCGCTGTCGCTTAAGGGGGTCTTGATGTCCAAAAGCGAGTCGATGACACCGATCTTGCCGATGTCGTGCAAAAGGGCGCCCAGTCGTATCCGTTCGGTCGCCGCCTCGTCGAGCCCCAGTTCGCCGGCAAGGGAGACGGAGAGGTGCATGACCCGCTCGGAGTGCCCCCAGGTCCAGGGGGACTTGGCGTCGATGGCGTTGGTGAGGCTTGCCACGGTGCTGATGAATAGCTCGCGCAATTCCTGGTAGAGCTTGGCGTTTTCCAGGGCGACTGCCACCTGTGCAGCGATCTTCTCGATGGCGAAGATGTCCTCGGCGCTGAACTTGCCCGCTTCGGCGCGCCCGAGCAGGAGCACCCCCTTGGCGGTCTCCTTGCTGATGAGCGGGATGGCGAGCAGCGACTCCAGCCCCGCCCATCTGAGCGAGTCGTCGGCCTGTCCCACCCGGTCCAGCGTGGTAAGGGCCACAATCTGCCGGTTTTCGCCGCTGTCGAACGCCTGCTGCGCCAGGTTGGGGCCGATCAGGCGGTTGCCGGGGCTGAAGCTCTTGGGGACCCTGACGTCGGTCCCGCGGCTTACCTGCACGATGAGGGTTCCCTTCTCCTGGACCAACACCGATATGAAGTTGCTCCTGATGATCCAGCCGATCCGCTCGACGGCGGTCGCCAGTATCTCATCATGGCTGAGCGAGGAAGAGATGGACTTGTTGATCTCGTCAAGGGTGAAGATCACGTCGGAGCGGCGGGCCATGGTCACCGACATCTCCAGCGAGTCGTTGAACAGGCTAATGTGGCTGGCCACCAGGGCGGCGTGGGAGACCATGAGTTTGATCAATTCGACGTCGTTTGGGGAGAATGGGGGATCGGCCACCCGGCGTGCCACGAAGACTACCCCCTCGACCTGGTTGCGCACGAGCATCGGCACCGCGATCAGGGTGAGCCCGCGCAGGACGTTTTGCAGCCCGGCGGGAAGCAGTCCGAAGCTGTTGGCGTCGGTGATGACCAGGTGTTTCCTCTTGTGCAGCAACCCTTTCAAGAGGGGGATTCTGTCCGCCGGCAGGGGGAGCTGTCGGACCTGTGCGAGCTGGCGCGCCGAGAGGCCGCAGCTACGCACCGGATCGAAACCCGTGCGGTCCTGGTTCCGGAAATAGACAGCCGACCAGCGTGCGTGCAGCGATTTTTTCAGGAGTACGGAAAGCCCCTGCAGTACCTCGTCCTCGACGGTCATGCTGGTGAGGGTTTCGACACCTTCCTGATATGCTCCAAACGCTCCAGTCATGCTCTTAGTCTATCACAATCATTCTCAACCGGTGGTTTTTATCGGCCGGTAACTGCCAGTGATGTGCGGGCATCAGGCTCTGAGAAAAGGGTGGAATGAGGCATAGCAGGGAGGCTGATGCACCTGAGGCAATGGGTGCTTCCGCTGGAGAGTTGACTTCGCGGCTTACTTGTATCGCAGGTGGCGGCCTTGTCTTGGGCTGTGCTCATCTTGGGTTTATCAACTCGGTCAGACCGATCAGACACAGCCACAGCCCAAGAAACTGACCCCGCTGTGCAAGCGGGGTCACAGGCAGCCGGTAGCAGCGTCAGCTATTGCTTAGGGCACCACGGCCTGGAAAGACTGTACCCAACGCGCGCCGCCGCCCCCCAGATGGTTGTCCCCACCGTCACTGCCCAAGTACTCGTAGGTGAAGCGCAACCGCGTGCCGCTCGGGGCGGATACCGGCAACTTCACGCTAAAGGGTGCCGTCTGGTTGAGGTACAGCTGTTGGGGAATGATGAAACTCACCGAGCGTGCCAGCTCCTTGCCTTTGCTGTCGAGTACCGCGACCCAAACTTCCAGGTCGTACATGTAGGCGTACCGCACGTTTTTGACGACTCCGTCCACCACGGTGTGTTCCCCGATCGGTCTGGTCTCCCACCCCATTTGCACGTCAAACTGCGAGTAATGCTGGGGCAGGGCGGGAAGCCGCTGTGAACTTGTGTCGTGGTAGGTGGCACAGGCGCCGAGAAACGCCGCTATGAGAATCAGGGTTATGCGAATCATGATAATCCTCCGTCTGATGCTTGCCGCCTCTATGAGTAGTGTATCCGGCCTGCGGCAACGAACAATAACGAACAATTGACAGTTGACGATGAGAGCCATGGCAATCAACTGCCAATGCCTGTGGCATCGACAATGGCAACGCAAAAACCCCTTCGCTGGCGCCGCAGAGAAGGGGTTGTGCGTTCGTCCCGGCCCCAGCCGGACCGGTTAGCGCGGCGCCTCCGGAGTGTAATCAGGGGGGACACTGCCATAACCGGACGGGGGAGGCGGGGGCGTCGTGGAACGCCGCTGGCGGTAGTCCCGCCGCATTGTCCCGGGGACCTGGTTGCCGGCCGCATACATGCACTGCAGATAGGTGTTGTCGTAGCGGCGCTGCGCCTGGTAGCCGTAGACCTGCCCCGAGTCGGCGCCACTGGCGCTCCCAATCAGAAGCCCGCTCCCGGCACCGATGGCGGCACCCGCGCCGGCATGCCCCGACGCTGCGCCCAAAAGGGCGCCGATGCCGGCCCCGACCACCGTACCGACCGCGGCTCCCTGGACGACGTTCTGGTCGTAGGTTTCCTGCGGCTGCATGCCGAGCTGCCGCTCGGCCCAGCGACGGCAGCTGGCGTCTTCGGCCTGGAACACCTCGAACGGCTTCCCGGGGGTGGGCAGCACCATGACGCTCGGGCCGGTCGGCATGGTCGCGCAACCGGAAAGCATCAGCACGAAAAGACTCGGTATCAAAAGCGATCTCTGCATCCGGTCTCGCATGGCAATCACTCCTCTTCTTCCTGTTCATCCTGGGGTGGGGCCGGTGTCGGGACAGGGGTAGGCACCACCTTCAGCCAGCCGGTCGGGCACTTCTTCACGTACGGATAGTAGGCCTTCGTCTCACTGCAGTAGTACCAGTACTTCTGCTCGGCCGGCTGGGCCGGCTGCTGCTGGTACACGTACTCCTGCGGTTGCTGCTGGATCACCACGGGGGGCGCCGGCGGGTAATAGGGATAGGAGTACCCGTAGTAGGGAGGGCCCCACCATCCCGGACCAAAGCCCGGGCCGATCCAGACCCCGCCCCTGAAATGGGCTTCGCTCGGCAAGGAATATCCCAATACCACGATCAAGGCCGCCAATACAATAAGAGCGTATCTTTTCATAACCTGCCTCCCGTTCGATAAAGCGAAGGTTTTCAGCATCTTGACAGTTCTATTCTTGGCCGATTTCCGCGTTGCGTCAAGCCGTTATTTTGCCGCCAGCCAGTCCGACCCCTACTGACTACTCTCTCAGTGAGCGTATCTCGTTGGCCGACGTTCCCTAATGTCTGTCATACGGCAGGACCTCTGCCACTGTCGACTCGATCATACTTCATAATTGTGGACAGAATGTGCAGGAAGTGAGGAAAGATCGTAAGCCTTGTGACGGCCGCACGTCGATGCTGACAGACGATGCCTCGCCTGCCAGAGTGGGCCTGCCGGTGCCAACGACGCTTTGAGTGGGGAAAACGGGGCTCGGGAGGGTTACTGCAGTCCATTGGAAAAATAGTGAGGCAGCAGTTCTTGCCATCCGTCGTTCGATTGATAAAATTCATCATTGTGGCAATCCCGACACTCAAACGGAGGACGTTATGAAAAGAATCCCTGTCGTATTCGTGGATCAAAGGCGCGGGCTGGTGCGGCCGGAGGAACTGCAGGAGCTGATACAGCAGGCGGGCATCCTTTCCTTCATGCGCAGCGACGGCGAAAACGTCGAGCTCGCGGGCGGGCAGGTGCGCGGCATGGGAGGAAGGAAGTACCGCGGCCCCGAGCGCAGGGGCAACGTCCTTTTCTGCTGAATTCGGTCGCGCCGGTAGCGGCCCAGGAACCAGCCCGGTACAGCCTCAGCGCTGTGCCGGAAGCTTCACCAGGAAGGTGGTACCCTTGCCCGGCTCCGAGCGGTACTCCAGGCTACCGCAGTGGTCCTTGACGATGGAACAGCAGATGGAGAGCCCGAGACCGGTGCCGCCGCTGTCCAGTTTGGTTGTGAAGAAAGGCTCCATGATACGGCTGCCGTCGTCCCTCGTGATGCCGCATCCCTCGTCGCGTACCGAGATAGTCACCTCGCCGGTTGCCTCGTCGTATCCGGTCGTGAGCCAGATGCCGCAGCTGCGGTTGGGGAGCGCATGGCAGGCGTTGGTCAGCAGGTTGATCATCACCTGCCCGAGCTGCTGGGTGTTCCCCTTCACCTTGGGAAGCTGCTTCGCCAGATCGAGGTGGAAGTTGGCCGTGAACTTCGCCAGCTCGTGGTGCAGCAAGGTGACGGCCGAGGTCGCCACCTTGTTGAGGTCCACGTCGCTCTCCTCGACGACCCGCTCCTGACGTGCAAACCCCTTAAGGTTGTTGATGATGGCATCGATGCGCTGCGTGCCGTCGATGATCCCTTCGAAAAGCTCGGGCGAGTGGGCGTCCAGCTCCGAGAACGGGATTCCCCCCAAGATAAACTCCCCGTTTTCCCGGTAGTATTCCCTTAGAAACTTGAGCGCGTCCTGCCAGGCCCGCGACAGCACCCGGGCGTTGGACATGATGTAGTTGTTCGGGTTGTTGATCTCGTGCGCTACCCCGGAGACCAAAAGACCCAGCGAGGTCATCTTGTTGGCCTGGATCAGCTTGGACTGGATGTTGCGCGCCTCCCGCTCCATCCGGATCCGGTCGGTCACGTCCCTGAAGGTGCAGTAGACCACCGGGGAGCCCTGCAGCGTGATGATCTTGCCGCGCATGCTGACGATGATCTCGCCGCCGTCCTTGCGCCGGCAGATGATGTTGTCCAAAACCGAGGGGTGCTCCGGTGCGGTGCCGATGATGGTGCCGCAGAACATGGGGAAGTCTTCGGGCCGGCAGATCCGCTCCAGCCCCACCCCAAGGAGTTCTTCCTTCGTATAGCCGAACACCCGCTCGGCCTTGCTGTTCAGATCCAGCAGGTCGCAGCTTCCGAAGCCGAAGAAGATGATGGCGTCTTCGGTCTGGTCGAATACCTGTCGCAACAGTTCCTCGCTCGTGCGCAGGGCCTCCTCCGCCTTGGTCTTCTCGCTCACGTCGCGAAAGCTCCAGACCCGCCCCACCACGCGGTCATCCAGCATCTGGGGATAGGAATAGCACTCGAAGACCCTGCCGTCCTTAAGACGCAGGCTTCCGATGGCGGACTGCTCCGGCCGGTTGTGCAGTTCCTCGATCTGCGCCTGAAAGCTGCTCGGCTCGTCGATCTGCATGAAGAGCGCGGCCAGGAGGGCCTCCCGGTGTTCACCGTCCAGCACAGCGCGGCTTACCTGCCACATCTTCAGGAACTTTTCGTTGTAGGTGCGCACCCGGTAGGAGAGGTCGACCGCGAGGATGCCGTCCGCCGACGACTCCAGCGTCGCCTTGTGCAGCGACAGGGACTCGAGGAGCGCCTGCTCGCCCTTCTTCCGGTCGCTGGTGTCGCGCATGATGAGCAGGTAGCCGCCTTCCTCCAGCTGGATCCGGCTCACCGAGACCTCCAGGGTGACCGGGGTGCCGTCCTTCCGCCGGCCGGTTATCTCGCGACAGGCCGGGAGCGGTTCTCCGCCCGCCGCTGTGGCCGGAATAAGGGTCTGCAGCCCGCGCTGCCCGTCGCTTAGCAGGACGCCCGCATCGCTGCCGGTCATCTCGTCACCCTGGAAGCCGAAGATGCGTTCGGCTGCGGGGTTGAAGGCGGTGATCTGGCCCCGCTGGTCGATGGAGACGATGGCGTCGTTCACCTGGTTGTGGATGGCGCGGGCCCGCTCCCGGTCTGAGTGCCCGACCTTTTTCAACGGACGGATCACCAAAAGCCAGAGCACCGGAGCGATCACGATGGTGGTGAGAAAGGCGCCGACGACCCGGTCGCAGGAGTCGGAGAGGCCGATCAAGCTGCGCGACATGAGCAGCGTCTGCATCAGGTCCACCAAGAAGACCAGCACCAGCAAAAGGACGTAGAGGCGCAGAGGGATTATCAGGAGGTCGGAGATCGGCACCCGGCGTCGCTCCGACTTGCGGAACATGAGCCACCAGATCCCCGGAGCACTGAAGAGGGTAGAGAGGCAGGCGTCGGCCAGGTCGAGGGACTGGCGGACCGCGCCGGACATGACCTGCGAGAGGAAAAGGGTCACCGCCAACTCGACCAGGAAGATCCCCAACAGCACCTTCACCATGGCGCCGGCGTACTGCGTGCGGTCGGAGGGGAGGTTCCCTTCGCCGTGGGCGAAATGCCGGTTGCAGACGACCCAGAGCGGCGGGGCGAACAAGAGGACCAGAAGGCAGGCGTCGATGAACCCGACCTTGAGAGTCGGCATGCCGCCCATCAACGAGCTGAGCAGCTCGTTCACGGCCAGTTCGGTGGCGAAGACCGCCAGCAGCATGAGGGTGAAGAACCCCATCGAGCGGTCGACCTGTCTGGTGAGCGGGGAGCGGTTCGGCATGAGCGGATGACCTCTCTTGTTCCCTCCGACGGGCCGAGGGGGGGGCGTCCGGGCCCGGATTCGGCTGCGGCGGGCTGCTTGCACCGGGAACCGCGGGTGGGAGCGCTTGATCGGACGCTTCGATAATAGTGATGGTCTGCATATATTTCAATAGTTAATGTGTGCCTCGTCGCGGGCTGCAGCGGCGGGTTTCCCGTTTTTCACTTTTGCGAAACGGCCGGAGGCGTTTTGCAAATTTGCAAATGGTTCCTTATCCACGTTTAATGTTGTCCAAACGGCTGATATTACGGCCCGTATGCCGGTCGGCTCCGCAGCGGAAAAGTCAAACCTTTTTGCTCATTTGCAAAAAACGGCGCAAAAGACGTTTTTGCCGCGCCGGCGATCCGTGCCGATAAGTACCCGTAAAACAGGGTGATTTGAGCATATACGAGAAACTAAAACATTGGTATGCATGTTGCTAAAGTGTTAGGCATGCGTCATCAATCAAACCTCTGGAGGTATAAACAACATGTCTACGTCGACTAATAAGGGCTGGCAGGTAGTCATCGCTGGTACCGGCATCAACCTGGCGCTCGGGGTGTTGTATGCCTGGAGTATCTTTAAAGGCGCAATCCAAGCATCCATCAAGGCAGGCGGCCCGGACGCCTTCCAGTGGAGCCTTACCTCGGTGAACGACCCCTACGCGGTCTGCTGCCTCGCGTTCGCCTTCTCCATGATCGTCGCCGGCAAGTGCCAGGACAAGATCGGCCCGGCACGCACCGCGCTTATCGGCGGGGTCCTGGTGGGCGCCGGCTTCTCACTCATGTCCTTCTCCCACAGCTACGCCGCCTGGGTCCTCGGTTTCGGCCTCTTGGCCGGTTCGGGCTTCGGCTTCGGCTACTCGGCGGCCACCCCGCCGGCACTCAAATGGTTCTCCGCCAAGAAGACCGGCCTCATCGCCGGCATCGTGGTGGCGGGCTTCGGTCTGGCCCCGGTCTACATCGCACCGCTTGCGAGCTACCTGCTCGGCGTCTACGGGATCCAGAAGTCCATGCTGATCCTGGCCGGCGGCTTCGCTGTGGTCGTCTGCGGCCTCTCCTTCGCCCTCGTCAACCCCCCGAAAGGGTACGTCCCTGCAGAACCGGCCGTGAAGGACGACGGCAAGCCGGCCAAGAAATCCGTGTACGACGCAAACGTAGGCGAGATGCTCCGTTCGCCCAAGTTCTACCTCCTTTGGACCACCTTCTTCATCGGCTCCGGCGCCGGCCTCATGGTCATCGGTTCGGTTGCGGGCCTTGCCAAACACAGCATGGGCGCCATGGCTTTCGTCGCGGTCGCCATCATGGCCATCGGCAACGCCTCCGGGCGCGTCATTGCCGGCGTACTCTCCGACAAAATCGGCCGCCGCGCCACCCTCACCATCATGCTCTCCTTCCAGGCGATCCTGATGTTCGCCGCCATTCCCGTGGTCGGCTCCGAGAGCGCCGTGCTGCTGGTGATCCTGGCATCCCTGATCGGCTTCAACTACGGCTCCAACCTGACCCTGTTCCCCTCCTTCGCCAAGGACTACTGGGGGTTCAAGAACTACGGCCTGAACTACGGCGTCCTCTTCAGCGCCTGGGGCGTGGGCGGGTTCGTCATGGGTCGCGTCTCCGAGATGCTGAACGCCCAGCCGGGCGGCCTCAACAAGTCCTTCATCCTGGCCGGCACCTGCCTCGCTTCCGGCGTCATCCTCACCTTCTTCCTGCGTGAGAAGAAGGCCGTTACCGTCGAGGCCACCGCGCCTGCCGGAGAACTCGCCGTCGAGAAGGTCTCCGCCTAACTCGCACGCGGCGCTTGCCGAAAAAAAGAGGGGCCATGCAATTTCTGCATGGCCCTTTTTTTAGTGATGGTGTAATTAAAGACCGACAACAGAACGCCGCCGGCAGGGAGTTTTAATGGATACCACCTATGTCACCATCATGCTGATCGTCTTCCTGGTTCTGACAGGGCTGGCCATCGATATCGGGTACATGTACGTAAGCGAGGAGGACCTGCAGAGCGCGGCCGAAACCGCGGCACTTGCCGGAACCCAGGCCATCAAGAACCGGATACTCTTCCAGGTGCAAAACGACCCGAAACGGATCCCCGAGGCCGCCAACGACCAGCTGCAGCAGGCCGCCAGGAACGCCGCGGTGGACTCGGTATCCGGAAAGCACAAGGCGGTCGCGTTGGTGGGGCTCTCCAGCAACGACGGCAACACCCTCAACGCCGACAACGACCTGACCGTCGGGTTTTGGAACGTAAGCAGCCAAAGCTACACCCCAGGCGGTACGCCCGCGAACGCGATGCAGGTGAGGACCCGGCGCACCGCGGAGAGCAGCTCGGCAGGCATGGGGACGCTCGGGAGCTTTATGGCCAAGATCACCGGCACCGAGAGTTTCGGTACGACGCCGGTCGCCATCGCCTCCATCGCGCCCCGCACCCGGGCCAGCATCGCCCTTTGCAGCGTGAGTTGCGACCCCGCCTGCAGCTATCCCGAGGTCTGCAAGGTGAGCGAACGCTGGATGGTGCGCGCCCCCTGGAACCCGGAGCAGCAGCCGCCCAACGACCGCTACCTGTACACCTCGCTCTTGCACCCTGTCACCGTCACCAACACCATGTCCGACATGATCTGCGGAGAGGCACCGGCCCTGGAAGTGTGCGGCCGGCCGATCTATACCTCGGGAGCTGCCGGCGACGACACCCTGCGCGACATCCAGGCGATGATGTACAACCCCAAGTACGACAGGTCCAACAAGGAGTTCGACAAAAACGGGAAGCTGACGGGGTGGTGGGTGCTCGCCCCGGTGGTGGACTGCAGCCAGACCACTGCCGGTAACCTCTCCGAACAACGCACGGTGACCAAGTATTCCCTGGTGCGCATCAGCAGGATCTGCACCAGCGGCCCTGTCGGCTGCCAGCAGTCCGCCGGCACCCAGGACGCGCCCGCCAAGGCATGCACCCCCGGCGAGGCCGGCCTCTACCTGGACCGCATCTCCTGTGTCGGCTGCGGCAGCAAGGCCACGCAGATGCTCCCCGCCCTGCAGCCGGTACTGGTCAAGTAGCGGTCGGGGCCTGAGCGTCCGGTGCCGTCTTTTCGGCACGTGCCTCCTCGAAAAAGCGAAAGGCCGATGCGCAACTGTTGCGCTCGGCCTTTCGTACTCCACGAGATCCTGTGGTTTCAGGAATTGCGGGGAGACAGCGTGGCTGCCTTCCCGGGTGCTCGCATATTCGGTTGTAAGTGCGACTCTTCCCTCCTGCGGGTTGGATCAGGCGCATCGACAGTTGTAAAAGAATAAAATAACAGCAAATTGCAGAAAAAACATTACATCACATAAAATTTTCATAACATGAATAAGAATTGCATTGAAACAAGTGTTGCGAATAACATACATTTCAAGGTGCGGCAAAGATTAGTAGGTTCAGGTAGTCAACCGGTCAAGCTGCATCAATGGTTCCTGTTGGAGCAGGACATAATTAGAAAGATTTTGTCTTTCCGCGGCTCGAAACAACACTATTTAGTTGTATACGAATGATCCTTCCGAACCTCCTTGTCGTTAGTTGCTACTGACTTAGTACTTTGCATAAAGGTTGCCAACTGCGGTTAAATCCAGTAGAACCTTGCTCATGGCTGTTTCAGCCGAAATGCCGTCTCTGGCAGACTCGGCACTATGACGTCAAATGACAGCGATTACGGCAAATGGCCCGGTGATTACGCTGTTTCCGGTGTTGCCGGATAGGAAGGGACCGCGATGGAACAGTGCAGCGCTATCCCGCCCGTGGAGTTGCTCCAGGCGGTAGAGGAATTCAACCGCGGCGACTGGTTCGTGTGTCACGAGACTCTCGAGGAGCTCTGGGTGGGTGCCGCCGGCGAACTGCGCGATTTTTACCAGGGGCTGCTGCAACTCGCCGTGGCCCAGCACCATTGGCGTAACGGCAACTACAAGGGTGCCATCATCCTGCTCAAGGGGGGCGCCGACCTCCTCGGTCGCTTGGAGCCGGTCTGTCAGGGGGTGGACGTCGCCGGGCTGCGTGCCGCTGCCCTCGTCCTGCACGCCGAACTGGCCGATCTGGGCGAGAAAGGGATGGCTGCCTTGCCGGAAAACCATTTGCTAACGGTGCGGCGGGTCTAGCCGCCGGTTGGAGGGAGGTCCCTCCAGCTGGCGCAGCCGTGCCGAACAGGAGGAACAACATGATAGAACTCGTGCGTACGCGTCGCAGCATCAGGTCCTTCACCGATCAGCCGGTGGACCGGGAGAGCGTCAACCTGCTGATGGAGACGCTGCTGCGGGCTCCCAGTTCGCGCAACCAAAAGCCCTGGTCGTTCGTGGCGGTCGATGACCGCGAGATCCTGGACCGGCTCTCGCGGGCCAAGGAGCATGGCTCGGCCTTCCTGAAAAAGGCGCCGCTTGGCATCGTGGTCCTGGGCGATCCTGCCAGGTCCGACGTCTGGATCGAGGACTGCTCCATCGCGGCCGTGCTGGCGCAGATGGTGGCGCAGTCGCTTGGCCTTGGGAGCTGCTGGATCCAGATCAGGGAGCGCCGGCATGATGCCGACAAAAGCGCGCAGGAGTACGTGCGCGAGGTGCTCGGGATTCCCGAGGGGCTCATGGTCGCCTCGATCGTCGCGGTCGGTCATCCGGCCGAGCAGCGGGCGCCGGTGGGTGCGGGAGAACTCGATTGGAGCAAGGTGCACCACAACGGGTGGAAGTGAGTGGGGCCTTGGGGCCTTGGGGACTTGAGACTTGAGACTTGAGACTTGAGACTTGAGACTTTCCAGCGGGGGGGGAAGTGGGCGATGAGCGATGCGCGCCCCTGTGCCGATGGCAGGTCACGCGCATCACTCATCACAAGGGCTCGAATTACTTCAACAGAGAAACCTTGCCGTCGTCGAGGTCATACTTGGCGGCGACGATCTTGATCTTGCCGGCCTTAAGTTCCTCGCCGAGCAGCTTTGA
>Ga0079306_1002127_pt1 | contig 11541 bp, 9 predicted proteins | sample Methanotroph_Enr_FD_79181 | JGI IMG/M metagenome (GOLD analysis project Ga0079306, IMG submission 79181) | Enriched soil microbial communities from Old Woman Creek wetland in Ohio, USA - Methanotroph_Enrichment_5 | ecosystem: Environmental > Terrestrial > Soil > Wetlands | place: USA: Ohio...
CGATCGACTTTTCCGAGGCGCGTCCGTGCGGCAGCGCCCCGCGCTCACCGGAAGCCACGATGAAGTCGAAGGATTTCCCCTCGGCCCCGCGCTGCCGCATGGCAACCTCGAGCGCCCAGGCGATCTCGCTTTCGACAGCCCCCGGTTTGATCAGCCCGACGATCTCCAGCAGCGACTGGGAGGCGATGGCCGCCACCTGTTCCAGGACTGCCAGCTCGTCTGCGTCCTTCACGCTGCGCAGGGCGGAGAGCTCGGCGTCGGCGGGGACGAACTCGACCTGTGGCAGACGCCCTTCCAGGTCTCGGAACGCCTGCACCGTGAGGCAACCGGCCTCAAAGGCGATCTTGCCGGCGCCGGTCTCTTGCAATACCGTGACGAGGGAATCCAGGCGGTTGGCGAACTCGATGACTTTGGCCCCCCGAACTTCGTCACCTGCCTGGGAGGTGTAACGGGAATCGGTGAGGAACCACCCCTCGGAGCGGGACAGAACAAGCGTTGCCTCGCTTCCGGTGAAGCCGGTAAGGTACCTTATGTTGCTCAGATTCGAGACGAGCAGCACGTCCGCGCCGGCCCTCTCGAGACAGCCCCTGGCCTTCGAGATTCTGTTATCTAGCATAAAAACCGCCTTTATGACAATCTATTTCTCCAGCAGGCCCGCCAGGGCGCGCAGCCCTAAAAGGTAGCTGTCCGGGCCGAATCCGCAGATCTGGCCGACCGCTACCGGGGCTAGATAACTGTGGGAACGGAAGGCCTCGCGGGCGTGGACATTGGAGAGGTGGACTTCAACGGTGGGGAGCGCCGTGGCCGCCACGGCGTCCCTGATGGCGACGCTGGTGTGGGTGTAGGCGGCCGGGTTGATCAGGATGGCCTGGCAGTCCGCCAGCGCCCCCTGGATGGCGTCGACCAGGGCTCCTTCGTGGTTGGACTGCACCGTCCGGATCTCGACGCCGAGGTCACGGGCCAGGGCGGTCAGCGCGGCGTTGATCCCTTCCAGCGTGGTCGTGCCGTAGACGCCGGGCTCGCGGGTGCCGAGGAGGTTCAGGTTGGGTCCATGCAGCACCAGGATTCTGCGCTTAGCCAGGCTCTGCGCACTCATTGGAGCGCCTCCCTGAGCCTCGGCGCCTCGCGCTTCAGCAGATAGCGCCCTTTGCCGAAGTTGCCGTCGGGGGAGAGCACCAGCGCTATGAAAAATTCGTCACTCACGCCGCGCACGAGGACGATGCACTGCCCTGAGATGATGGAGACCTCTTCGAGATCGCCCGTTTTCAGGACGCCCACGGTCCTCTTGATCTCCTTGAGCACCGAGGCGTACTCGATGGCCAGGGTCGATACGTCGAGTCCCGCACTCTCGGCCAGGTATTCCTCGATGGCGATGCCATCGTAGCCCATGATAACCCCGCCCAGGGCGCCGATATTCTCCTCGGCAAGCGATTTCAGTATAGCTTTAAACCCCATCTTTTCTTCTCCTTATGTTTTCCAGCCAGCGGGACAATTCGGCCTCGGCAGCGCCGGCGGGCACAGCTTCCGCGGCCGCCGGGGCGGCCCCTTGGGGTGCCAGCTCAGGCTGCGACGGCGTAGCGACCTCTTCGTCAAGCGGTGCGAATTCCCCGGCCAGGCCGGCAGGTTCCTGCGCTGCGGCGGGTGCAGACCCCGCTAAGTCGCCAACGGATTTTACAGGAGCAGCCACCTCTTCCCAGGCAGGGAGTTCCTCGTCGACCTCCAGGGTTTCTTCCGCGGGAGACGCAAATTCCGAGACGGCAGCCGGGGCACCGGCAGCCTCCTCTTGTTGTCGCTCCAGCGCCACCTTAAGTTCGGCATGGCGCAAACGGTACCCCTGGTTCTCGGGAGCAGTTGCAAGGAGTTCCTGGTAGATGGCGATACCCTTATCCAGGAAGCCTTGAGAAACGTACAGTTCGGCGAGGGTGGCGGTAGTGTGGGGATCGCGCGGCGGATTAAGGGAAGACTCCGGAGCAGCCGCGGGCTCAAAGGCGGCAAGGTCGTCAGAAAAACCGAAGGGTTCTGCAGCCTCAGCGGCAGATGCTTCGGAAAGCTCAAGAGGTTCCAGGGGCTCGTCTTCGAGGATCTCGTCCAGTTCCTCGATCACCTCGAGTTCTTCGAGGATCTCCTCGTCGTCGGCGATTTCCTCGGCCTCGGCAGCCTCCTCTTCCAAGGCAACCTCGGGCAATGCCACCTCGTCCACCATCGTTAAGGAATGCAGCAGCAGCGAGCTCTCGGTGTCTTCAGGATTTTGCTCGAGCACCTGCTGGAGCATCTTTTTAGCCAGGAGGTTTTCGCCGATCTCGACATAGAGTTGCCCGAGCAGTTTCAGGGCACGCACATGTTCGGGGTTCAGTTGCACCACCCGCTCCAGCGCGGGGCGCGCATCCTCCTTGAGCCCCTTGTCGAGGCAGGCGGCGCCGAGGGCGAAGAAGCCGCCCGGGTAGTCCGGATGCAGGTCGCACCCTTTTTTGGCTACCGAGATGGCGTCGTCCAGCAAGCCGAGCTTGCGGTACAGTTCGGAGAGCGGAGCAAAGCTGAGAGAGCGCGGGTCCGCGATCAGCATGTTCTCGAAGCGCTGAATTTCGCTCCAAAAGGAAATAGCCTCTTCTACCATGTCACTCTCCTATGCCGCAGATCTCCAGAAGTGCAGTAAGGTCGTTAATGCGTTCCATCTTGTAGTCGCCGATGCCGCGGTTGCAGATGAACAACAGGCCGCGGTCGCGCACCTTTTTGTCGTGGGAGAGCGCCTCGGCGTAGGCGTGGACCGGAAAGGCCGGCAGTTCGCGCGGCAGTCCGAACCGCTGCAAGAGCGCATCGATCCGCTCGCAGTCGGCCAGACTGCAAAAACCGAGGGACAGGGAGACTCGGGCAGCCTGCACCATCCCGATGGCCACCGCCTCGCCGTGCAGATACCGGGTGTATCCGGTGAGGGTTTCCACGGCGTGCCCCAAGGTATGACCGAAGTTGAGAACCGCACGCACACCACCTTCCCGCTCGTCCGCTTCGACCACGCGGGCCTTGATGGCACAGGAACGGGCCACGGCCTGGATCAGGGCGTCCTTGTCGCGGGCCAAAAGCAATTCGGAGTTCTGCTCCAGGAAATCGAAGAAACCCGGGTCGAGCACCGCGCCGTACTTGACGATCTCGCCCAGGCCACTTAGATACTCACGTTCCGGCAAGGAGTCCAGGGTGGCCACGTCAATCAGCACCACGCGGGGCTGGTAGAAGGCGCCGATCAGGTTTTTCCCTTTGGGATGGTTGATACCGGTCTTGCCGCCCACGCTTGAATCGACCTGGGAGAGAAGCGTGGTCGGAACCTGGACGAAGGGGATGCCACGCAGGTAACTGGCTGCCGCGAAACCGGCCATGTCGCCGATGACCCCGCCGCCCAGGGCGACGATGAACGAACCGCGATCAAGCGAGGCGTCGACTAAGCCGTCATAGATCAGATTGAGGGTGGCGCTATTTTTGAAGCCCTCGCCGTCGGGGAGCGCAATCAGGATCACCCGGTAACCCGCCGCCTCGAGCGAGGCGCGTACCCGGTCGTAGTACAGAGGTGCCACGGTGGTATTGGAGACTACGGCGGCTGTACCGGAGAGTTCGAGGTCACGGCACAGCGAGCCGAGCGTATCCAGGATGCCGGCGCCCAACGAGATGTCATAGCTGCGCTCGCCCAGAGCTACCTTGACAGTATCCACCTTCACTCACCCTCCTGCACGATCTGGATAATTTCGTCAGCCACCAACTGCACCGTTTTTTTGCTGGTATCGATGCGGTAGTCGGCATCGGCGTAAAAGGTCTCGCGGGACTCCAGCATACTGCGGATTCGCTCAAAGGAGGCGTCGTTTTGCAAAAGCGGGCGTTCGCTGTCGCCGCTCACCCGGGCAGCAATCGTTTCGACGCTGGCGGTAAGGTTGACGATGATCCCGAAGCGGCGCATGACGGCGCGGTTCTCGGGTGCGATGACCGCGCCACCGCCGGTGGAGACGACCATCCGCTCCCCGTGGGCAACTTTTTCCAGCACCCTGGACTCCAGAACGCGGAAGGCAGGTTCGCCCTGAGCGGCGAAGATATCTTTTATGCTGCAGGCCGCTTCCCGGACGATGACTTCGTCAAGGTCTACGAAGCGGTAACCGAGACTGGCGGCCAAAATCCGCCCGACGCTGGTTTTGCCGCAGCCCATGAAGCCGGTGAGAAAGATGTTGCTCAAGTGTGGCACCTTTTGCTGGTCATTCGGGATCGGACTGATCAGACTGATTGGACTAATTGGACCAGATCTTACCAGCGAGACAGTTATCGGGTCGCTAGAACTCCCGCAGGTACTCGATGTAGCTCGCATAGTTACGGGCGGTCTCCGCGACCGAGTCGCCGCCGAACTTCTCCATGAAAGCCCCTGCGACCTCAATGGCAACCACCGCCTCGGCGACCACCGAGGCCGCCGGCACCGCGCAGACATCGGAGCGTTCCACCGTTGCCTCGTACGACTCCTTGGTCAGGATATCAACCGAGCTAAGCGGCGTGTAGAGCGTCGGAATGGGCTTCATGGCGCCGCGCACCACAATCTCTTCTCCGTTGGTGATGCCACCCTCGAGCCCGCCGGCGTTGTTGCTGTTGCGGAAGAAACCGTGCTGTTCGCCTTTAAGCACCCGCTGCGGATCGAAGAAAATCTCGTCGTGCACCTGGGAGCCGGGCCTTCTGGAAGCCTCGAAGCCGAGGCCGACTTCTACTCCCTTGAACGCCTGGATGCTCATGACACCTGCGGCGAGACGGGCATCCAACCTGCGGTCCCACTGCACGTGGCTCCCCAAGCCAACCGGCGCACCGGTCACCCGCACCTCGACCACGCCGCCCAAGCTGTCACCGGCTGCCTTGGCCTGGTCGATCCGCTCCATCATCTTCACTTCGGCCTCGTTGTCGTATGTGTAGAGCGGCGAGGCGGTGACCATCTGCTGCAGTTCCTTTGCGGCGAGTTCGGGGCGCACGGCGACGATACCGCACAGCTCGACCACGCAGCCGTTGACCGCGATCCCGAAACGGCTCAGATACGCCTTGGCGACTGCACCGACCGCAACACGCACCGCGGTCTCGCGTGCGCTGGAGCGCTCCAGGATATTTCTCACATCATGCTGGTTGTACTTGAGCGCGCCCGGCAGGTCGGCATGACCGGGACGGGCACGGGTGACGGCGATGGAGGGGTCGCGGTGCTCCTCCGAAGTGGACATCCGCTTTTCCCAGTTGACCCAGTCCGAGTTTTCCACGACCAGGGTAACCGGAGAGCCGAGCGTCTCGCCCCAGCGCACACCAGAGACGATGCGCGCGCGGTCCGTTTCGATCAGCATCCTGCCGCCGCGACCGTAGCCGCCCTGCCTGCGTGCCAGGTGCACGTTGATATCGGCTTCGGTAATCTTAAGACCGGAGGGGAGTCCGTCCACAATAGCGGTAAGCTGCGGTCCGTGCGATTCTCCAGCGGTTAGGTATCTGAACATGTATGCTCCTTGCGCGCGACGGTATGCCATGTCTTCGTCGGCGTTTCTTCCAGGGTGACGATTGTTTCAGCCGGTTGATTGCAGCAGGTCGGATAGTATCAACTATTGCCGTTGCAATCAAAATAATTATGAACACTTTCAATGGCGCCGCAGCAACGAGCAGCCCCGAGCCACGACCGGAAAGAACCGGCCGTTAAAAAAATGCCAGAGAGACTCTGGCATTTTTTTAACAGAATAGGATGTTGAGCACGACGATAATACTAGAAGATTCCTGAGATATCTAAAAATGCGGTAGTGACAAGGCCAGCCGGACTCGTGACTTTAATAGTGATGAGTCCCGTTTGGAACTTGGGTGAACTGGAAGCTGCAATGTTCAGAGGTAAGGTAACACCGAATCCGGTGTTGTGAGGCACAGTGAAGCTTGACTGGCCGGTCAACGTGCCAAAGGGGGCCGAAACCGCAATGGTCGTACCGGATGGCATGGTGTTACCGTTAATATCGGTGACGTTTACAAAAAAGCTGGTGGGGGATCCAATAGATGCCAAGGGGACAAGAGAAGCATCCAAAATTGAAATCAGCGCCTCACCGCTGGACATTATTAGAACCGTATTGGAAAAGACGTTTTTGGACTTGGTAGCGCTGCCAAGATAGGCGGCACCCTGCAAGACCCCGTTGTATTTACCGTCGGGGCCATTGAAGACACCGTCACCATTGAAATCTAGGTACGGTTCGTTAGCATTGCGCACACCGTTTTCGTTGTCATCCCTGAAAGCCTCGGAATTGTCAGTAAACTCGCCAGCATCGGCAACGCCATTGCCGTTGAGGTCTACAAACGCCTCCTCACCGATGGCATAAGCAAAAATCACGGCACGCCCATCTCTTTGCGCGCCGCTAGCTTGCATCGGTCGAGGATTTTGACTGGTCCAGATGACCGAGCAAGTTCCTTTGGCAGTAATGCACGACGGCTGAATGGAGCCGCCAGTCGTCGTGAAGCTGACAGCGGTTCCGTCAGGAACCGGGTTATGGAAGTGGTCGGACAGGCGAGCCGTTACTGTAACGTTCACGCCGTCTGTGCTCCAGGCCTCGGGGTTCAGGTCTGATTCCGCGACGGATAAACCATCCTGTGAGGGGACACCAGTGGAAACGACCAGTTCGTCTGACTGGGTCGACAGGATTGTGGCGCCAACGGTGGTCGAAGCCGTTACCCTGACCGGGGTGGCAATCACGCCGGACTGAACGATGGTGCTGACAGTGCCGTCAGCGCCGGTGCTTCCACTGGTGGCCGACAACGAAAGACCTCCGAGTGTGGTATTGAGCGAGAAATCAACCGGTTGATTGACCTTTACCGCACCGGAGGTATCCACCACTTTGAAGGTCACCCGGGAGGTTTCCTGTGTGCCCAGACCACCCATCCCCTTCAAACCGATGGTTTTGGGAAGAGCGGAGACATAGGAAATTGACCCGGCGTTCAGTAAATTAACCGTCAAGGGAATGGTGATCGGCGAAGCACCTGCAATAGATGCGGTTATGACATCCGTCCCATTGGTGGGAGTCGAGAGCGAAGTATAGGTGGTTGAAGCCCTGCCATTCACCGAGGAAACGGGCGAGGCGATGCTTGCCTTGCCCAAGGCCGCCTGAGTAGAGGTGAAAGTCACTTCGACGGACTGCGAGGTGAAAGGGTTACCGTTAGCATCCTGGATATCGACGCTGATACCCTGGCTGCTACCCAAGTCGATGGCACCGGTGGTATTGCTGGTGAGGGTGATATTAGCCAGTTTTAGCGGCGGTAAGGTTACCGTAAAGATCTGGCTCAGGTTGACCGTCTTGTTGTCGACCGTCGCCGTGGCGGTAATTTGCCCCTGCCCGGAATTGCTGCCGGCGGTGACTTGAATCGTGGCCGTGCCACTGGCGTCTGTCGTAGCAATGCCGCTTGCAGGGGTGAGCGCTCCGAGTGTCGTGCTGAAATTCACTGAATGCCGGCAGCCGGAGAGCCGGCAGCCGTCTTGAAGCTGGCAGAGACGGTAGCAGCCTGATTGAACTGCAACACGGTCGTACTCATCGAAATCACGGCGCTTGCAGTGGTCACTCCAGTATTCAAGAGACTGCTGGTACTGGATCCGCCCCCGCCCCCGCCACATGCCGAAAGCGCAAGTAGCAACAACAAGACCAGAGGTATCGAGAGGACATTTCTTTGCTTTGATAAGAGCATCTCGTTATTCCTTCAATATGATGTCAGTTATAGGATACCGGTATCTGAATCGGTGTCGCCCCTGAGGAATCGCTGACAGTCAGGGTGGCTGAGAGAGTCGGCCCGTTGGTAACAGAGTTCTTGAGTTTGGTAAGGATTATTGAATTGCCGTTGATGGCACTTACCGCTATGTCGGTAACATGACCCGCATCGATGTGTGCACTATAGGGGGAAAGTCCACCCGAGATGGTCACCGTTTGGGTCGTGCCAGCCAGCGCGGCAGCAGCGAAGGCGACGATGGAGGGAGAAGATGTCATGGCCACGTTGGAAGGAACGGCGACGGTTCGGGTGTCGGACAGACCGCCGGAAGCAGCGGTCACGTCGACAAAGATCACATCGTTGGTCTGGGTGACCCGAAGATGATCGTTAACGACGCCACTCGAATCGGCGGAAAGTCGGTCAACTTTCGGGAGTCCGATGACAGTGCCGCTCCGATTGTAAGCAGTCATCGATATGGTGATCGGAAAGCCCTGCAGCCCGCCGGAATGAGCGGCATTGGTATAGGTGGCAGAAACGTCGACACTGAACAACCCCTGAGTCAGATCGGAAACCGCGACCGAAGTCAAGGCAAGCTGACCATTGGTGTTGCTGTCGCCACCGCCACCACATCCGGCAGCAGAGAGGCAAAACAGAGCCAGGCAAAAAAGGGCTACGAACTTTTTAAACATAGACACTCCTTAACTAGTTCACAAGCTTCGGCGTAATGAAAATAAGCAGCTCGGTTTTGGTCTTCGTCTTCGCGTTGGATTTGAACAACCAGCCCAAGAGCGGGATCTCGGCCAGGAACGGGATACCGGTGTCTGTCTCAGTGTCGCTGTCCACGTAGATACCGCCGATTACGGTGGTCTCGCCGTTGGCTACCACCAACTCGGTGGTTGCCTCCTTCTTGTTGATAGGCGGAGGCGAACCGGAGCCTGGGGAGTTGTTGCTCGCCTTGATCTTCATGCTGACCGAGCCGTCGGCGGTGATATGCGGTGTCACCTCGAGGGTTAGCGCGGCCTCGACGAACTCGGTCTTGGTCCCTTCAGCCGAGGTCGTCTGGTAAGGAATCGACTGTCCCTGGGAGATCTTCGCGGCCTTGTTGTTCAAGGTGACAACTTTAGGTGTCGAGATTATCTTCACCTGCCCGATGGTTGCGGAAGCAGCCAGCCTCATGTCGAGCTGAATATTACTGGTGAGCTTGCCAAACGACATGCTCGCCCCGATCCCGCCGGACCCAGTCGACCCGGGGCCCGCGCTCGAGACGACCCCTCCGAAGGTGGTGTCGAGGGAGTTAATGCCTGCCACGGAGGCCGATCCGTCTTTGTAGCTGAGCCCCCACTGAACGCCGAGGTCGCGGGTGAAGTCGGAAGACGCCTCGACAATGCGGGCCTCGATCATCACCTGCTTCTCGGGAAGGTCGAGGTTCCGTAACAGCCCGCGCATTTCGTCAAGGGCAGTCTGGATGTCCTTCACGATGACCCGGCTGGTCCGGTCGTCCTTGGTGATGGTGCCGCGGTCGCTCTTAAGCGCGGCAAATTGGGCGGCCACATCCGAGGTCGAGGCATAGTTCACCTCGAACACCATGGTCCTCAGTTCCATGTTGCGCTCGGCCGCCTTCTTAGCGGCCAGTTCCTCGTCGGCCTGACTCTGGATCTTCGCCTTGGGCTTGATCTGCACGATGTTCCCTTCGCGCTGCATCCCGAGCCCCTTGGCGTCCAGGATCACGTCGAGCGCCTGATCCCAAGGGACGTTCACCAGTTTGATGCTGATGGTGCCGGTCACGTCGTCAGCGATCAGGAAGTTCAGGTTGCTCACCTCGGCGATCAACTGGAAGATCTTGCGCACATCGGCATCGGAGAACTCCAGGGTTACCCTTCTACCTTTATAAACCTTCTTGGTGGTGCGCTGCACCGACGGGATCTCGGTGACCATGTCGTCGTTTCTTGACTGCGGCAGGAGTTCCTCCGCGACCCTCGGCTCGGGAGCTTCCTTCACCCGGGCGGGGGCAACGGGAAGCTTGGCAACCGGCAGCGGTCCCGGATTCGTGATGTCCCAGACCAGCAGGTCGCCGTCGCGCCGGACGGTGAACGGGTGGGTTCCCTTGAGCCGGACCAGCAGCTTCGCGACGTTGGCACCCTTGACCTTCACCTGGTAAGGAGTCACCGACAAAACCGGCGACCCGAACTGGGAGGTGTCGAGGGCGCGCTGCAAACGCTTGGGCACTTGGCAGTTCTTGATGGAGAGAGACAGCCCCTGCGCGCCCCGCACCGGCTGACCGGGATCACAGCTGCCGAAGAGTTTCATAGTGATGCGGGAGACACCGTCCACGATCTTGAAATCCAGAGCCTCGAGCGAACCTTTGGCGCCAGAAGCGGGCGGCACCAAGACCGGCACAGACGCGGGCATCGGAGGTGCGGCGACCTTGGGTGCCGGGGCGGGAGCCTGTTCTTTTTCCGGTGCCGCAGGAACGGCCGCTGCTACGACGGGCTGGGCAGCACCCGCCCGGGATCCGCTCCCTGCCGGGTTCAGACGGATCTTGAGTCCCTGCTCCACCTTCACGACATCGAACGTGGGCATAGTTTCCTGCAACGCGTCGAGCACAATGCGCACCTTGTCGGGAGTGCTTCCGATCCGGGCGTTGGCAACGCCAAGGGCGCCAATGGGGACGACTTTCTGGGGAACCGCATTCTTCATCCCGAACAGGTCGAGCACGATGCGGTCAGGCTTGGCTAGTTTGAACGTGTTGAAGGTTAGCACACCACCCTCGATGGTGAGCTCGACTCCGTCGGCGGCGGGGGTTACCGCGGTCAGGCGCCGTGCGGGCTCCTTGGCGGCTGAAGGCTTGGCCGGATCGGCCTGGGCGATGGAGGCCACAGGAACGGCGGCGGCTGCCGGCTGATCGGCGGGCTTTACCGGTTCGGACGGCTCCTGGCTGGCGGGCGCCTGCACAGACGCTTCGTGCTTCGCTGCCGGCTTCTGATCAGCGGCGGCAAGCACCGGACTGCCCGCTGCGGAGGCATCCGGTGTCAGGTTCTTCTCTTCGATCCGCGTCTCGCGCAGCGGGGCCTCTTTGGTTTCCTGGGCAAGCGGTTTTGCCTCCGGCTCAGGGGGGGTCAGCGAGATCAGCAACCGGGTTTTGTCGGCGGGATCGGTGGCAACGGAGAAGTCTCCGTCTTTGAAAAGCGAGATCTCGACCCGCGTCAACACCCCGGCGCCCAACTGCTGCCGCACCACATCGATGCGTCGGACGTTGCCCCGGTTCACCTCCACCGGGGTGGCGACCCGGCCGGGATCGGTCTGCGAGATGTCTACGACGATCTTGGCAGGTTCCCCGGCCTTGTATGAGGTGTAGGTGAAGGGCTTGTCGCTGGCCAGCTCGATGCGGGAGGCATCAGCGGAGACCGTCACAGAGCGCAAGGTTGCAACGCTGGAGGCCGCGGTCGTACCAGGCTCGTTCGCTGCCGACATCCGCTTGACACAGCCGGAGAAAAACATCGACAACACGATGAGCGTCATGGCATGACATACGATTCTGCTCGGGTACATTCTCATCTGAAACGCTCCTTACCTTTTCTTGGCCAGCGTTAGTACTATCGTTCTCTTCCGTATTTTGCCTTTGTCGCCCTTGTAGGCCTCCAGAACCTCGACCGAGTTTGCGGTGATCCGCGAGATGCGACCATTACCGCTGCCGATCGGCATTCCCACCTGGACCACGTACCCCTTGCCGTTGGGATCGATGATGAGTGCCCGGTTCTCCCTGAGCCCCGCGATGATGCCGGCCACCTTGAACTTGCTCACCTCGAAGCTCTGGATCGGAAGCAGGTC
>Ga0079306_1002128_pt1 | contig 11525 bp, 7 predicted proteins | sample Methanotroph_Enr_FD_79181 | JGI IMG/M metagenome (GOLD analysis project Ga0079306, IMG submission 79181) | Enriched soil microbial communities from Old Woman Creek wetland in Ohio, USA - Methanotroph_Enrichment_5 | ecosystem: Environmental > Terrestrial > Soil > Wetlands | place: USA: Ohio...
ACAATTGCCGACAATGTTGGTGATAATGTAGGCGATGTGGCCGGTATGGGCGCCGATTTGTATGAATCGTATTGTGGTGCCATCCTTTCGACTGCAGCCCTTGGTGCCACTGCATTTGCTGGCCTGGGAGTGGAAAAACAGATGAATGGGGTTATCGCTCCTATGATTATTGCTGCCGTTGGTATTATCCTTTCCATATTCGGTATTTTCATGGTAAAGGCCAAAGAAGATGCCTCACAAAAACAATTGCTGAATGCACTCGGACGTGGCGTTAATATCAGTTCGATAGGGATTGCTGTCTTTGCATTCTTTATACTGAAATACCTGGATATTCCTAATTTTTTAGGCGTCTGGGGAGCCATGATGGCCGGTTTGCTAGGCGGTATTGGCATCGGCAAAATTACTGAATATTACACTTCTTCAGGATTTGCACCTACGCGTAACATTGCTGAATCGACCAAAACTGGACCGGCAACTGTGATTATTTCAGGAATTGGTACCGGAATGATTTCAACCGCAGTTCCGGTAATGATTGTTGGTACTTCGATCATTTTGGCATTCCTTTTTGCCGCCAATTTCGATTTCAATAATATTAGTTTTGGTTTATACGGTATTGCAATAGCAGCTGTTGGTATGCTTTCGACACTAGGAATTACATTGGCAACCGATGCCTACGGACCTATCGCTGATAATGCCGGTGGAAATGCTGAAATGAGTGGTTTGGGCGAAGAAGTGCGCAGGCGTACCGATGCACTCGATTCATTGGGAAATACCACTGCTGCAACCGGGAAAGGTTTTGCAATTGGGTCGGCAGCATTGACTGCACTGGCACTTATGGCTTCGTACATCGAAGAAATTAAGATTGCCATCGCCCGTGTTCCTGAAAAGGCAGCAATGTTTTTACAAGCTACGGATGTTGAAATACATAAAGCCACCATTCCGCAAATGATGCAATATTTCCATCTCGACATTATGAACCCACGTGTGTTGGTTGGAGCTTTCATCGGTTCAATGGCTGCATTCCTGTTCTGTGGTTTAACCATGAATGCCGTAGGCCGGGCAGCCCAGAGTATGGTTGAAGAAGTTCGTCGCCAGTTCCGCGAAATTGTCGGTATTCTGGAAGGTAAAGCTGAGCCTGATTATGCCCGTTGTGTGGAGATTTCGACCAAAGGCGCCCAGAAGGAAATGTTATTTCCATCATTATTAGCTATTTTTATTCCAATAGCAACAGGAATTATTTTCGGTGTTTCCGGAGTTGTAGGACTACTTTTAGGCGGTACCTCAACCGGATTTATTCTGGCTATTTTTATGGCTAATGCCGGTGGTGCATGGGACAATGCAAAAAAATATATTGAAGAAGGAAATCTTGGCGGGAAAAAATCTGCTTGTCACAATGCAGCTGTGGTAGGCGATACCGTTGGCGACCCGTTTAAAGATACTTCAGGCCCGTCATTAAACATTCTGATTAAACTGATGAGCATGGTTTCGATTGTAATGGCAGGATTGACTGTTGCCTATAGCCTGATGTAAGATCCGGCAACCGATTTACTTTATAATTTATACTGAATTCCTTTTGACATGAATGGATAAACCCCGGAAAAATGTTCCGGGGTTTAATTATTTTATATATTGCTGAACAAAATTGGCAATGATTGAGTTTAATTGAGACTACAACTTTAAAATCAAATAGTATGGCAGATTTATCTTCAACCTATATGGGCGTTAAATTAAAAAATCCTTTGATTTTAGGCGCCAGCAATCTTGTCACAAAACCTGAAGTAATAAAAGAACTTGAAGAAGCAGGGATCGCAGCAATTGTTTATAAGTCGCTGTTCGAAGAGCAGATTCAATTGGAAAGCCTTCAGTTTGATGAAGAAATGAACGAATATGCCAACCGCAATTCGGAAATGGGACGTATTTTTCCTGATATTGAACATGCAGGTCCAAAAGAACATCTGTACAATCTCAGGAAACTAAAGAATAGCACTACTGTTCCCGTTTTTGCAAGTCTGAATGCTATTTACGAACCAAGTTGGGTTGATTATGCCAAACAACTTGAAGAAACCGGAATTGATGGCCTGGAATTGAATTTATACGCTACTCCCGGTTATTTTGAAGTTAGTGGTTCTTCCATCGAAGACAAACAATATCAGATTGTTAAGAGTGTAAAAAAGGCTGTCAGTATTCCTGTCAGTGTAAAATTAAGTCCGTTTTATACGAACACCCTAAATTTTATAAAGAAACTTGACGAAGCCGGAGTTGACGGTTTTGTACTGTTCAACCGCTTTTTTCAACCTGAAATCGATATCGATAATGAGGTATTTCACTTTCCATGGGAACTGACTCAGTCGCGCGATCACCATTTGTCGTTGCGATATGCTGGGTTACTGCATGGAAATATTGAAAGCAGTATCTGTGCAAGCCGGGGTATATATACTTCAGAAGATGTGATTCGTTTGTTGCTTGCCGGAGCTGATGTGGTGCAAATAGTTTCTACTGTTTATAAAAATCAGCCGGCTTATGTTGCAACCATACTAACCGAAGTACAGGCCTGGATGGACAAAAAAGGATACAAAAAACTGGACGACTTCCGTGGTAACCTTTCGAGAAAGAGTCTGAAAGATCCGTATACTTATCAGCGAGCCCAATATGTTGACATTCTGGCTAAATCAGAAGAGATATTCAAGAAATATCCGATGGTTTAAACGATTATTCAGATAAATAATAGGGCAGGGTTCTAATTTGAATGCTGCCTTTTGTTTTTTATTCTGATTGTTGACAATATTCGGCAATTTTCGAAAAGGATTCCAATCGCGCAACTTGCCTATGGTTGATAGCCCGACTGATTCAGTATCGATTGAAAATCGTTGTTGTTCATCAAGTCAGGAAGCTTAACGTCGGGATGTTGTTCCATGTACGATCGTACAATTTGCCAGCCTATCCAGACAGCGGAGCGGGCAGGTGATTCTTCCGAAAATGCTGCTGTGTAAGGGCCATCGTCTATAAACCGTTTAATATTCATGTGATCGGTGGTGAAAAGCAGTTTGTGCTCAGCCAGATAGGTCCACATCGCGGCTTCATCTTTTTTGCAGAAATCCAATTGTTTTTTGGTGAACCCAATCTTAAGGGTATCATGCAGTTCAGGCCACATAGCATCCACAAAATATATGATTTTTCCTTCCTGAATCATTTGGCTCAGCAAATTATTGGCCTGATCAGTTTTCGGCCATTCGGTTACCGCCAAGGCATACATCATATCAGGAACTATTTTTGCCGGATGCATGTTTCTGCGTTTATACACAGGCATTCCCAACCGTTCATAGAATGGACTTTCAATTCCCAAATATTTGTCTAGGCTTAACCCAATAAGCTTATCAGCTGTAACAACCGATTGGTTCAGTCCGGAAATGCAGGTATAAATAACCGGTATATCTTTCCCCGGAAAATAATGTTTGTAATGTTTGAACGCAGTTTCCAAATCCTTCCTGAGACGAATCGTATCAATTTTTTCGGAAACGCTTGTTTTAAGTTGCTGAATGAGCGTATCCGACACAAATGAATTGAGCATTTCAGGAAATTTTTCCTGCCCGGAACCGCCAATTCCAATCATCCGATAAGTGAAAATATCAAAGAAATCACCGTAGTTATTTTTTAATTTGGGGATTTCAGAAAGCATCAGCTCCGGTTTTGTTTTGAGCAAATCAATATCCAGATGTTTAATCCTCAGACTAACCGGAACATCCGATACATTTATTTTCAGCGGATTGCGTGTGCAGGATGTTAATAGAAGTACAAGGAATACTAAACCAACAATTCGTTTCATTCGGAACATTTTAAAGTATCTACGTATCATCCGTTTTTTTATTGTCGTTTTAAATATAAAATTCGAGATTTGCAGTAAGCAAATAAAAAGGCAAAAGTAAAAAGTATAAGGTATAATACTTCATAAAGATTGACCTAAGTGTTGGACTGAAGTTCAGTAATTAAACGAAAAAACGATGAAACGATTTATTCTATTTATACTGCTGGGTTCAGCGGTTATTGCAGGATTCAGCCAGAAACATATTCGGCTTTCCTTTACCGGAAGTCCATCAGTAAACTGGATGGTTGCAAGCAATTCGGTTGCTGATCGGGGAAAAACAACAATTGGTTATGACTTTGGCCTGAATGGTGATTTCTATTTTTCGGAAGACGAACGATATTCTCTCCTCACCGGATTATTGATCACAAACACCGGCGGGGAATTAGGCTACCGAACTAATTCTGATTTTCAGTTTGCAGGGAAAACCTTGCCCGCCTTAAGCAAAATCAGGTACCGTCTTCGATATGTCGAAATTCCTTTGGCTATTAAATTGAAAACCGATCAGTTTAAACGTGTGCGCTACTGGGGAGAATTTGGTTTAACAAGCATGGTCAATATTGAATCGAAAGGCGATAGCAACGATGGTACTTTGAAAAAAGCAAATATCGCGGACGAAGTAAATTTATTTAACCTGGCGATGAACATAGGTGCTGGTTTCGACTTTGATCTGGGTGGAAGCAATTCAATTACAACCGGATTGATTTTCCAGAACGGTCTGATTGATGTGACATCCGATAACGCTTTCTCCGATAAAACCATAATCAATTCACTGAAACTGAAAGTCGGACTGATTTTTTAACTGACAAACCATGAAGATTGCAATTGCTCAACTCAACTTTCACATCGGTAATTTTTCCCAGAATACCAGGAAAATTACTGAATGTATCAGTCGGTCAAAAGCCGAAGGTGCTGGTTTGGTGGTCTTCTCCGAACTTTCGGTAACAGGCTACTATCCTCATGATTTGCTGGAACGGAAGGAATTTATTGAACAATCGTATGAGGCAGTCCGGCAAATTTCGAAACAATGCATCGGAATTGCGGCAATTGTTGGCGCACCCAGTATAAATCCGGAGCCCCGAGGGAAAAAGCTTTTTAATTCCGCATTTTTCATGTATGATGGAGCAGTTCAGCATGTGATCAGTAAATCGCTGCTTCCTACCTACGATATTTTTGATGAATACCGGCATTTTGAACCCAACAGGAAATTCTCAGTCTTCGATTTTCAAGGAAAGAAGCTCGCCATTACCATTTGTGAAGATCTTTGGGACGAGCAGGAAACTCAAAATGAATTCGGACGCGAAAAACTTTACCAGATTTCTCCGCTGAAAGAATTATCAGCACTGAGTCCGGATTTGGTCATCAACCTTTCAGCTTCTCCATTTTCGTACAATCAGGAAAACTGGAGGAAAAACATCCTGGTTAAAAATGCCCAAAAATATCAGTTGCCCATTTTGTATGTCAATCAGGTGGGTGCGCAAACCGAGCTGGTATTCGATGGCGGATCGTTTTTTCTGGATAAAAGGGGTGAAATTCAGGAAGAGCTGAATTATTTTGAAGAAGACTTCCGGGTTATTGACACCGAAATTTCAGCTCATAATCTTCAGCCGAAAGCTGAATACATTGAGAAAATATACCAGGCGCTGGTTTTGGGTATCCGTGATTATTTTGGTAAAATGGGTTTCAAAAAAGCGATACTGGGTTTATCCGGTGGAATTGATTCTGCGCTGGTGCTTGTTCTGGCCGTTGAGGCACTGGGGAAAGAAAATGTTCGCGTACTGATGATGCCATCCCGCTATTCGTCTGACCACAGTATCGATGATGCGGTACAACTGGCAGATAATCTGAATATTCAGTATGAAATCATTCCGATTCAGCAAGCGGTCGATAGCTTTGAGCAAAGTCTTTCAGGAGTATTTAAAGGTCTCGGGAATGACATAACCGAAGAAAATATTCAGGCACGAACACGGGGGATTTTACTGATGGCTATCTCGAATAAGTTTGGCAACATCCTGCTTAACACCACCAACAAAAGCGAGTGCGCGGTTGGTTACGGAACTTTGTATGGCGATATGAACGGAGGTTTGTCGGTACTGGGCGATGTGTACAAAACCGACATTTTTAAAATGGCTCGTTGGGTAAACCGGGACCGGATAATTATTCCTGTCAATACGATTTTGAAACCACCATCAGCAGAGCTTCGCCCCGATCAGAAGGACTCCGATTCGTTACCCGATTACGAAATTCTCGATCAGATACTGTTTGATTACATCGAGATGAATCTTTCGCCGGCAGAAATAATCGCCAGAGGATTTGATAAGACTACTGTGCTCCGGACTGTAATAATGGTGAATACCAATGAATATAAACGCTTTCAGGCACCCCCAATATTGCGTGTTAGTTCGAAAGCTTTTGGATTTGGCCGGCGGATGCCTTTGGTTGCAAAATATACCTGAAATTGCTGAGTTTAATTAGCACAGAACAATATTTCGAAACCGGATCAGCATCAAAATAAATACTCTAAATTTTCTTGTTTGACAAATTTACTTAACTTTGATGCTGCAGAACATGTAAATTTTAATTCCATGGCAAGTCACGAAATTGACTTCAAAGAAGTTTTTGAGAATCAAAAATCAATTTTTAGCATTCTTTCCACCGAAGAAAAAGAAGATTTACGAAACCACATTACACTGGTTTTTTACCGAAAGAATGAATTCATTTTTAAAGAGGGTGAAAAACCAGGCGGTTTATTTTTCCTGATCGACGGGAAAGTAATTATATACAAAGAAGGTGTTGGAGGGCGCGAACAAATCATCCGGATGACCAAGCCACTTGGACTAATCGGGTACCGGGCACTTTTGGCTGAAGAACAGTATATCGGATCTGCAATAACACTCGAAGATTCAACGGTTGGACTAATTTCGGCCGAATATGTGCAAAGCACATTATTTAAGAATAACTACTTCACATTTAAATTAATTCATGTTCTGGCAAGGGAGCTTGGTTTCTCCAATTCGCGAATGGTAACGCTTACCCAAAAGCATATCCGCGGTCGTTTAGCCGAATCGTTACTTTTACTGAAGGACAAATATGGTTGGGAAAACGATGGCGCTACTCTCAAAGTTTACCTTTCGCGCGAAGATATCGCCAACCTTTCGAACATGACTACTTCAAATGCAATTCGTACCCTATCCACATTTTCCGGAGAGAAAGTGATTGCTATTGATGGCCGTAAAATCCGAATTCTGGACATTCATCAATTAGAGAAAATCAGTAAACTGGGATAAAAAAGTTACAAGTTTCAGGTTCAAAGTTTCATGTTAACCACGTTCACCCACGCTTCTTTGGATATGCACGATAAGCCCGCAAGCGCTAGTGCTGATTTGCAATCAGCACTTTTTAGCAGGGGATTTGCTATCCCAATGGATATAACTTTAGCCGATGGAATTCCGAAATGAAATTTCAATGAAAAGGATCAAAGATCCGAAGGCAAGAGGTGCTAATTGCAAATCAGCACCAGCGGCATTGCAAATTAGCACCAGTAGCAAAGCCCACAACAGCCGATGCTGAACACTGGGACTGAAAACTGAACACTATATCATTCCTGCAAATAAACCCGTTTCACCCGCTGCGATATTCCGGTGAGAATTTCGTATGGAATGGTGCCTATGTTTTCAGCAATGTTGCTTACCAGGATGTGTTCACCCATCAGCTCAACCTCATCGCCAACGGCCACCTGCAAGCCGGTTACGTCAATCATACACATATCCATGCAAATGTTTCCGATAACGGGAACAACCTGACCTTTCACATACACTTTTCCAACCCCATTGCTTAACCGACGGTCGTAACCATCGGCATATCCTATGGGTAAAACAGCAATTTCGGCATTTTTCGTAACCTTACCTTTTCTTCCGTAACCCACAGTTTGACCGGCACTAATGTGTTGAATCTGCGAAACACAGGTTTTCAGCCGGCTAATGCTTTTTACCTGTTCGTTTCCACAGGCACTCACACCATACAAACCGATGCCAAGCCGCACCATGTCAAACTGATATTCAGGGAATCGTTCGATACCAGCCGAATTCAATACATGGCGAAAGATTTTATAGGGCAATTTTTCGGTGAGCAGTGCACTGAGTTTCAGAAATTGCCTGATTTGCTCCAAGGTAAACTCATCATGGACCGATTCATCAGCTCCGGCCAGGTGAGAGAAAACTGAACGAACAACCATCTGTTCCTGATTTGCCAGCTTTTTGGCTAATTGTTCAACCTTTTCTTCCGAATCGAAACCCAGCCGGTGCATCCCTGTATCCAACTTCAGGTGAACAGGATAATTAAACACCGCATGTTGCTTCAGCACTTTGGAGAACGAATCAAAAACCTCTTCTGAATAAATGTTTGGTTCGAGCCGGAACTCGATCATATTTTCAAAACTATGCTCTTCAGGGTTCATCACTACAATGGGTAAATCGATGCCTGCCTGCCTAAGCTCAATCCCTTCGTCGGCTACTGCAACGGCAAGGTAATCCACTTTATGAAACTGCAGAATTCGTGCAATTTCGGCCATCCCGCTTCCATAAGAAAAAGCTTTGACCATAACCATGGTTCGCGTTTCGGGGCGAATAAGCGACCGAAAGAAATTCAGATTTCCAATCATTGCGTTCAAATCGATTTCTAAAATGGTTTGATGATACTTTTTCTGAAGAGCCGAAGAAATGCGCTCGAAATGAAAATCACGGGCTCCTTTCAGCAAGATACAATCCTGCCTGAAATCCTTCGGTTGAACAGATTCCAGAAACTGATCGGTAGACTCGTAAAATTTGGACGGCAAATCAAACAGCCCTGAATATTTCCTGATTTTGGATCCGACTCCAATTAGGTAACTCGTTTTGTTCAATTGGAGCAATCGCGCAACCTCCTGATACAATTGTTCGTCGGGAATGCCGGCCTGTTGAATGTCAGAGAGGATCACTATTTTTCGCAAATAAGGCTGGCTTGCATGATTGTTTAAAAACCCAAGAGCAATTTGAAGCGAGTTAATATCCGAGTTGTAATAATCGTTAATCAACAGACAATTGTTTATCCCTTCCTTCATCTCCAAACGCATGGCCACGGGCTGCAAATTCCGGAACAAATCAAGAGCAAAAGGTTCGGCATTGAGCTGTGACAATACAAATGCCAGGCAATGACCGGCGTTTTCCAGATTGGCGGTATCCTGAAAAGGTAGGTTAATACGGTATTCCGTTCCTTTAAACTGAGTCGTGATTTCAACTGTTCCTTCCAATTCTTTCTTTCTGAAAAACAAGTCAGCAGTTTCGTCGGCAAACGACCAGAATACCAGATTGACCTTTGAATTTACACCTCCGTTTTGGATCGTTGAATGGACCAATTCCTGATCCATACTATATATTAATGTATGACAGGTTTCAAATAGTTTGAGTTTCTCTTCCAGTTTCTGTTTTTTCGATGTAAAATTTTCCTGATGAGCTTCACCGATATTGGTTAAAATGCCGATAGTTGGACGTATAATCTTCTGCAATTTCTGCATCTCTCCCGGTTTCGAAATCCCGGCTTCAAAGATGGCCAGCTCGTATTCCTTACTTAGATTCCAAACCGACAAGGGAACGCCAACCTGCGAATTGTAACTTTTCGGACTTCGGATAACTGCCCGGTTTTGAAGGATATCAAATAACCACTCTTTTACGATAGTCTTTCCGTTGCTGCCGGTAATTCCGACTACAGGGATGTCAAATTGAGAACGGTGCCATGCGGCCAGCTTCTGAAGGGCTTGCAGCGAATCAGGAACAAGAATAAAACAACAATTTACAAATTTACTGTATTCAACAGGATAATCAGAAACCACAAAAGCCCGAACACCCATATGAACCAGGTCGGCAATATACCGGTGCCCGTCGTTTCGCTCGGTTTTCAATGCAAAAAACAAGCTTGATTCCGGATCAAAAATCGTCCGGCTATCAATTGAAAGGAAGGAAACAGGCAATTCAGAATAGCTTTCTGAAGCATGTATTTCCCCGGCTATAATCGAAGCAATCTGACGGACAGAAAGAATTGGCATTATCGGGTAGCTTTAGTAAAACAAGAACGGCAGAGAGGTTCATATTCATTTTTTTCACCCAGTAAAACCAGCTTGTCGGCGTTCGACAAACGGTGCGAAAACTGGGCCACATCGCCACATTGCATGCAAATTGCATGAACTTTGGTAATGTGGTCGGCAACGGCCATCAATCCGGGAATCGGGCCAAAAGGTTTTCCTTTAAAATCCATATCCAACCCCGCAATGATCACCCGGATGCCCATGTTGGCAAGTGTTATACTCACATCTATGAGGCCGGCATCAAAAAACTGAGCTTCATCAATTCCAATCACATCGACATCGCCGGTTAAAAGCATAATATTTCCGGAACTTTCAACCGGAGTACTCAGAATCGAATTCTCGTCGTGCGAAACAACTTCAGATGTTGAATATCGGGTATCAATAGCCGGTTTGAAGATTTCCACTTTCAACCGTGCAATTTTTGCCCGTTTCAATCTGCGGATTAGTTCCTCTGTTTTTCCTGAAAACATTGAACCCGCAATAACTTCGATAGTGCCGGTTTTTTTTTGCCGGTCGATACTCCTTTCAATAAACATGTTGATGATATGCTAAAGATTTTTGTACTTTTACCCTGCTTCAATTACCACAATCATTGCGAAAACAGATGTTTCAGAATATGAATTCAGGTAATGAAAACAAAGATAAATTTAAATCTTTACCAATAATAAAAATGAACAAAGACAAATTAATCCAGGTCATCGCTAAAGATTTGGAAGAACTCAAGACTTTAACCGAAGAGGTTGCAGAAAATCAGGATAATTCATACCTAATTGTTGATCTTGCATTAAGCAGGGCGAGGCTTTTGTGCCAGGAAATCGAGTTGCTGCGAGGATATTCAGTTAAGCCGGATGATTCCTTCGTTGAAGAAGGGGAAGATGAAACTTTTAATGATGAAGAAGATGAAATTTCCAGTCAAAGTATTCCTGACCCTGAACTTGAAATATTACATTTTGAGGAACAGGAATTTCCTGAAGATATTGAATTTACAAAGGAGGAAGAGGAAAATGTAGTATACAACGCTGAGGATGAAGAATCTGATGAGGAAGATTTGAATGACAAGGAAAATGAAAAAGATTCAGATGCAGAAGAGAATTCAGATGCAGAGGATTTGACCAGTCAGGTTGAAGTTGAGGTAGAAATTGAGGATGAAATCGAACAGGAAAACGACGAGGATGAATTGGAAGAATCTGATTTTGATGAACCCGATGAAGACGAAATAAACCTTGAAGATGAGGAAGACGAGGATAATGAAAAAGAAACTCAGATAGATGAACCCGCTCAGGCTGGCTCAACAAAAACTTTCCTTCAGCCCGATGTTCGCGAGATGAATATCGACGAATTAGGAGACGACGACAATGAGCCCATTCAGTTCACACCACTTTCGGGTTCAGGCAGCAGCCAGGTTATGCACGAGATTTCCAAGCCGGAAGATCAGGCTCAGGAAAAGAAAGCAGTTAGCGAAACCTTTCAAAAAGATCGTTCGCTGAATGATGTAATCGGAGAAAACAAGTCGGAGGAAACCATTCTGGGCAATGGTCCTATTTCGAG